>Ga0180301_10003098_pt1 | contig 13056 bp, 16 predicted proteins | sample GuaBasSediGuay16_FD_121797 | JGI IMG/M metagenome (GOLD analysis project Ga0180301, IMG submission 121797) | Subseafloor sediment microbial communities from Guaymas Basin, Gulf of California, Mexico - Guay16, Core 4569-2, 12-15 cm | ecosystem: Environmental > Aquatic > Marine > Hydrothermal...
CTACATCATCAGGTCCTTTGATGGCTAATTCTATAGCTATTATTAAGTCACTCCAACTGCCAGTACCACCATTACCTAAAGCCTTAATCACATAGATTTCAACTTCAGGAGCTACGCCTACAACTCCGATATCATTGTTTATTGCGGCTATAGTGCCACTAACATGAGTTCCATGACCATTTCTGTCAGTGTATCTTGAACTTATTCTTCCATTAAGTACTGCAATACCCCATTTAATATTTAAGTATAGGTCTGGATGATCTTTATCAACGTCTGTATCGATTATGGCGACCTCGATTTCTGAATCTTCATCACCGTTAATATCTACCCAGCCCTTGGTAGTGTTCCAAGTATTTGGTGCTTTAATTCTCTCAATACCCCATGGAACTTTTTGAGGGGGTTGTTCCTTCTCCTTGCCGGGAGGAGCTATTGGTGGTTGTAGAGCATAAAAAGTGCCGTCTATTTTAACATTTAAAACTCCTGGAATATTTCTTAAGGCCTTAATGGCGTTCTCAGGTATCTTTACAATGATTACTGGTATTAATTTAAGTTCATAGATAATTTTGCCTCCAAAGTCGGAAATAATGTTTCTATTGAATTTAGCCTTATCTATAGTTAAAATTACTCTAATATTCTCATCATTATTCGGGGCAAATAATATGATAGAACTGAACATTGATAATAGCAGTATCATTAGTATTGTTAAACTATTAATGTGTTTCATAGCTTATATCATTTAATATACCACGTCCATTTCTCATACAGAGTATTTAAAGTTTTGCATAACTAATACCCAGATCAACGCCGGGAAGCCCTTTATCATGGTTTAGCGTAGTAAAGTTACATAGACTTATGTAGTTAATAGTATAGGGTTTAATTTATCTGAATCATACTATTAGCTTGGGAGCTTCTATGCTTGCAGCAAGGCTTTATGGACCTTATGATTTAAAGGTTGAAGAAGTAGAAAAACCATCTCCAATAAAGAATTGGGTTCTAATCAAAGTTGAAGCTGTAGGTATATGTGGTACTGATAAAGCTTTTTATAAAGGAACATATAAATTACCTAAAGCACCGTTGATACTTGGTCATGAGATTTGCGGTAAAGTTATTGAAGTAGGAGAGAATGTTCCTAGGGAAATTATAGGCAAAAGGGTTGTTACAGAAATAAACATTGTATGTGGTAGATGTTGGTTTTGTTCTCATAGCCTATACACGCACTGTCCCTACCGAGAAACCCTAGGCATAACAGTAGATGGGGGAATGGCTGAATACGTCGCCGTACCATTCAATAATTTACATGTAGTTGACTTGGAGCCTGAAGTAGGTGTTTTTGTTGAGCCTCTAGCAGCTGTTATTGAAATGGTTAAGTTGGAGCCCCCATTACCTGGTTTTAATATTGCAATTCTAGGTTCAGGGAATATAGGGCTCTTAGCTTTACAAGTACTTAGATTATATGCTCCTTCTAATATTGTAGTTATTGTACGTAAGGACTCCCCTAAAGCTAAATTTGCTGAAAAACTTGGTGCAGACTATGTAGTTACATTCGAAGAAGCTATGGAACTTAGAAGGAAAATAACACCCGAAGGGCAAGGCTATGATTATGTTGTTGAAGCTACAGGTAATCCTCAAGGACTTTCGCTAGCACTTAAACTTGTAAGACCTAGGGGTGTTATTGCAGCAAAAAGTACACATGGCATTCATGTTTCATTTAATTATACTGAAATGGTTGTTAAAGAAATTAAAATAATAGGTTCAAGGTGTGGACCATTCCCTCCAGCCATAAAGCTCTTGGAAAAAGGGATGATACAGGTAAAAGAGCTTATTACTTCCATATTCTCGCTAAGAGAAGCAATTACTGCATTTAAAAAGTCGCTTGAGAGAAGTCAGGTAAAAGTAATTGTTAAACCATAAGCATTTTATTTAATACTTCAAACCATCCATTGAAAGTAGTGCTATCAAGTGAGAGCCTTGCTTTCCATTCTGTATCAGAGAAAATCTTAAATTGTACTACCGTGCTGTCATCTGTAGAGCCTTTCGGGGTTCCTCGTGTCTGAGTACACGCATTTACCCATAGCCATGAAATGTAGAGGTCTAAGCTTATTCTTAATCAAAATCTTATCAAAAAACACACCTGAAGCATTAGCTAAGATCTCGACACTAATTGCTAAATATAATGTTAGCATTCTATCTTCCATCATAAACACGCTTTCAGATAAATCAAAAGCCTCGATAATGTCATTCTTAGACTTTGATAAAGCATTAATATCAGTAAACGAGTTAGTTAAGAAACTTATGGAATTAGATGAAGTTCTGGGCGTTGAAGTAGTAAAGCCTCAATTTCCTGGTCTTGTAGTTAACGACCTATTATATCCTATCTCATGTCTTGATTTTAGATGTGTGCTTGTACATATTGATGGAATAGGTAAGTTACTTGAATTCTTATATGGAAAATTTGGTTCAGCTGCAAAGGTTTTAATGTATTACGCAGGCTATAGCAGTACAAAGGGAATAATTAAAGGATTAAAGAGAATAACAGGTCTCAAAGGTTTACCTCTATTAAGGGCATGCCTTCAACTATTTCAGGCATGTGGTTACGGTAAATTTCAAGTTTCATATCATAAGTTTATGCCAGCAAGTATAGTAATAAAAGCCTTCAATTTATTTGAATGTGAGCCCTTTAAAGGAAAAATGAGAGAAGCCAATAGTCACATATTCAGAGGGGTTTTAGCATGTATTATAGAAGAAGTTACTGGTAAGAAAGCTATAGTGTTAGAAGGAAAATGTATAGCGAAAGGAGATCCCTATTGCCAATTCATAGTAAAACTTCAATGATAATTTATTTTTAACAACAGTATTCTCCTCTGACTTCATATAGTCTTTAGAATTGGTGCGGCGGCCGGGATTTGAACCCGGGACCTCCGGCGTGGAAGGCCGGCGTCCTAGTCCAGGCTAGACGACCGCCGCCCACATTATTTTGACTTACTTGACTTTTTATATTTATTTTTCCGAACGCTTATTTAACAAAAGGGCATAAATGTTAGAGTTAGCATTTTTCTCACAACTAGTCTAACGTTGATTTCGCTATATCCATGGCTGTTGGTAGTACTTAAAAAATTCCTTAATTTTTGCCAAATACGGTTAATTATGCAAGTTTAAGGAATTAGATAGTTAAGAAACATGAAGAGTACATATATCGATTCATAACCTATACTTGTTGAGTAGAATAAAGTGAAGTCATATAGAGCTCATTTAATGTTAAGAACCACATAGGTAATTCTATCAGAATAACTGGTATAGACTGTATTTTATATATGTTAGAATAGCTTAGGATATAGTAGGGGTTGTAACCTATGATGACAAATGGTCAAGAATTATATGATGTTGAAGATTTCTGGAAATTTAAACTACAAGTAGGCTTAGTTAAGGAGGCATCTAGGGTTCCTAGAACAAGAAAACTCATTAAGCTTAAAGTAGACTTTGGAAAAGAAGAAAGAATTGTAATTGCCGGTATAGGAGATCAATTCTCCCCAGAAGACCTTCAAGGTAAAAAGATGATATTTGTAACAAATCTTAAGCCTAAGAAAATTACCGGTATAGAGAGCCAGGCAATGTTATTAGTGGCAGAAGACGATAAGGGAAAGGTATATTTAATTACAGTAAGTGACGATGTACCTGTAGGAACAAAGGTATGGTAGGAAAAACTAAAGTAACACATTACCATAACGCTCTATGATACCCAAATACTTCAAATAATGAACTCAGTCAATACCTTCTTAGTGTTAAGGCATACTCTAATTTAGTTTTTATTTTATTATCTCACATTAAAGATAAAAGATCTCTAAATTATAATATAATATTAGAGGGTGAATTATCTATGCCTAAAGGAGGATATGATGGAAGAATTCTTCGAGTAGATCTATCAAGAGGCACTATATGGTTTGAGCCTCTACCTGATGACAATATTTTAAAATTATTCATTGGAGGTAAGGGGCTAGGTCTATGGTATCTCTATAATCTTTACAAGCCAGGTACTTCACCCTTTGATCTCGAAGATCCATTAATTTTTATGACGGGTCCCCTAACAGGAATATCACCTATACCTTACGCCAATAATACTACCGCAATATCTATTAATGCGGTCACAGGATATACGATCGCAGCTTAACATACTCATGGATTCTTTGGACCTAACTTAAAGAAGGCGGGATTTGATGGTATTATAATTACAGGTGCTTCTGAAAAACCCGTATATTTATGGATTCGTGATGGTAAAGCGGAAATAAGAGATGCGTCAAGGTTCTGGGGACGTGATACTCATGATACTAAAGACCTCATTAAGGAAGATGTAGGTATAAAGGAGTCTAGTGTTGCAGCTATAGGGCCTGCTGGAGAAAATATGTGTGCTGGTGCCTTAATAGAAAATGATAAGCACAACCCACTCATTCTCACATAGTGGTGTTGGAGCAATTATGGGATATAAGAAGTTAAAAGCTATAGCAGTTTATGGTACATATGAGATTCCTGTAGCAGATCTTGAGACAGTAAAGGAGGTATCCAAGAAATAGCATGAAAATCTCTGGAAGAGTGATGTTGTTAATGCCCTTGCAAAGGGAGGATTACCTAGAAGTGAGTACAAGTATACAAAGGAAAACTATCTTGTATCAGCTAAGGACTTCTTAGATGTAAGCCCACCCGAATTCGCTACAGGAATGGCTAAATTTAAATACACACCAAAACCCTGCTTTGCCTGCCCTATAGCTTGTTCATATGAGGTAGAGATAACTGAAGAGCCCTATAAAGGATTTAAAACTACACCAGCAGGTGGAGAGGAAAATTTAGAAGGAGTTTCATCGCTATTTGGAATATATGATCCTGGTGCAACATTTTATCTCATAGAACTTGCTGATAGATTAGGTTTTGAGACGAGCACCATAGGCTCTACAATAGCATTACTAATAGAAGCATATGAGAAGGGACTTTTTAAAGAAAGAGGATATAGATGGTTTAGAATTAAGATGGGATGATCCTAAACTAATTGAAACTTTACTTAAGAAGGCAGCTAGAAGAGAAGGAGAGTCGGCGAGCTTCTTGCCTTGGGACCTAAGAGAGCTGCTGAAGCCATTGGAGCTGAGTATTTAGTACTTCATGTTAAAGGAACTGGGATAAATCTTCACGATTGGAGGAGCTACTGGGGATTAATGCTTGCACAAATAGTTGGAGGAGGTTATAGCTGGTCGGCAGTAGATGCATAGGCCACAGAGCCAGATATGGGGTATCCATCATATCAGGATCCGCATGACCGGAGGCTTAAGCCAAAAGCAGTAAGGGATACTCAATTAAAGAAGAATTGAGTTGATAGTATAGGTATATGCTGGTTTGCAGGCTGGGGTGTTCCAGGTTCATTAGAATTTGAAGCTAAGGTTGTTTCAGTCGTTTCAGGGTTTAATATATCTAAAAAAGAAGCATTAATTATAAGTGAAAGGGTCATCAATTTAGAAAGAACACTCCACATTAAAATGGGCTTGACACCTGAGGACGATCTCTATGACGTTGGATCAAGGTTCTTGGAACCTCCACCTAAAGAACCAGCTAAGAACAGGGATTTAAGAAGACACTTAAAGTGGATGGTTAAGGAATACTATAGATTAATGGGATAGTGTGAGAAAACAAGTAAGCCGCTAAGAACAACATTGAAGAGGCTAAAAACTAGACTTCTTAATCAAAGATATTTATGGAGAATAACCCATTTAAACTAAAATTCATTTTTACAGCCTAACATTAATTTCTAGACTTCACAGGGTAAAGACCACAAGCACAAAATATACATACGTCATGTTATTAACTGTACCACTATAAAAATATAATTATCAGCATGTGTTTGTATAAAGCCTATTAATTAATGTAAATTGTATAATAATGAACTTAAAATGCAGGTGTAAAACGGGATAGCACACATAAGAATGAAAAAGTATCTTTATATGCTTAAAACATTGCTTTATAACAATAAAAATACGTTCTTACTTCATTTTTCATTTAAGTTATAACTTATTATTGTACGTGTATAACCTATTATTTGAGGGATGAAGAGAAGAGGGTCTCTTGATTGGTGATGTAAGCCGGAAACACTGACCCCATATCCATTAGCTTAAACATAAATAAAAGAACATAGGAGCAGCAAACGAATTAACATCGTCCAGCACTGAAATCTCGAGAGAGCTAAGACTTAGAATTTTGCTATAGAGGTTAAAGTAAATCATATTCACAAATAATGTATAATCGTATAGCGTGTAGTTTGAATGACGGTGTGGATTAATGGTAGCTGAGGCAAGAATTTTATTTGTGATAATGTTGCTGCTATTCATTATTGGTATTTGGGATGTTGTTGCAATTGCACACTTCATGAGATCATTAGTACAGTTACTAGCTGAAGGTGAAGGACTTAGTAAGGTCTACGTAAGCTTTTATCCACCGAGGAATGGCACTATCCTTATTTCTTATGAAGTATTTGTAGAGCCTAATCCTCTAGTGGTAGGGAGTAAGTATGCTCAGTTAAGAATCATAATATGTGATTTCACTAATAGGGTTCTATGGGCTGATGAAGTATATAAAAATGTAAAGACAGCTGTTAAAGTAGCTACAGACTATGTAGCAATTGATATAGATAAGATTCAGGGATCATCACCTTACAGAGTATATGTTACTGTGAGGAAGGTTACTTGGGGGACCTTAAAGAAACTAAGAGTTGAGATTAAGCATAACCCATATGTGAAATCAACAACATATTCACCAATGACATTAACGGTAGAGATATTATCAGCTTGCGCTCTACCCTTCATCATTGCTCTAACTCTTCCTAAAACCTTAATCAAGTGGTGTAAGGGAGCAAGAGCATTGCTTCTCATATTAACCATAGCCTTACTTTTCATAGTATTCAGGTACTTCCTTCATAGAACATTGGGGATGCACATTAACCCTATTGATTATGTAAAGGCTTTGCTCTTCATTAAATAAAATGTATTGAGTTAACTCAAATACAACACACAATATAAGGCGACTAAGACTCACCTTCGCTTGAAGATCAGAGATTTTAGCTAATCATATGAGGATAACTGAAGAGAATATGGAGGCAACCCTTAATTTAAAGTATTCTTCCTCAATTAAAAATACTTAAGCGTATCATGTATAACTTTTAAGGAGGATTTAATGGTGAGGTTTCAGGTTATGAGCATAAAATGTAGAAGCTTTAAAGAACTAAATTATAAGTTATAGAGGAATATCGTTAACCTATACATGAAGGATTCACTTACACATGTATACTTATTCTATGACTTAATATATGAAATAGACAATACAGACATACACATGGCTGTAAGTAATGATAACATCGTTGGATACCTGCTGATATGGAAAGGTCCTAGAATTTTAGGTATACACATATGGGGTCAAGCCCATAGCCTGATAAAATACATACCCTACATCAATAAATCTATTATTCATGTCTATGACGACTCTCTTGTAGCTTCAATACTCAATTACTTACACTCTAAGAATGCCAAAGTAAGCACTAAATGCTACTTGGATATGGCTACTGATGAAGACAAGTTTGTACCATATAATCCTGAAAGAGCTAGAAGATTAAGCATTGAGGATCTTGATAAGTTCATAGAGCTTAAGACTGTTCAAGGTAGACGTGTTGATAGAGATTTTGCTAAGAACATAATTATTAAGTGGAGATATTATGGAGTATTCCATGACGATAAGCTGGTATCTATAGCTTGTACGTACCTAAGAACAAATGAAGTATGGATCATCGGTGATGTATATACTCATCCAGATTATAGGGGCAAAGGATACGGTAAGATAGTAACTTCAGCAATAACTAGAGACGCAGTAAATAGTGGTGCAAAAGCATTATTACATGTTGAGGAAGATAATGAACCAGCAATAAAGGTTTACAAGAAGCTAGGTTATGAGGTTATAGGTAAGAAGAAATGGATATTTGTAAATATCTAGAAAAGCAGATTATTTTAATAGCATTATTTATTGGAAGAAATTTAATTTCACCCTTCTTGATCCCTCGTCTATTTCAGGATAAGCTAGTAGGTTTATTTTATTTCCATACCTGCCATTTTCACTGCTTGGATAAAGTCTTTCCATGTGAGGTTAAGCCATTTTGATAATTCATAGTATAGCTCTTTTGGTATGGTGAACCTACCATATTTCTTAGCATATTCAATTATTTCTTTATGAGCCCTCCATCTAGCGTCTATTCTTGATTGCGAAAGCTTTATTGCTAAGTCTATATCTTTAGGGGTATCATATTTGGCTCTTAAGATTATTTCTATAATTTTATTTATTCTACAGGGTACACCTATTGTGCTTCCTCTTAATGTTACTTTTCTAGTCTCAAGTCCTAGTTCTTTAGCTAGAGTTGATGTAAGTCCCTGCCTTGGTATAATTTTATCAACTATTCCTCCAAGAATATATACCTCAATTTCATCAAGGTCTTTTGAGGTTAGCTGTCTAGGAGCATTTGGGTCTAGAACAATTACCTTATCTGATTTGTAGTTTTCGAGTACTCTTTCCGGTCCTTCTACATATATTTGCACCTTATTATGTCCCATGAACTGCTTTATTCTATCTATTATACCTTTAGGTGCTGATGTGATCACCAAATTTAAATCCCATAAATATTCTCTAAGGATTGAAAGTGAGAAAGATAGTTGAGTTAATAGCAAATTTCTCTCTTTATCTAATAGTAAATCCCAATACCTTAAATCGACTATAAATATAGGCTTCACTGGTTGGGGGAGTAAAGATAATAGGTGTTTTAGCTCTATCATTAGTCCTTCGCCCTTTTCGTGTGGATAAACAGAGTCTACACTACTCGTATTCATATATACCCTTACATTTCTCCTACATAGTGTAAAGACCTTATTATTCCATGTCTCAGAATATAGCGGGCACCATCCTCCTTCCTTCACTATCTTTATAGTCTTATCATATAATAGCATGTGCGTTATTAATTGCTGGAATTTGTTGTTTAGTACTGGCAACTCTTTAGCTTTTATTTTTGAACCTATAGATGTAATTCCTTGGTCTAAGAGTAGTGTGAATAGTATGTCTCTAGGCTTTTCAAATATTACCATGAATTACTATTCCTCAGTTAGTGTTAATGTAAATTATAGTGTTTTTAACTTCTTGATTTCCTTACTTACCTCTTCTACATCCTTATATGTATCAATACTTCTCCAGAATACCCCCTTGTATCTATATGTCATTATTTTACCTTCTTCAGCTAATTTTGGAAATGTTGTTCTTTCTATATCTCCTCTCTCAACAAGATGATCTAGTATTTCTGGTTTCATTACATATACACCAGCATTAATCCAATATTCTTCGAGATACGGTTTTTCAATAAATTTCTTGATATATCCTTTTTCATCTATTTCAAGTATTCCGTAAGGGCTTCTAAGGGGGACAGCTGCTATAATAGCTATTATATTTGGTTGTTGATTAATTACTTCAACCATTTTTAACGGGTTAAGATTTGTTATTATGTCTCCATTAATTACAAAGAATATGTCTTCTCTTTTTAGAACGCTTTCAGCATTTTTTATTGCTCCAGCAGTTCCTAGAGGTTCATCTTCCACAACATATGTAATTCTTACTCCAAGTCTAGAGCCACTACCAAGGTATTCAATAAGTTTTTCCTTCATGTAGCCTACAAGGAGTACTATTTCATCAACACCATACTTTTTAAGCCATGTAATCTGCCATTCAATAATGGGTTTGCCTGCAACTTCAACTAAAGGTTTTGGGTTTTCGAGTGTAAGAGGTCTAAGCCTTTTACCCATACCACCTGCAAGTATAGCGGCCTTCATGGAAATAACACCCAGAAGCTATTAATTAATTAGCCTAAAGTTTGATAAATATTACTTCAAGATCCAGGATGACAGACATCATTAGCAGAGAATTGGTGCCGCCGCGGGGATTTGAACCCCGGACAACCCGGTCTTCAGCTTCGCCGGAGACCTGATTAACCAGGTCTCCTCGGGCGCTCTCCCGGGCTGAGCTACGGCGGCATCATGATAGTATATGTATGGGGGAGGTTTAAGTTTTATGCTGGAGAGTCAAAGGGGTTCAGGTTTATGGATGCTCTTAGAATACTACTACAACCTTTAACAGCTATTGATCTAAGTATAATTGATAATGTAGTATCCGTACTAAAGGATACATTTGAAAGAGTAATAGTTGATGTTAATGGTGTTATACTTTCACCCCCTATTACAGTATATAATTGGCATAGAGCTCAATACAATAGCGATAAAATACTAGATTGGTTGTATAGAAATACCGAAGGTTATGGTTATGATGTTGTTGTAGGTATAGGAGATATCGACGCCTATGTTAGGGGCCTTAACTTTGTTTTCGGTGAAGCATCTAGCGTATTAAAGGTATGTGTAGTTTACTTAAGGAGGCTCAGGAACGAATTTTATGGTCTTGAATCTGATTATAATAAATTTATTGAAAGAACATGTAAAGAAGTTATTCACGAAGTAGGTCATGTACTTGGCTTAAACCATTGCCTAACACCTAAGTGTGTAATGAATTTTAGTAATAGCGTATTTGAGGTTGATGGTAAATCAAGGTATTTCTGTAAGCAATGTGCAGATCTACTATTAAAGAGAGGTATTAGAGTTAGGAAAATGTTAGCTTAGTTTTAAGACAACTAGAAAACATCATTTGGGGAGGTGTAATGAATATTAACGTGAGAAAAGCTTCTTTAGATGACGTTAAAGGCATTGTTGACGTCAACTGCTCTAGCGTGGATAAATGGTTTAAGTATGTTAATGGTAAAGAAGTTGAGGCTAAATATGAGGAGCTTAGTATTGAAGAACGTTTTAGTCATGGAGGTCCCTGAATGAGTATTGAAACTTGATCCATACATTTAAACTACATACTGACTAGTAAACAGTATCCATTAGTTGCTATGGTGAATGGTAAAGTTGTTGGAGAATTAGAGCTCTAATAGGTGAAGAGAAGGGTATTTTAGGAAGAACAGCGTTCATAGATGTTTTAGAGGTTCATAGAAATTATAGACGTAGAGGTATAGGTAGAGCATTAATAAATAAAGCGATAGAATTAGCGAAGGAAAAATAATTGCCGTACAATTAGTGTTTGGCCAGCAAAAGAAGCTATAGACTTCTACAAGAAGTGCGGATTAAATGAAATAGCATACAATATAATTAACCTCAAAATAAACATCGAGAACATTACCATTAGTAAAGAATCTCCCAGTTATAAAATAATGGACTTCCCTCAACATTACAATGAGGTAAAGGATTTGGAATTTATATCACCTAGAATAGAATCGTCATTTACGTTTTGGCTTAAAAGCCTATGGGATTACGCTATTGAGGAAGATAGAATTGTTGGTTTAGAAGGCTATATACCTGAGCTTCAAGCAGTATTTGTTTTAGAGAGCTTGTGGTCTGGTAAGGATGAAGGTAAATTAGGATTATGGATTAGGGATGAAGGTAAAATACCTTTGGTACTAGACTACATGTTTTGTCTTTCGAAAAAGCTAGGGTTTAAAACATTACGGATACTCGTAGAAGAGCGATTATATCATAATTATTTCTCTAAATACCCTCATGAAGTATTAAGTAAGGAGCTAGTTCTAATGAAGCGTTTAACTAAATAATTATATATCTACTACGAATGTAGCAGTCCATATATTATCCTTCTTCTCTATCTTCATTTCAGCATAAGTTATTGCTTTAACTATCGTTCTTTTTTCATGTTTTTCTTCATTAAAATGCTCTCCCCAGCCCTTACCTTTAATATAGCATTCCTCGTCCCTACACCAAATTTTATCAACTTTAAACTTACTGAAAACAACATTATCAGAGTCGTAGTATACAAGAAATGTTTCAAGCCATCTAAGGAGTAGGCTTTCAAGGTCAATGCCTTCCTCTTCAACTTTATACTCTAGTTTAGGTTCTACTTTGGAGGTATCTGTCATGACCTCAAATACAGCTATAGCTGCATTTTCAAATAATTCTTCAATACTTTTCCCATAAGCTACTATAAGGACGTCAGCAGTATGCTCTTTAAATTCAAATTTCTTAAACTCCATGAAGCCCTCCCCATATTCCATCACTTTAACAATTAGCTTTAAGCACTATTTTTAGTTTTACTATTCTAACATTTTTATAGAGTAGATAATGCTGTATCCAAATCCTCTATAATATCTTCAACATCTTCGAGCCCTACACTTAACCTTAGTAAGTTCCCTTTAATGCCTAGTAATTTTCTATCCTCTTCCGTTAGGTCTTTATGAGAACTTGATAGTGGGTGAACTATTAGTGATTCTGTTCCACCAAAGCTTGGAGAAGGTCTAATGATCTTAAATTTACTCAAAAGATTGAGAGCATCATTCGTAGTTCCCTTAATGGTAAAGGATACAACACCTCCAAAACCTCCTTTTAATAACTTACATGCTATTTTGTATCTAGGATTACTCTTCAACCCTGGATAGTACACTTCCTCAATTTTAGGATGATCTTCTAGAAATTCAGCAATTACCTTGGCGTTATCGGAATGTTTTAAAACTCTAATCTTTAATGTTTTTATGCTTCTTAAAGCTAAATACGCTGAATATGGTGAAATAATAGTACCTAGCAATTTTCTTAATTCAAGTAGTTCATTGAATAGAGGCTCATCATTTAATAGAATAGCACCTCCAAGAACATCATTATAACCTCCTATGTATTTAGTAATGCTGTGGATTATAATATCTGCGCCATAATCTATGGGATTTAATAGTATAGGCGATGCAAATGTATTATCAACAACAAGTAGTGCATTGAATTCCTTACATGCCTTACCTATAACCTCTAAATCAAAAACTTTCAATAGAGGGTTGGTAATGGATTCAATAAATACTATGCTCTCATTTCTAATGTTACTGATTATATCCTCCTCACTAGGTAGCACTTCAATAACTTTTAGCCCAATATCTTTCAACTTACGAGCAAGTATTAGTGTTGA
>Ga0180301_10003099_pt1 | contig 13055 bp, 8 predicted proteins | sample GuaBasSediGuay16_FD_121797 | JGI IMG/M metagenome (GOLD analysis project Ga0180301, IMG submission 121797) | Subseafloor sediment microbial communities from Guaymas Basin, Gulf of California, Mexico - Guay16, Core 4569-2, 12-15 cm | ecosystem: Environmental > Aquatic > Marine > Hydrothermal...
CTGCAGGAGCTTTATCACTCCTCCTCTCCCTTTAAGAAGCACGAAAATGATGGGAGTCATGTTAAACAACAGCTTGAACGGATTTACTCCCGTAAAAATGAGATCAAACATTTTCCCGACACACGACTTCAGCAGCAATCTTCCGGTCTGGAAGAGCTGGTGGGTGGCCGTTGGATCAACTCATCTTTCGGCGATATTTTCCGGGCAGAATATTCCTGGAGTTTGAATAAATTATATGGCAATTGTAATCTTTCTACTATTTTCTCTATCGACCCCCGGGACTTTTCTACCGTTTTTAACACTCCATCCCTGTCTTCCTGGGAGTCTCTCATCTTTTTGGATACGGAAACAACCGGCCTCAGCGGCGGTTCCGGAACGGTAGCATTTATGATTGGTCTCGGCTTTATTAAAAACGGCTTATTTCGTGTGTATCAGTACTTTATCTCCCGCCTAAGCCATGAAGAAGGGATGCTTGAAATGGTCCGTGCTCTGCTTGATGATTTTCATACCATCGTGACATACAATGGAAAAATCTACGACATTCCCCTTCTTAACACCCGGTTTGTGATGAATCATCTTCCGCCCCTGAGTCCGGAAATCCCCCATGGAGATTTGCTTCATCACAGCCGCAATTTGTGGAAATTTTCCCAGAAAAACTGCAAGCTGACAACTCTGGAGCGGGAAAAACTGGGTTTCGAACGGGATGAAGATATCCCGGGTGAGATGATTCCGGGTGTGTATTTCGAGTATATGCGCCTGAACCGGGTGGATCTGCTGGCAAAGGTTTTTATTCATAACCGGTGGGATATTATCACTATGCTGGCCATTCTCATCCGCATTCTGAAGAGTCATGAGCGACTTCAGGCAGAAGACAATCCGCTGGATGACTATGCCAAGGGACGTCTTTTCAGGAACCGTATGGATTTTGAACGGAGTATTGCCCATTACCGGTATGTTCTGGAATCGGACATCACACCTCAGCGACGACAGAAAACCCTGCTGGAGCTGGCGGCTATTCTGAAAAAACGGGGAGACTGGACTGATGCACTGGATGCCTGGACGGAAGCCTGTGACTCCCAATATCCCTTTTCATACGAGGCTTACACAGAATTGGCAAAGTACTATGAACACAGGGGAAAGAATTTTGAAAAAGCATTGCAGGTTGTTCATAAGGCTTTATCACGAATACCCGGCCGGCGTCAGGCAGATCGTGAAGCCCTGAATCACAGGCAAGCAAGACTTCAACGTAAAATCAAGGCAGGAAAAAAGGATGACAGAGATCATGCATAAGGAAACCCGCTCGGTTGAGACTTTATTAACCCGGTCGGAACGCTTTCATCCCAACATAGTCCATATTCATCATATAGAAGGCAACGAGGGAGATTTTCGTGACTTTCCCGAAGAGCTCCATCCGGATATCAGGCATGTTTTGAAATCACGGGGAATTCACCGTCTCTATTCTCATCAGGCGGAGGCCTGGGAACAAACATCTGCCGGTAAAAACATCACAGTCGTCACACCAACTGCTTCGGGAAAGACACTGACTTATAACCTTCCGGTCTTGCATAAAATCATTGAGAATCCCAAAGCCAAAGCCTTGTACCTTTTTCCCACCAAAGCCCTGAGTCAGGATCAGATGACCGAACTCCACGAGTTAATCACGGCCCTGGAGCGGGATATCAAAGTCTACACCTTTGACGGGGATACACCCACCAGTGCACGGGCAGCCATACGGAAGCAGGGCAATATCGTGGTCACAAATCCGGACATGCTCCATCAGGGCATTTTGCCTCATCATACCAAATGGATGCAGTTTTTTCAGAATCTGGAAGTGGTCGTCATCGATGAAATGCATATTTACCGGGGAGTTTTCGGATCCCACATGACCAATGTGATCCGGCGACTGAAACGGATTTGCCGGTTTTACCGTTCAGATCCTCTCTTTATCCTTTGTTCCGCCACCATTGCCAATCCGGGAGAACATGCCGGCCGTTTGATTGAGGATCAGATCACCGTGATTGATCGTTCCGGAGCACCGGTAAGCCCCAAAACCCTGATCTTTTACAATCCGCCTATAATCAATAAAGAACTGGGAATCCGTGCCAGTTACATCAAGCAGGCCCGGTATCTGGCGGAGTTTCTCATTCGGAACAACGTGCAAACGCTTGTCTTTGCCCTTTCACGTCTGAATGTGGAAGTTTTAACAAAATATCTCAAGGATACCTTCGACTCGGACCGGGAATCCATGGGCCGGCCGGAAATGATTGCCGGTTACCGGGGAGGATATCTGCCCAACAGGCGTCGGGAGATTGAAAAAGGAATACGAAGCGGTCAGATACGCGGGGTTGTATCCACAAACGCCCTGGAGCTGGGGATAGACATCGGAAATTTGGATGCGGCCATTCTGGCGGGATATCCGGGGAGCATATCCAGTACCTGGCAACAAATCGGTCGTGCGGGACGACGGGGAAAATCCGCCATCGGTATTTTTATCGGCCGTTCCGACCCGCTGGACCAGTTCCTCATGCAAAACCCCGACTATTTTTACGGGCAGTCCCCGGAACACGCCCGGATGAATCCGGATAATGTGATGCTTCTCGTGGATCATATTAAATGCGCCGCCTTTGAACTCCCCTTCCAGGAGGGGAATACCTTTGGGAACGTGGCGGCGAACGACTTGCAGGCAATTTTGGAATTTCTGACCAATGGCGGTATTTTGCATTATGACAACCGGCGATGGTACTGGTCTGATACGGCGTATCCGGCCGTGAATGTGAACCTCCGGCGGTCACCCGAAGGGAATTTTGTGGTAGTGAATACGGAAAACAACCATCAAATCATTGGAGAAGTGGATTACAGTGCGGCGATTCTCACCATTTATCCCGATGCCATCTACCTGGCGTCCGGACAGCAATACATTGTAGACAAACTGGACTGGGACGGCCGGAAGGCACTGGTCCGCCCTACCGATTCCGATTACTACACCGATTCCATAGACTATACAAAGGTCAAAGTCTTAACTGAGGACGAAGAACGCCATGCCCGGAATGCCAGGGTTTTTCAGGGAGAAGTACAGGTCATGACCCGGGCGGTAGGATTCAAGAAAATCCGCTTTTATACCGGTGAAAACACAGGTTATGGTAAAATAAACCTGCCGGATCTGGAAATGGCCACCACTGCCTATTGGTTTACCATACCCAACAGTGCAATTGAACGCCTGCCCCGGAATCGGGCGGATATTGTGGATGGTTTGTTGGGCATCAGCAAAGCCCTTCACTCCGTCGCATCACTCCATATCATGAGCGAACCCCATGATATTCATAAAGCCGTGGGAGACAAAAGCTCGGAATGGTTTGCCATGAACACCATTACCGAACGGGGTATCTATTCCGCCCCGGATGAAAACAAGAAATCCGTCAAACTCAATCCGGAGGATCTGGAAAACTTCCAGCCGACATTGTTTATTTACGACAACTACCCCGGAGGCATTGGTTTCAGTCCCCTCCTCTACGATGCCCATGAAAAACTCATCCGGGAAACTTATTCCCTGATTAAAAACTGTACCTGTCCCAATGGATGTCCCTCCTGTGTAGGACCGTCAAATGAAGTAGGAATCAATACCAAAGAAATCGCTCTGGATATTTTAGCCGTTTTGATGGAACCGGAATCCTGACCTATCATATCAATTTAAAAACCTGTTGAAAAAAACGCCCGTCTGCAGTAAACTATCGGGCTTTTGGGAGGATTAGGCTAATTGGTAAGTCAGCGGTCTTGAAAACCGCCGCCCTCTGGGCTTGGGGGTTCGAGTCCCTCATCCTCCGCTAACAGAGTTGAGAGTAAAGAGTCGTGAATTTAGTTTTTGAGTCGGGAGTTTGGTTTGAAACGTTAATTGATGATTGTGCCGGATAATCTCCCCTCTTCAGAGGAGTCGGAAATGTGTAAAAACGTAACAAAAATGCATGACAAGGGGGAAGATAAAATGATGAGTGATGAATTGGGTACAGTGCGTCAATAAATGCACAAGCCAATCTAATCAATCCTCCCAATCCTCCTTCTTCCCCCCTTCCATTCTTCCAACAAATGTCATATATTCATGCCAACATGGCACAATTTAAAGTCAAATCGCAATTTAAGCCAACGGGAGACCAGCCTGAGGCAATACAATCCCTGACAGATGGACTGAAACGGGGTGAAAAATTCCAGACGCTCCTGGGTATTACCGGTTCGGGCAAAACTTTTACAATGGCAAAAATTATTGAAAAAGTCCAGCGTCCTGCTTTGATCATTTCACACAATAAAACGCTCGCTGCCCAGCTTTACGGGGAATTCAAAAGTTTTTTTCCGGAAAATGCAGTGGAGTATTTTATCAGTTATTACGATTATTACCAGCCTGAAGCTTACCTGCCGGTAACGGACACATATATTGAAAAAGATTCAGATATCAACGACGAAATTGAAAAACTTCGTTTAAAAGCTACGGCTTCCCTCCTTTCCCGCCGGGACGTGATTGTGGTGGCATCGGTCTCGTGTATATACGGCCTGGGCTCTCCGACAGAATACAAGGATCAGATAATTCTCCTGCAAAAAGGACATGTATATCCCCGTGAAACACTGCTAAAAAAACTCATCGCCATTCATTACGTACGGAATGATATGAGTTTTTCCCGGGGGACCTTTCGGATCCGGGGTGATGTGATGGATATTTATCCGGCGTACAACGACAATCCAGTCAGACTCGAATTCTGGGGAGATGAACTGGACAGCATTACCTTTATTGACCCCATTACCGGGAAGACGCAGAGCAGTTCGGAATGGATCATCATCTATCCCGCCCGACATTTTATCACCAACGAAGAAAACATGAAAATTGCGTTGAGAGATATCCGAAAGGAGCTTTCCGAACGGCTGACGGAACTTCGGCAGAACGGAAAACTGGTAGAAGCCCAGCGTTTGGAGCAGCGTGTAAACTATGACATGGAGATGATGCAGGAGCTGGGATACTGTTCGGGAATAGAAAATTACAGCCGGCATCTGACCCGCCGGAAACCGGGAGAGCGCCCCTTTACCCTCATGGATTTTTTCCCGGAGGATTATCTCCTTTTTATAGATGAATCACATGCCACCATCCCACAGATACGCGCCATGTACAACGGAGACCGTTCACGAAAGGAAGTCCTGGTGGAATACGGTTTCCGCCTTCCCAGCGCTCTGGATAACCGTCCCATGAAATTTGAAGAATTCGAGGAGACAATTCATCAGGTAATTTTTGTCAGTGCCACACCGGCTGATTATGAAATGGAGAAGACAAAGGGGGTTTTCACAGAACAGATCATCCGTCCAACTGGACTCCTGGATCCGGAAATCGAAGTCCGTCCCACAGAAAACCAAATTGATGATTTGATAGATGAAATAAAAAAACGAACAAGCCGGAAAGAACGGGTCCTGATTACCACATTAACCAAGAAAATGTCTGAAAATCTGGCGGATTACCTGAAAAATGTCCAGGTGAATACCCGATACCTTCACTCGGAAATTGACAGTCTTGAACGAATATCCATCCTCCGGGATCTAAGGCTGGGAGAATTTGATGTGCTGGTGGGTATTAATCTCCTCCGGGAGGGACTGGATCTGCCGGAAGTCTCTCTCGTCGCCATCCTGGATGCGGATAAACAGGGATTTTTACGCTCTGAACGTTCATTGTTTCAGATTGCAGGCCGGGCCAGCCGGAATGTGAACGGCAAAGTAATTTTTTATGCGGATCGGATCAGCGATGCCATGAAAACAGTAATCGATGAAACCAACCGCCGTCGGAGGGTCCAGATGGAATACAACCGGATTCATGATATTACACCTGTCACAATCTATAAAACTCAGGATGCCGTTCGCCTGAGCACATCCATCGCGGACTACTCACATGTAAAAGAGAAACAGGCACGCTACAAGCTTGAAAGAGACACAGCAGCACTGTCCAAACTGGACATTCTGAAACACATTGACGAACTGACCAACGAGATGAATCAAGCGGCTGAAAACCTGGAATTTGAGCTGGCAGCCAAACTCAGGGATCAAATCGTGGTCTTAAAACGGGCTTTGAAGAAATAAAATGATTGAAATCGAACAAAAATATGGCATCATCGGTAAATCCGATGCCATCAAAGAGGTCATCAGTTCTATTGAACAGGTGGCTCCTACGGATATCAGCATACTAATCAGCGGGGAAAGCGGAACCGGAAAGGAACTGGTTGCCCGGGCGATTCATCGCTTAAGCCACCGGAAAAACCGGCCTTACATCGTGGTCAATTGCGGAGCGATTCCTTCGGGAACAATAGAAAGCGAACTTTTCGGTCATAAAAGAGGGAGTTTTACCGGAGCGACGGAAGACCGGAAAGGTTTTTTTGAGACAGCAAACCAGGGGACAATCTTTCTGGATGAAATTGGTGATCTGCCTCTGGAAACTCAGGTAAAACTCCTCCGTGTCCTCGAATCGGGCGAAATTATTCGCGTAGGCGAAAGCATTTCCCAAAAAGTAGATGTCCGCATTCTGGCAGCCAGCAATAAAGATTTGAAAGAGCAGGTAATGAAAGGAAATTTCCGGAAAGACCTATTCTACCGTTTAAAAACCATTTCCATTCATCTGCCGGCATTACGGGATCGCCGGGAGGATATTCCCATGCTGGCGGAATTTTTCATGATTGAATATGCAGACCGTAACAATCTGCAATACAAACCCATCGCCCCATCCGCCATGAAAATCCTGGAATCTTTAAACTGGCAGGGAAATATCCGGGAACTGCGAAATTTTATCCATTCTGTATTTGTTCTGGAAAAATCCCATATTATTCAGGTGGATACTGTCCAAGAATATCTCAGAAAACATGCGGGGTTTATCGAAAGCGGACATTTTGACACACGTTTTCCGGTCCGGATAGATAAAGATGTGGACAGGATGGAACGTGAGTTGATTCTCCGGCAGCTTTTTCTTCTTCGGCAGGATGTGGATGAAATCAAAAGCATGCTGAAGCAAAATAATCAAATGCTTGAAAAGGGGCAGGTTTCACTGGATGAAATTCCCCAGCGGTTGAATCGATATGACAAAGAAGCAATTCAACCGGGAGAAATTTTACCCGCGGAGGATAAATCCATCCGGGATATGGAAAAAGAACTGATAGAACAGACTCTGGATAAATATCATGGTTCCAAGCGAAAAACAGCCCGGGCTTTGCAAATCAGTGAACGGACCCTTTACAGAAAGTTGAAAGAGTATGGCATTCAAAGTTAAATTCACGACCTTTTTATTATTAGTGACACATCTGTTTTTCACCGGTTGCGGAATTTACTCGGTCCGTTCCGGAACCATTCCTCCTGGCATTAAAAGTATCGCCGTGGAAGATGTACTAAACGAAACCGCCGAATTTGGTCTGGGAAAAGAGCTTACCGCTGCCCTGATTTCCCGGATCTTATCGGAAAACATCCTGCCCCTGTCTGAACCCCAGGCTGCCCACTCGGTCATACGAACCCGTATCACACGCATTTCAGACGATCCCCACACCTTTGATGAGACCGAGACAGTCAAAGAGTATAAAGTGTCATTGACCCTTCAGTTTGAATGGGTTGCTACACCGGAAGAACGGGAGCTCATGTCCGGTTCCTTATCTCAATGGAGTATCTACTACAGTGATAATTATAACAATCAACTGTCCTCCGGAGATCAGATTGTGCGGGAAGATGCCATTGAAGATGTCCTGGATAAAATCTCACAGGATTTGATTGAAAAGCTTACATCGGATTGGTAGTATACTTTTACTGTTATTTGGATATAGTTGATAATCAACTTATTACAAGTTTTGTCTACACTTGATTATTCCTGATTATCTAAATACCGTAAATGATAAAATTAAAAACAAATGTACATTCAACGGGATTTAACTATTGGTAAAAATCAATCAGTGCCGTAAAATTTGAGAATAAAAAACAAACATAATTGATGGCGAAAAAAAGAGACAAACATCATTCGGAAGATCCATTCAGAGTAAATTTTCATTCACGACACCGGTGGAAAGATAAATTAATTCATCTTGCAAATCCCATTTTAGAGCATATGTTTGCTTTTGGGCGTCTGAATAAATTGTATTCAAAACTCCTCAACCGGCAGGATCATGAATCGTTTGAAGCCTGTGTGATGAAGAACATGAACATCACATACGCCATTTCCGATGCAAAGACACTGCACAATATCCGGAGAAAGGTCCATTTATCATCATTGCAAACCATCCCTTTGGTGTTCTGGACGGACTCATTCTCATGGATTTGATCTACCGGATCCGGCAGGATGTTAAATTCATTGCCCAGAAAGAGATAAAATACATTCCGGATATTCGGGACCGGCTTATTCTGGTGGATACTCACCGGACACCGGAAGCTAAATACATGAACATCCGGGCAGTTCGTCACAGCCTGCAATGGTTGAAACGCGGCGGCGGACTCGTTTTATTTCCTTCCGGGGCAGTTTCACAATTTCGTGTCCGTCACCAGGATATTACAGACCCCGGATGGATTGAAAATACAGCCCGCCTTATCCAATTGGCTTCTGTCCCTCTGATTCCCGTTTATTTCGAAGGAAGAAACAGCCTGACCTTTCTTTTAGCAGGCATGTTTAACCAGAATTTGCGCATGTTCATGTATCCCCGGGAATTTTTAAAAACAAAAAACAAACATATCGTTGTGAAAGTCGGTGATTCTATCCAGCCGAAACGGTACCACAGTTTTGAAAATCCAAGAGATCTTTTAAATTATCTCCGCCTGAAAACCTATGTTCTTCAATACAGACCCTTATCTTCCGATAATCAGAAACAGCAGAATACCTTGAAAGAAAACCCCTTAGAGGAAATTCCCGAACGGTTTGATACTGAAGTTCTGACAAAGGAAATTGAATCCCTGTCACCCGGTCAAGTGCTTCTGAAAAATCGGGAATACAGTGTGATATACGCCAAAGTTGATGATATCCCCTTTTCTGTCCGTGAGCTGGGACGCCTTAGGGAAATTACATTTCGTGATGTAGGTGAAGGAACAGGGAAAAGTCTGGATTTAGACATTTTTGACGAATACTATTACCATCTGATCGTATGGAATCATGTAAAAAAAGAAATTGTCGGTGCATACCGCCTTGGCCCAACTGACGAGATAATCCGCAAATATGGTCCTTCCGGACTTTATACAAGCACATTGTTCAGATACAAACCGGATATTTTTGATAAAATGGGACCTTCCATTGAACTGGGTCGATCATTCATCCGTAAAGAATACCAGAAAAAATACGCTCCCCTCCTACTCCTGTGGAAAGGCATCAGCCTTTTCATTGTGCGAAATCCTCATTACACCAACCTTTTCGGTCCTGTCAGCATTACCGGAAACTACAATGCCGTTTCACGGCAAATTTTGGTCAATTTTTTAAAAAATCATTACATGGATAAAGAACTGGCCAGATATGTCCGCCCCCGGAACCCCTTTAAACACAAATCCATGAAAATTTGGGATAAAATCCCTTCACAGCACCTCATCAAAACCCCTGAAGAAGTCTCTTCATTGATATCGGATATCGAACATCAGATAAATGGAATTCCCATTTTAATTAAACAGTATCTGAAACTGGGAGGTAAAATTTTATCATTTAATATGGATCCGGATTTTAACTATTGTCTGGATGGACTGATATATGTCAATCTTCCCTCAACGGATGGTGAAGTTCTGAAATGGTATATGTCTCCGGAAGGGTATGAATCATACATTAAACATCATCAAAACTGATTATCCTTCAATTAATATTTCATTCAGTTTTTGAAGATTTTTTAATTCAATGGTCCGGCCTTTTACAGCAATCAGTCCCTCCCGGTGTAATTCCGACAAGACACGGGACACAGAAGGCCTTTCCACATTAAAGAGATCTGCCATAGCTTCACGGCTAATGGGCACCAGGACACTAAGGGACTGGTTTTTACGGAGGGACAGAAGATACCGAGCCAGTTTCTGGCGGATTGTGCGGAAAGAAAGCATCTGTATCTTCTTTGCCAGCATAACGGTCCTGTCAGTTACATCCCGGATAATCATCCGAATAAAATCCGGATTCTGTGCAATGAACATAAAAATGAAATCCTTTGGAATCAGTACAATTTCACAGGATGATACAGCTACGACATTAACGGGAAAACGATTTTCTCTTGCAAATATAAACGCAGAAGCCACCGTATCGGGAGCATTTATCACTTCCACCGTAAAGGAGCGTCCGGAAAAATCCAGCATCTCGCCCCGGCATTTCCCCTGTATTAAACAATAAAGTGACTCTATGGGATCTTTTGAAAAAGCAATAACATTTCCAGGTATATAATGCCGAACATATATTCTGTCTTCCGGCAGATATTTGGATAATGCCTCTTCATCGAAAGAGCTAAACAGAGGAATTTTTCTCAATTTTTGATATATATTTTCCATATTTGTAACATATGTTACGTTATATAACCCGGAAATACCATTATATTTTTAGAGTAAAGAAAAAAGGAGAACTGAATGTCAAACATGTTTTGTTTTCAATGTCAGGAAGCGGCAGGAGGTACCGGATGCACCATCAAAGGTGTTTGCGGTAAAAAACCGGAAGTCGCCCGGATGCAGGATCTGCTCATATACACAGCGAAAGGAGTAGCTGTTTTAAGCCGTGAAAAACGCAAACAGAACACGCTGTGTGAAACACTCGACCGATATCTGGCGGATTCCCTGTTTACAACCATAACGAATGCCAATTTTGATATGCAGGTCATCGCGGATAAAGTCTTACAGGGACTTGCTTTACGGGATCATATCAAAGAGAATATCGATATGGATGCACTCCCGGAATGGCTCAAGAACCACGATGTCATCACCTGGAAAGGAGCAACCATTCCCGAATTGGAAGAAAAAGCAAAGAACGTAGGTGTTTTAGTGACGAAGGATAAGGATATCAGGAGTCTCCGGGAACTGCTCACCTATGGTTTAAAGGGAATGGCTGCTTATGCAGAACACGCACTGAACCTGGGTTATTCGGATAACGATGTCTTCGGTTTCATGGAAAAGGGGTTGATTGCCACCCTTGATGAGAGTTTGAGTGTCGAAGATTTGACAAATCTGGTGTTAGAATGCGGTAAATTTGGTGTCAGCGCCATGGCTCTTCTGGATAAGGCAAACACTTCCACCTATGGTCATCCAGAGATCACACAAGTAAATATTGGCACCCGGAACAATCCCGGAATTCTGATCAGCGGTCATGACCTGAAGGATTTGGAAGAACTTCTTAAGCAGACCGAGGGATCCGGAATCGATGTCTACACACACAGTGAGATGCTGCCGGCCCATTATTATCCCGCATTCAAGAAATATGATCATTTTACAGGGAATTATGGGAATTCCTGGTGGAAGCAGACCGAAGAATTTGAGACCTTCAATGGCCCCATTCTTTTTACCACTAACTGTCTGGTTCCTCCCCGTAAAAAATCCACATATAGTGACCGTGTATTCACTACGGGGACTGCCGGATTCAGCGGTTTTCCCCATATCGAAGACCGGCCAAAAGGTGGCACCAAGGATTTTTCACCCATCATCGAGATGGCAAAAACCTGTAAACCGCCGGTAGCCATCGAAAACGGCACCATTACTGGCGGGTTTGCCCACAATCAGGTTGTACAATTAGCTGATAAAGTGGTAGACGCCGTAAAAAGCGGAGCCATCCGGAAATTCATTGTCATGGCCGGATGTGACGGCAGAATGAAAAGCCGTGAATACTATACCGAATTTGCCCAAAAACTTCCGAAAGATACGGTCATCCTAACGGCCGGTTGTGCTAAATATCGTTACAACAAGCTGCCTCTGGGAGACATCGGTGGAATTCCACGAATTCTGGATGCGGGGCAGTGTAACGATTCATATAGTCTTGCTGTGATTGCACTCAAGCTGAAGGAGCTTTTTGAACTAAACGATATTAACGAGCTCCCTATTTCATACAATATTGCCTGGTATGAACAAAAGGCAATCATTGTCCTGCTGGCTCTGCTCTACCTTGGTGTAAAGAATATTCATCTGGGACCCACACTCCCCGCGTTTCTCTCCCCCAATGTAACAGATGTACTTGTAAAAAACTTTGGAATTGCTCCGATTGGCTCTGTTGACGAAGATATCAAACTTCTTGCCTGATCAAGACCCTATAACTCACTGGAGAAAAGACCGGTATAAAATCCGGTCTTTTTTTTTCAGGGATAATCTTCCCGGATCATGGAAAAAATTCACATTTTATGACAACTTTTTCGGTAAATTTTCAATCCGAATTTGGATAAACAAGAGGAAACGACCATGAATCACACTGTATTACGGACTGGAATGATTATACTTTCAGGACTTGTACTGCTTTTCAGCATAGCATGTACTCCGCAGGAGATGCTGAAGGAATCTGCAACTGTTCAAATGTATCCTGCCTTTGATATATCCAATATGGATTTGTCCATCAAGCCTGGCGAAGATTTTTATCTCTATGCCAATGGGAAATGGTTGCAGAATAATCCTGTACCCGATGACAAAGTCAGCGTGGGTGCTTTTCGGGAAGTGTACGACCGGAATCAGGATATGATTAAAACCCTGTTAGAAGAAGCCGCAAACAACATGGACTCAGATCCTTCCAGTTTACGTGGTCAGATAGGGGCTTATTACACCAGCGGACTGGACAGCGCTTTAATTGAAGAAAAAGGGTTAACTCCATTAATGTCACAACTTGAGATTGTGAAAACCGAATCTCCCCGGGAGATTGTTAAGACAATTGCCTGGTTTCACTCACATTTTATGGCACCGGTTTTTGATATATCTTTTTATGAAGATCCAAAAAATACAGATCTTGTTATTGTGCAACTGGGACAAAGCGGCTTGGGCCTCCCGGAGCGGGAATATTATTTGGGACAATCAGAAAGATTAAAGGAAATACGAAATGAATATAAAGCCTTTCTGAACCGTTTTTTTCAGGCAGGAGGATATACACCGGAGAAAGC
>Ga0180301_10003100_pt1 | contig 13048 bp, 14 predicted proteins | sample GuaBasSediGuay16_FD_121797 | JGI IMG/M metagenome (GOLD analysis project Ga0180301, IMG submission 121797) | Subseafloor sediment microbial communities from Guaymas Basin, Gulf of California, Mexico - Guay16, Core 4569-2, 12-15 cm | ecosystem: Environmental > Aquatic > Marine > Hydrothermal...
TATTATGCAGTAAGAAATGAGACAAGCCCAGACTTTAATAATGGTAGTGGTTTTTATAGTTTTTGCTGCTCTTATAGGGCTTACTCTGGCTATGATGGTAGGAGGAAGCCTTATGATGCCTAAGCATTCTTACAATACTGAACTTGCGTTTTATGCGGCTGATTCGGGTCTAGCGCGAGCTAAGGAAATTCTTAAAAACTGCCCCACCTGGAATCCTAATCCTTCTCAGTGCTCGGGTTGTAGTAGTCCTGATTATTGTAATATCTTAAAAAGCAGATGTTACCATGATTCTAGCGGCTGGTATTTAAAAGAGACTTACCATATAGGTAAAAAAGAGCTCTATTACAAGATATACAAGAACGGTTCGGCTACTAAGCCGCTTATCACCGTAGATAGCGGTCTTGTAACACTCTCTACACCTTGACAACGAAAGAGTTTAGTGTTTTACTTAAAAAGGGAGGGGGTGGAATTATGATGAGTATGAAAAAATGCAAAATTATCGGTATTTTTATTTTAGCATTTATTATTTCTTTTCCTGCTTTTTCTGAGAAACGCAAACTTAATCTGGAGGGAGAAAAATTAGATGAGGTTTTTACATCCAGCATTCTTCCGTCTTTGGGAGCAGTAACCTTTGCCGTGCCGGAGGATGCGCGCAGCGTAAGGCTTTATATTAAAGGCCTTACTTCTTCTTCTGTCAATTCTCAGATTGACGGCGGCACCAAACCCGGTGTTGCTACTAATGTATCCCGCTACAGAGTAAAAAGGAGAAGAGTAACTGTTAAAGGCAAGCCAAAAATTAAAGGTAAACTCGATTATATTGATACTGCTTTCTTAGTAAAAGTGCTTAAATCTCAGGCAGACTATTATTATAAGAAAAATAAGACGCTTACCGGCTCAATAGGTTCTTCAAGTAACTATAAAATAGTGGTAGTAGATGGAGCAAAATTAACTCTGTATAAAAATTTCCAGGGCTACGGCATACTTATTCTTACCGGACAGAGCAAAACTCGCCAGCGTCTGGTTATGGAAAACAATGCAAAATGGCATGGGTTAATTATTTCTGATGTGGGTTCTGATTATAAAGAGTCACCAGGTAGTGTGATTACCATTGGCAGCAAGAGGAGCGGTGGTGGTATAAGACCAAAGCCGAGACCTTTTGTTTTTTTAGAGAAACTAAAAGAATACTTACCCAGTATTTTTATCAGTCCAGCTTTTGCTAAAAGTAGATTAGAAAGATCCAGACCTATTATTCGTCCCTTGCCCCCAATCAGGCCAGGGCCAGGTCCTATACCGCCTATTGGTAATAAGGTAGAAGTGCAAGGTTCAATTATCTTAGCGGGAGCGAAGCCAGAACTTCAAGTGGGGTATGCTGTTATTTCTTATTCTAAAAATTCTCTGGAGGAAGTGAACAAAAAGTTTAGCACCCTTAAGTTTATATGGAAAAACTGGCAGGAAAAAGAAGACTGATAATTATCGGCATAATAGCAGTTTTTATTACGGCTGCCTTATTCTGGCCGGTTTCTGCCCAAAGCGGAAGTGAAATTCTGTTAGAGCGCATTTATAGCAAATTAGGCGAGATAATAAATTTTCTCAACAACGACAACCGCATAGATGAGCTTAGCAAAAAACTTGATACACTTCTGCAGAATCAGGCAGAGATGAAAGAACAATTGCGTATTATCAAAATCCGCGCCAGCCGCCGCTGATTCTCTCTTTTTCTTCTTCTTGTAATTCTTCCTATACACTCCCTTGGTTTGTCGTCCGGCCATTGTTAAAGATAACCAATAATCAACGGCCATTACTTTGTCTTTTTAGTTACTACTTGCTCACGCTTGCTCACATCCACCTGCAACCAAATACTGCTAAATATAACCTAACTGCAACCAAATAGGTACGTCCTTAAATGTTGCACCTGCAACCAAATAGGACTGTCCTTAAATGTTGCACTTTCAAGGAAACAGCGGCGGGATATTATTTTTGCTTCAGGGCTGCTATTCTTTTGCGCATAAAAGAGGAAGGAATGCCTAATTTAAGGCGGTATTTTGTTACCAGGCGCCTTTGCAAGTGTATTCCTCTTTGCTTCAGAATATTCTGGAGTTCTTTATCAGAAAGAGGGCGAAATTTATTTTCTTTTTCTATAGATTCCTGAATTATCTGCCGGGCCTGGGAATATGACTTATCCTTTTGCTTCTTATGTACAATGAGGTGGCTTAGTTTAAAGAGCTGGCCTTGATATTCAATATATTTGTTGTTTAGGGCACGCGAGATAATAGTTTTATCAATTCCTAATTTCTTGCTTATATCGTCTAAGGTAATATCTTTCCTTTCGCTTCTACCTAAAAGATATCCTTTCTGTTCCTGGATTAGAAACTCCGTAATCTTTTTTAGTGTTTCTTCTCTTTTTTTCATAGCTTCTATCAAAATTTTAGCTTGCCGGAGTTTTTCTTCTATAAAACTTCTCTTTTCTTTATCTCTACCTCTTATTTTGTAGCAGGTTATGCCTAACTGTAGAGGGTAAGGATCTTGAAGGTAAAAGGTATTCTCCTTTTTAACTAATTTAAATTCAGGAATGACGGCTATATCTTTCTCCCATCTTCTTCTGGGGTAAGGAGTCAATGTCTTTATATTTCTGATGGCCTGGGTTACTTTAGTTTTACTAATTCCTATTCTCTTGGCGATTTTCTCAATCCGGAGACGTTTAAAATCTGAGAATGCCTCCTGAATGATTTTTTTTTCTAATTTCCACCCCCTTGCTTCTGCCTGGATAGCCAATGCTTCTTGGATATTAGCGGCGGCTGTGCCGTCAGCAAAAGTTCTCTTTACATTTTCCCATACTCTTTCTACCTTAGACACTTCTTCTTTAAGGTCTTTCGCTATCTCTATGGCGCTAATTTTTAAGAGGCCTTTGGAGTTGAGACTGGAAATAATGTATGTGGCTATATTTCTTTCACGTTCATCTTGAGTTTCGGCATAAATACTCATAAGTATTTTTTGTTTTGTTTCTGCTCTGGACGCCGTTTTTTCAATGATCTCTTCCCGGCTTTCTTTATCTTGAGGGGGGAGAGAGATGAAATTGTTGTTTGTCTTCTTCCATTCCAGGAAGGGGTTTGCCTCTCCAATTTCTTTTAAAACGTTTTCAATATCACTTTTACTTGAGTGTAAGAGCCTTGCTTGCATCTGAAAAAGAGGACTTCTGAGAAAGACTTTCAATTTTTGGTTTAGTTTAAGGCTAAGATTAGTTGCCATAGAAAAATTCTACTATCTTTAGCTTCTTCTTGCAATGTTTTATATGCCAGTAAAATAAAATATTTTTACTTGCAATAAGGTGTTAATTCTGGTAAAAATATTATGGGAGATATAAGTGGAATCTAAGGAGGGAATTATGAAATATAGAAGGAGAATCTTAGCAGCAGGGTTGGCATTGTTATTTATAGGAGGTTGCGGCAAGACTCAGGATATTGTTTCTAGAAAACTAGGGCTGTCTAAGAGTAGTAAAACAAAAACTTCTTTATCAGTTTCTGTTCCTGTAACGGGCACAATAATAGCAGAAGTTAACAATATACCTATTACTTTAGAAGAATTGGATAAGGAAATTGAGGACTATAATTCCTCAGTGCCAGAGGATAAGCCCAAACTGAAAATAAAAAGCCGTGAGGACAGAATTAATTACCTTAAGAATGAAATGATTAAAAGAATGCTTCTTTATCAGGAAGCTTTGGACAGGGGCTTAGATAAAAAGAGAGATGTGGCAGAGGCGTTAGAGAGAATTAAAAGAAATCTTTTGGTGACAGAACTTATTAAAGAGGAGGCAGATAAAGTGAATGTAACTTCTAAGGAGATAGAAGATTACTACAATCGTTTCAAGGAGCAGCTAAAAGAACCGGAAGAGAGAAGAATACGGGAAATAGTGGTGCTGAGTGAAGCAGAAGCCAAAGATATTTTGATTCGTCTCTTGCAGGGTGAAGACTTTGCTACGCTGGCGCGCGAGAAGTCAATTGCCGCTAGTGCTAGAAAGGGCGGCGATTTAGGATTTATTAAACCGGGCCAGCATTCTAAAACTTTTGACGAAGTAGCTTTTTCTGATACATTGGAGGTAGGAGATATAAGCCATATTTTTAAGGGCCACGATGGTTACTATATACTTAAATTGGAAGCTAAAAGAGGGGGAAAGCAAAAGTCTTTATCTGATATGTGGGATAATATAAAGCGGGCTTTAACTTTTTTAAAACAGCAGAAAAGGATTAATGATCTCATTGGCAAACTTTCTTCTCAGGCAAAGATAGAGGTTTTCGAAGATAAAGTAAAATAAATTTTATGCAGAGAAAATTTACTCTGGCCGCGGCAATAATATTGGGCATTATCTCTATATTTTTGATTAATACCTATTTGACTCAGCAGAAGAAAATATACGAGGCGAAAGTAAGAAAGGCCTTAGCAGGCATACGCAGCAATCAGCGGCAGGTTTTAGTAGCAACGCAGGATATATTAAGAGGCGCGGTAATTAAATCTTCTTCAGTGAAGGTAAAATCTATCCCCGCCGATTTTGTCCAGCCTTCAGCTGCTACCTCGCTGAAAAGAATTTTGGGGATGGTAGCAGTAGTCCCCATTGCCAAGGGAGAGCAGATAACTCTTTCTAAATTGTCTTATCCTTCCCAGAGCCGTTCTCTTTCTATGGCTATTCCTGTAGGCAAACGTGCTATTACAGTGTATTTGGATGATATTTCTTCCGTGGGAGGTATGATTAAGCCGGGAGATTATGTAGATGTGATTAGCGTAGTTCCTGTCCCGCAAAGAACTCCTGAGGGAAAAACGGTTATGCAGGGAGCAGTAATACCTTTATTCCAGAAGGTTCTGGTTCTAGCGGTAGGGAAAAATATTGGCGGTGCCAGTGCTTCAAGTTCAGAGAGGAAGGGCGGTATTTTTTCGGGCCGGTTGAAAGAGTCGTCGTCAGCAAAAAGAGAAACTTCGGCTAAAGCTTCTCACTATATAACTCTGGCTCTTTCTCCTCAAGAGGCAAATTATGTGGCTTTAGTTCAACAACAAGGTAAGTTGCAGTTAGTTTTACGTTCGCCGGCTGATGCTCAATTAGAGGAAGCTAAACCTGTGAATATAGAAAGTTTATTAGAGTATTTGAATTTACTTCATAAAGAAACCAAAAAAGTAATACCAAAAACAGTGGAAATCTATAGAGGCACAAAAAAGGAAGTAGTTACTCTGCAAAAATGAAAAGTTAATGAAGAAGCTTATAAAAGCAAAAGAGTTATTTTTGTGGGTAGCAGTAATAATGGGGGTGTTCGTTCTTTACTCTACAGCTAGAGGCGGTATTGTTAAAGATATGTTGGAAGAAAATACAGATATATCAGAAGTATTGTCAAATGATACCTTGGTTCTTTATGTAGGAGATATGCAGAGTATTCCTGTAAGTATTCCTATTTCTGTAGCTATAGATAATCCTGAAATAGCCGATATTACTTATGTGAAAGAAAATGAAATAAGAATAGTAGCAAAAAATCCTGGTGTTACCAAATTGGAATGGAAAGACAGCTTAGGAGGTAAGTTATTAAAAATTAGGGTGTACAAAGAGAACATGCGTGAGGTAAAGAAAAGAGTAGATTCTCTTCTAAGAGACCTTAATCTTTCTAGGGTGTATACACGGGCTTCGGATGAAGAGGCAAAGGTGTTTATTTTAGGAGAAGTTAAAGATGAAAGCGACATAGAAAGAATCAATAAAATTTTATCTACTTTAGCAGATAAAGTTACTAATCTAGTAAAAGTAGAGGAGGACCGTTCTACTATAGAGATAGATGTAGAAGTGTTGGAGATAGAAAAAGACTCTACCCGCAACTTAGGGTTTACCCTTCCTTCTACTCTTTCTTTAGGGGAGACAGCTGCTACTACTTTCGGAGGGAGTGGTTATGCGGAGGGACGTCCGGCGCGTGCTCTCTTTAATGTGTTGGACTTCTCGCGTACAGCATTAGAGGGAGAGTTAAACCTTCTGATAAGAGAAGGCAAGGCGCGTATTTTGTCTCGCCCTAAACTGGCCTGCCAAAGCGGTAAAGAAGCAGAGTTGCTGGTGGGAGGAGAAGAGCCGGTACTTACTACAAGCGTGGTAGGAGGTTCAGACAATAATAGTACCAATGTTGAATATAAAGAATACGGGATAAAATTAAAGATAAGGCCGCGGCTGGAAAAAGCAGATAAAATAAGGCTTTCTTTAGAGGTAGAAGTAAGTGACTTGGGAAATGTACGTACTCTAGGTAGCACTACTAATACTACAGCGATGGCTTATTCTTTAACTAAGAGGAATACTTCTACCGAACTTTTCTTAGATAATGAGCAGACATTAGCTATAAGCGGCCTTATGCGTCATAAAACGGAGGAGGAATTAAGGAAGTTTCCTTGGCTGGCGGATGTGCCAATTCTCGGAGCGTTCTTCCGTGGCCGTACAGCAAAGACCGGCGGCGGCTCAGGTAATTTAGGAGATACAGAATTAGTGATTCTTCTTACGCCGCGTATAGTAAACCGCGATGAAAACTACACACCCTCTACTATAATAAATAGAGGAGCTAATAACTCAGGAGCACAGCTTGATTATTACGCCAAACGAGTAGTGAGATTAATAAAGACATTGTTAAAGCCGCTTAATCTGGGAGATATACACATTAAGAAGGAAATTATTTGTTCATTGCATATAAATTCTCAGGGAGAGCTTCTAAATGTTTACATAAAGAAATCGTCGGGTATTCCTAAGCTTGATACTTACCTTCTGCGTCAGATAAAAAAAGTGAAACAATGGCCTTCTTTTCCTGCCGGAATAACAGATGAGGCTATCTGGATAGACATACCGGTTATCTATAGCAACGGTTAGCTTTAATTATGGCAAAAGTAGTCTCTGTATTTGGTACAAAAGGCGGAGTAGGTAAGACTCTAATCGCGGTCAATCTGGGTGTAGCGTTAGCTAAAGAAAACAATAAGAAAGTGCTGCTTTTGGATTTAGATACAGGAGCGGTAGGTGATATGTGCCATATGCTGGGTGCTTCTTCTCATAGAACTCTTTTGGATATCCTTGGGTATATAGATAGAGGGGATACTAATATAGAGAAAGATAAGTTTATAAATACTACTTCATGGGGTGCAGATTTTCTCCCTGCTATTGCCAGGCCAAACCTCGTAAAAAAAATTCAAGCTTCTGCTTCTAAAGTTGGCCATATAATTAAGCTAATAAGTTCCTATTATGACTTCATCATAATAGATGCAGGAAGCAGTTTTAGCGAATTGCTTTTAGAGGTTTTTGATACTAGCTCGCTGATATTGTATATTGTTACTCCTGATGTACTCTCTATCTACCAAACTAAATGGGCTTTAGATACGCTGGAGAGGTTAAATTTTCCTTCTAGTATGATTAAAATTGTTTTGAATCGTTCAGAAGCAGCCTCTTCCATTAACATAAATAAAATAAGAAGTATCCTTCCCTCTTCTTTTATATGCGAGCTGCCTTCAGAGGGAAAGATAGTTATGCTGTCAGTTAATAGAGGTATTCCTGTGGTTATTGATAGCCCTCGCAGCAAGATGGCATCTGCTATTAGAAAATTTAGTATTCGTTTAGCCCAAGACGACTCTCTTTTTATAGACCCTGTAGAGATAAACCAACTGCGTCTTAATAGAGTAAAACCCCAGTTTTCTGATGAGCAGGAATTCTGGGAGAAGTTAGCTTTTGTAGAGAGAGCCGAAGATAGAGAGAGTGAATACGAAAGAGAAGATGAAATATTAATGCTGAAGAAAAGGATTCATAATCGTCTTATTCAAGCCCTAGACCTTAAAAGACTGGATTTAAAGACGTTTGATAATCCTGAGAGAATTAAAGACTTACGCGAGAAAGCTCAAAGTATGGTGATAAATTTCTTGGCGCAGGAAGCAAAGAGCTTTATTTCTTCCTTAGAAGTACGAAAGAAATTCGCTAAAGAGATAATAGATGAAGCTTTAGGACTGGGACCGTTGGAAGATTTATTGAGAGATAATGATATTACGGAGATTATGGTTAATAATAAAGATGAAATTTATATAGAAAGAAATGGTAGAGTAGAGCTGACTAACAAAAGGTTTATTTCTAATGAGCAGGTGAGAGTAGCCATCGAGAGAATTATAGCTCCTTTAGGACGCCACATTGATGAAACAGTCCCTATGGTGGATGCTCGTCTTCCTGATGGCTCTAGAGTTAATGCTATAATTCATCCTCTTTCTCTAACCGGCCCCACTCTCACTATTAGAAAATTCCGCAAGACGGTTTTTACTGTAGAGGATTTAGTTAGGCTAGAAAGTCTTACTTGGGATATGGCAGAGTTCTTGAGAGCTTGTGTGCTTGTAAGGAAGAATATCATTATTTCTGGCGGAACAGGTAGTGGTAAAACTACCACGTTAAATGCCCTTTCTTCGTTTATTCCCGACAATGAAAGAATTATTACTATTGAAGATGCAGCGGAGCTTAAATTAAATCAGCGTCACTGGGTAAGATTGGAAGCACGGCCATCTAATATTGAAGGACGAGGGGAGATAACAGTAAGAGACCTTTTCCGTAATACTCTAAGGATGCGGCCAGACAGAATTATTATTGGTGAATGCCGCGGCAAAGAAGCTTTAGATATGCTTCAGGCTATGAATACAGGTCATGATGGCTCTATGACTACGATTCATGCTAACTCTACTCACGATGTATTTGCACGGCTTGATTCTATGATTCTGATGAGCGGTGTGGAGCTGCCCATAAGGGCAATAAGAGAAATGATAACTTCTGCTATAAATATAATAGTTCATACCCAGCGGCTTTCTGATGGAAGACGAAAAGTAGTGCAGGTAACTGAAGTAGTAGGTATGAAAGATGACCTTCATATTAATTTAGAGGACATTTTCTGTTTTAAACAAAGAGGAGTGGATGAAAAAGGCAATGTATTGGGAGAATTTACCTCTACCGGATATACTCCTTCTTTCTTCAAGGAGATTGAGATAAAAGGAATAAAGCTCTCTCCGGATATATTCAAGCCTCATGCGCCTGATAAATAAAACACGCCAGGCTGTAATTTCAGAAAAGGTAACAGTAGCTAATACTCTCTTTTCTCGTTTAGTAGGACTTTTAGCCACACCTCATCTTGATAAAAACCAAGCCCTTCTTTTAAAACCCGCTCAATCCATACATACTTTCTTTATGCGCTATCCTATTGATATTATGTTTGTGGATAAATATAACCGAGTAATAGCTATATATGCCTGTCTTAAACCCTGGCGTCTTACGCGTTTTCATTTTGCTGCTTACGCCGTAGAATTTAGCTGCGGCCGGATAAAATCCACTAACACCTCTCTGGGAGATATTATTGAAATAGAAGAATAAAATACTCTTTCTTGACTTATTCTCCATTTAGGTGTATTTTATAGATGGTAATGTCCAATCTGGAATGTCCAATCTGGAAAATTTAGTATTATGGGAGTAGTATACAAATTAACTCCTCCAATAAAAGAGTTTATTCTAAAGGCTAAAGAGGCGGAGAAGAAGATAAGCTGCCGGCAAATGGCAAAATTAGTAAAAGAGAAGTTTGGTTTAGATGTTTCTAAACTAGCGTGAATATTTTAATAAAAGAAGCGGGTTTAAGTAATCCTGTAGGTCGGCCTCCTAAAAAAAAGAGAAAAAAAGCTAATATCAGTCAGAGAACAAAAGGGATTATTCTTAAAGCCGTTGATTCTCTCTTCAAAGGAGAAGATAGCATTTTTCGCCTTCTTTCTAAATATAAGTTATTGCCGGAAGGCTTAAATTCAGGAGAATTATTTCAGGATTATTTGTATCAAAGAAGATTAAAAGCCATAGTCGATACTTACTCTAATTCGCCTTCCCTCAACTCTCCTTCCAAATCAGAAGAAGAGGAAGCTGGCGACAACATTATGATTCCTAACGAGTTACAGAGTGAAATATATAACTTATTTGTCAGGCTTTCTGAGAAGGTGCATTTACTAAAAATTGTATTTGGCAACGGCAAAAGTTTTTATTTTGACCCTTATTCCCGCAGCCTTTACACTCACAAAGACCTTGACACTTATAGTGTGTCCATAGTAGAAGGGGATTATCGTCATATTCCTGATCCTTCCAATCCTTTTGGAGTGGGGGGCGTTTCACCGTCAGTAGCTGGTTATACAGTTACCCGGAATTACAAACTCAATGAGACGCCTGATGACTACCAAGGGCTTTCCGAGGTAAAATATGTGATTAACGGAGAAACAGTGACTGCGCCAGGAGGAGAGGATGGCTTTAAGACTTCAGGATTTGTTAAGGGGATAGATACCATCGAAGAGAAAATAGAAAATGTGAAGAAGAAACTTCCTTCCTGCCAGTTTGAATGCCTGGATGAAATTACTGGTAGGTATTATTCTTGCACTTATCAGGAGGCGGTAAATAATACTGGTGCTAAAGTGGCCAATCCAGTTTGTTATACGGGAAGAGACGCGCGAGATAATTTGATTGATTTTGGCAGTATTGATGAAGATATGGACGATGAGTTTAAGATTGCCGAAGCGGATATAGGTGATATAATAAATCGTCTTAACAGCTTCAAGGAGAGTGCAAAGGATGCTTATACAGAGATGAATAATGTTAAGGTGGCAGAGGGAATAAAGGAATGGGGCGGCAAGAATCCTGTTACTTATAGCTGGCGTGATTCGCGGGGCGAACATTCGGTTTCGGTAGAAGTGAGTGAGTTCAAAATTCCCAAGCTGAAGGCGAAGAAAAGCTTTTTTAAGGTATGCGCTTATATTAAGCACAAAGAGGGCAAGGACTGGGTTAGCATTAAAAGAGAGGAGCCGGCCAATAAGGAGATCTCTGCCGGGGGAATTTTTAGTTTCTTAGGGAATCCTTTTAGTAGCAGCAATAACATAGAGATATGGCGCACCGGCCGCGCTGAATTTCACTACAAACATGTGAAGCTCGAAAAGGGCGGGAGAAAGTGGTGAAAAGAAAAGGCACATTTTCTTTAGAATATGCTCTTTTATTATTGATTGCCGCTGCAGCTCTTCTGGCTATGGGAGTCTATTTCAAAAGGGCTTTATACGGCAAATATCGCCAAAGTGCAGATGTTTTTGGGTTTGGGCGTCAATACGAAGCAGGGAAGACTTAAATAATAAGGGGAGAATAATATAAAAAAGTAAGTTTTCACTTATCCTGTAAATTAAATGATTCTAAAATTTCTTATTTTTATCGCCAGTTTCGGAGCCATTGCCCTTCTTTCACTGGAGGCGATACCTTTTTTTGTCGGTAAATACCACCGTGTCCAAGAGAATAAAATAGCCCGTACCGCGCGCGAGCTGGAAGATATGTTTATTCTCGGCTTCCGAAAAAGGTGGCTCTTTTTTGTTTTTACTTTTTCCCCTCTAATTCTAGGTCTGCTAGGTTATTTGATTTTTAAAATTAGCCTGGCTGCTGTATTAGGGGCGGCTTTAGGATTTGTAATTCCTACCCTGATTGTGAGGCATTTAGAGAGAGTGAGAAAAAGAAAATTTGCTCATCAGCTGCGCGATACTATTTTAATGCTGGCTTCTTCTCTTAAAGTCGGCCTCTCCCTTCTGCAGGCAATAGAAGTGGTTGTAGAAGAAATGCCTCCTCCTACTTCTCAGGAGTTTGGCCTTCTGCTGAAAAAAAACCATATGGGAGTGTCTTTGGAAGACAGCTTTAAAAGCTTAATTAAGAGGATGTCTTCGGAAGATTTAAACCTTCTGGCTATGGCAATCTTAGTGGCGCGGGAGACAGGCGGCAGTCTGCCTGATGTTTTGGAGAAACTGGCTTCTACTATTAAGGAAAAAAGAAAAATCCAGGACAAACTTGTTACTCTTACTACGCAGGCGCGCTGGCAGGGAATAATTATTTCAATTTTGCCACTTGTTTTTGCTGTTTTTGAGTATCAACAGGACCCCCGCCTTCTTCAGATTATGCTTTCTAGTGAATTAGGCAAAGCAGCTCTTATTTATGCGGGAATCTCAGAAATAATCGGAATGTTGCTTATTAGAAAGCTAAGTAAAATGGAGAATATCTGATGATTTATATTATCTATATTTGTGTATTAGCAGTGTTTTTTCTTGTGGCTCTTTTTGTCAGTTCCTCTCAGCAAGACATTCCTCTCCCTTCTGAGTTGGAAAAAGAAATTAGCACTGCTAATGTGCGCCGTCATATATTTTTTGTGCGTCCTTTTTCTCCCCTTAACAAATTAATCCTGAACAGGTTATATCTTTATAATCTGATTGACCGCCGTTTAGAGCTGGCTGATTTAAAGACTCTGCCAGAGGATTTCTTGGGGTTATGCGAGATTTTTGCGCTGAGTTTCTCCCTTGGTGCCTATATTTTTAAAGGAAGTTTTGATTTTCTTTGGGTGATTCTGTCTGGGGTTATAGGGTTTATATTGCCTTTTTTCTATTTAAGGCGGCGCATTTTTCGCCGCAAAGCACTTATTTTAAGGAGTTTTCCTAATGTGCTTAACCTTATTTCTCTCTGTGTGGGTGCCGGGCTTGATTTAATATTAAGCCTTAACTGGATAATTGAGCGTTCTCCTGTCTCTTCACCTCTTTTAGATGAGTTTGCCGTAGTTCTGCACGAGATAAATGTAGGCCAGCCCCGCCGGCAGGCTTTAAGGAATATGGCCAAAAGGCTTGATATTCCCGAAATTTCTTCTTTTGTGCGCATCGTAGTACAAGCGGAGAAAATGGGAACCCCTATTGGGGAAGCTTTGGCTATGTATGCAGAAGAAGTAAGAGAGATGCGGTTTGAACGGGCTGAGCGTCAAGCTCTTAAAGCTCCTATAAAAATGCTTTTTCCTTTAATCTTCTTTATTCTGCCTGTTGTAGGCATTATAGTGGGAGGGCCGATTCTTATTCGCTTTATGAAAACCGGCTTGTCGGGAATAGGGCAATAAAATATGGCCTTTATGAACTAAATCCCCTTAGATATTATAAAAAAAGAGAGATTTTTGTTGGTTTTTTGTAGTAATAATATATTTTTTCGTACTTGATAAATTTTATAAAA
>Ga0180301_10003101_pt1 | contig 13048 bp, 11 predicted proteins | sample GuaBasSediGuay16_FD_121797 | JGI IMG/M metagenome (GOLD analysis project Ga0180301, IMG submission 121797) | Subseafloor sediment microbial communities from Guaymas Basin, Gulf of California, Mexico - Guay16, Core 4569-2, 12-15 cm | ecosystem: Environmental > Aquatic > Marine > Hydrothermal...
ATGTAGTTTTTTGGTATGATAAAGACTAAAAACAACACGAGGGGAAGCAAAAACGACAAAAGAAAGACCGCCTCCCTTCTCCCGCGTTTTCCCCCTCTTCCCTTAAAGGCAGAGATATAGAGAACTACCCCATGAGTTATGAAGGTAACAACTATGAGGAGAAGAATAATTTGAGTTATTCCGGAACTTTCACTGGCTATTTCTTCCGATGCCCTTGAGAAATTGAGAAGCACATAGTAGATGAAAAGAATAAATATCTGTTCAAAAACCGCCACGGCCTGACATATTGAACCGACCTTGAAAATGAGTAAGGTTAAGAGGAAGGCGGCCGCTCCTCCTGTGATAAACAGGAGAAAGTATGAACCAAAACCACTGATGAAAAAAGAAAAAACAAGAAGCCCTAGCGCCGCTGCCAGCCAGTACTTTAACTTCAGCCTCGGTGGAGCCAGGAAGAAAGCTATGGCCATCTCTCCGGGGATTAGAACAAACCATAACCACCATCCGGGTAGATCGTAGGCAATTACTATTGCCGGATGGATTATGGGGATGAGAAAAGCCAGGAGATACAGTGCTAATCTTGTGAAAAAAAGTAAAACCATTTCCTACACTAACTTTATTCCCAGTTTTTCGTTAAAAATAGTCCCGTTTACTCTACCCGGATGGCCCTTTCCGCCTTGTTCTCTCTCTCTTCTCAAGGCCCAAAATCCGGGAATGCAGATAGTTTCTATAGTTGGAAGAACTGTTATATTAACCTGATCTTCGCCGTTTCCTCTTTCGCCTGTGAGAACCGTCCTGAAAAGGTGGATCTTTTTGCCCGCATAGAATGAAAGAAGCCGGGGCAACTGATAGTCATAGGGAGTTGTAAAGATAAAAAGCTCATCGGCACCGGAAGGCTCCTGCACCCTTCCGGGATCGGGTTCGTAGAATATTCCGCTTAATTCCATGGAGAACCTCTTGATATCTTCCTCTGTTTCCAGCTCATGGATCCCTCTACCGGTGGATAGACGAAACACGTATTCCGGATGGTCGCCCTTTATTCTCCATAAAAAGGAGAGGAGCATCCTTTTAAGATAATCCAGTTGTACTACTGCTTCAAGTGTAGGGGTATCGTCCTTTCTGAAATGGCGGAAATCCACATGAACGATTTTTGTTTTCTCCTGGGTAACAGGAGAGATTCTAGTAAAGATCTCCTCAAATCTGCTCGAAGCCTTCCAGTTTATATCCCTTGCCCTGTCTCCCGGGATGTACTCTCTCATGTAGTACTTTTCCTCGTCCGAGCTTTTCTGCCTGTTTTTGGTTTCAAAACCGCCTGTAGAGTTAGAAGTGAATTTTCTGCTGTCCACCATTGGTGGTCTTATGGGAATGGCTCTCTCTTCTTCGATCTTAAACTTTGCACGGGTTAGTCCTGCAATATCTCTTACCATTAAATCTGCCTTTGCCTTTAGAGTACCGGAGAATGGAAAAATTAAAGGAAGAGCTATGTCTTCTGTACCATCGGCGGAAAACTCTTTGTAAACCAGAAAAGGTGCGTTCCTGGCCGCAAAAAGCTTCCCCTTAAGGGCAAAATGGATACGGAAGAAGTAAAATGTCCCCCTTTTCGGGGTTATAAGTCGGTGAGATATCTCTGTTCTTCCTGCATATATGCTTCCAGAGGTGTCCCACTGGAATTGAAGTTTAGCAAAACGAACAGCCTGAACTCTGGCCAGTATTGCAAGAAACAGGAGTGCAAAGAGTATTATTATAGATATGAGTGTACCGTATGGATTTCTGGTTGCATAACTTCTCCCCAGAAGGAGGAGGGATCCCAGAAAAAAAACTGTTCCTGAAAATGTAAAAGGGTAGTAGAATGCTATCATATTTATGGTTCTACCGGAACTGAATCGAGAACCTTCCTTAAAAGATCTCCTGCAGATTTAGAAGAATCCTGCATTACGAGTCGATGGGCGACTGCAGGTATAAATATCTCTTTTACCAGATCTATGTTAACGTAGCCTGTTCCCCTCACGAGAGCCAGTGCCCTGGCCAGTCTGGAAACTTTAATACCCGATCTGGGGCTTGCCCCCATCATTATCTCCTGGTTGAAACGTGTTTTCCTCACACAGGCTACGATGTAATCGATGACATCGTTATGAATTTCTATCTCATCGACCATTCTCTGCCATTCGAGCAATTTATGCGCTGGTATAACAGGGCCGAAATCATCCCAGGCATCCTCCCTCCCGTGCTTTTTTATTATCTCCGCCTCTATTTCCGGTTCCGGAAACCCCATGGAAATCTGCAGCATAAAACGATCGAGCTGGGGAGCAGGAAGAGGGAAAAGATGGGCTCCTTCCAGATTCATGGTGGCAATAATGAAAAAGGGATCGGGAAGAGTATATGTTTTACCCTCAACGGTTACGGCTTTCTCCTGCATGGCCTGGAAAAAACTACCCTGGGTCTTTGGAGTAAGGAGATTTATCTCATCGCATAGTATAAAGTGGGCAAAAATGGGGCCTTCCACGAAGACCATCTGGTCGGTAGAACCCAGAAATCTCGTAAAACCCAGAATATCCTGAGGCAGAAGATCCACAGTACACTGGATTCGGTTGAAGGGCTCGATTTTAACTCCGTTGTTATATTTATCCTCCTCATCCCAGATAATAGAACCTGCCAGTGCCCTGGCCAGTGAAGTCTTTCCTACACCGTGAAAATCTGCAAGCATTACATGCCCGCCTGCAATTTTGGAAGCAACAATATACTCAAGCTTTGTCGGATCGATGTAAACAACCGAGGAAATGTTATCCCTCAATGTTTTGATCTCTTCTGCAATTTTTTCCAGGTCAGGTCTCCTGTAATTTGCATGCTTTGTTTCTCTATTGTTTTTTGTTGGGATAATAGATTGCATATAAACCCTTTGTGGTTATCTTTATTTTAATATAAATACATTACGAGTTATTGTTAAGAGCCATCTCCTTTCTTCTTTATGGTTACTACTATATCCTCGTCTGTATCGACCCCCTTAAGAGGTGCTACCAGACCAAGAACAACGTTGATAATTGTCTCCTTTACGTAATTCTTTAAAGGTACATTTCTGTCTCCGCATTTAAGTTCTACTATCCTATCCATCGTCTGATCCCTCCGTATCTTCACTTACCTGGGAAGCTTCCCCAGTATCTTCCAGACCCAACGGTGAAAGGCGTGGAACGATTTTACAGGTTCTGCGAACATCATTATACATTCACCTGATACGACCTTCGAGCTGTTTTCGCGACAGAAGTCCAAAGCGGCTTTGCTTTCCGCTCCCCGCTGAATCCAGAAATGTCCGACACCGGAACCAACAGCTTCTCTAACCGCACCTTCCGTTGCTTTGGGAGGAGTTAAAAACAGCGCCCCTCCTACCTTTTCAGGAATTGCATCAAGGTTAGGATAACACTTCTCCTCTCCTATTTTTTCTGCATTTGGGTTAACCGGAAAAACACGGTAGCCTCTCTCTCTTAATTCCCTTAGTACTACATTGCTGAATGCCCATTTATCCCTGGAAGCACCTACCAGAGCTATGGTATTCTGTTTAAGAAATGCATCAACATCTTCTTTCCTGTTCATGGAATGGCTTCTCCGTATATATTTTTAACTACGTGTACAATAAACCAAATTAAGCTGCAGGTGAAGCATGGCGAGAGCTGTAAGCTCTAATTTGGGTTTAGAAGGCTGCGTAGAACGTCGGCCTTCAATATACTATTATACAACATAAATCGGTAAATGAAAATGCTTTTAAAAAAAATAATGAATTCCATCCGGATGCTCTTCCTTCCGGGTTGTCGATTATAAGCTTCCATGAACACCTCTCCGTTCTATGCAAAAAAGCTGGGATCTCTTATATCTTCCCACTCATGGAGCGGTAAAGTAATCTCCGTCCATGCAGAAGCTATAAATATTATTTATCCTGGAGAGTTACTCGTCTCCCTGCTAAAAAATCATGCCGACATGACTGCTCTGGGTATAGAAGTGCCGTCTCTATTTAAAGATAAGGAGTGCCTCCCCATACTCGAAGCTTCTGTAGAAATGCACAGGGAGAGGCTTACAATTTCTACTGGCGTATCTGTTCTGGTCATAGACCTATCCAATGCACCGGTTTGGGAAGGCGCTCTTAAAGAAAAGGATCTCCGGTGTTTTACCAGAGATAAGTTGTTTCTACTCATAGACGCTCTTCTTAGAGAAGGGAAACCGGGTGGCTTTCTGGGACTAATATCAGGTGATTTTGACTCACCCTTTGTGAGAAAGGCGTGGCAACTGCTTTCCCATATTCAAGAAGAGAAATATCGAAACAAACGACCCATTCTAAGAAGCATATCCACTCTGATAGGTCTTGGAGTAGGATACACACCCTCGGGAGACGATTTTCTCACCGGTGTAATGCTGGGGGAGAGGATTATCTCCTTAAAAGGCAAGGATCTCTCCCCTTCCCTCTCCGTCTTTCCGCTTATACCCCTGGATGAAATAAGCAACGGTCTTGGCAGGACCAACCCGGCAGGCAGGAGTATTCTCTTTCCTGCAATTAGAGGACATTTCCCCCAATACTTGCTCGATCTTTTAAAAGATACGGCACGGGCAGAGGATTTGGGAGATATACGCAGAGCGATTCGAAAGGCTGTAGCTCACGGTGAAACTTCCGGTACCGATTCGGTCTCCGGTCTATGCTGGTACATGGAGAAGGTGCTTCTTAAGAACATTTAAAGCACTCTTTAGGGCTGTCCGGGCCTTACATTTATCCTATCGAGAGCTCGATTGGAGAGAGCCGCATAGGGATAATAGCCGTCTCCAATTGCCCTCTCTCTGAAACTATTTATCCTTTCAAGATTACTTTTTTTCTGCGAGCCGTCATCAACATAATCAACAACCAGAACTTTTTTCGAGGCACTCTTTATCATGTCCAGGAAAGACTGCCTGTATTGAGTTGACTCCGGCTTTACCGATACAGTCCCGTTGTAATAGAGATCCTCCGAGCCGATACCGTTTATAGTGTTAAGATAGTCATCGGCTTTTAACCCCCCTGTTCCAGTGTCAAATTGGAGGATGGCCTCACCGTTCTGGGGGAATACGAGAAAACCACCTCTTCCCCTTGTTACCCTGGCATGATAGGCGATTCGTTTTACCAGGTTTATCATGCGAAGGGCTGCCTCTTCTTCTGTAATGGTGAAACCTTCCCGATTCCCCGGATCAGACCAGTAGAGATAGGCATCGATTATATCCAGGTAAACACCATCAAAACCATCATCGATTATTTTATCCAGATAGTTAATCACAATTGACTGCCATTCCTCGGACCAGTACTGAACCTTGTAGTTACCCTTCCAGTCGGGGTTCGTCCTGCCAAGCCAGCAGGGAGCCTTTTCCCCTGGTTGTCCGGTAATTGCCGAGACCCAGGAAGAATCGAAATAGTAGCGGTAATCCTCTGCTTCTCCGATACTCAAGTAGGCAAGCACCTGTCTGTCAACCACTCCGGTTTTAAGCATCTCCATCTCCCCACGACTGTAACGTCCGGATTCAGTCCCGTCCCGTGAGTAATCTATAACAAGAACGTCAAATTCGGTACCTGATATTTCTTTCGGGTCTGCATTCTGAAGCTGGTAAAGCCATTTGCTTCCTTCCACGGTAGAAGAAGATAAGGAATCTCCGGATGGTTCGGCAATATCCGTACACGGTGCGGAGCTGTAAAAAAGAACCGATCCGCAGGAAGCAATAATAGAAAGCGGGAAATACAAAGTCATTGCCGCAATTGTAAGCGCTTTTAGTCTAACATGCTTCATAATTTTCTTAAAACCAAGTATATCTTAATAATAAAGGGAATGTTAAGCGGGTTTGATCACAATCCACCCGGCGTTTTTGCATTAGAAACAGCAATGAAACTCGATTTTCAAACTGCTACCCAAGGGGAGGAGGCAGAAAGAAAAATCCACTTTAACAAACAGGAAAATCGTATTATAATATTTACTTTATCTGTGTCTTAAAAACAGGAGGAAGCGTGGAATGATAAGGGAGTTTGCCTATGTGAAGGTCTCTACTCTGAAGGAAGCAACCGATGCTCTTCAATCGGGAAACGCCAAACCACTGGCAGGAGGTACCGATTTGCTGGTGGATATGCGAAACGGAGTAAGCCGGCCCGATCTTTTGGTGGATATCAAAGGGATCGAGGAACTCAAAACTTTTTCTATGAACAAGGGCAATGGCATAGAAATAGGGGCAAATGTAACGCTTAACACAATTATAGAAGATAAAAAACTTAGAGAGCTCTGTCCGGTAATTACTGACTCTGCCATGAGTATTGCCACCTATCAACTCAGAAACAGGGCCACACTGGTAGGTAATATCTGCAACGCCTCTCCCGCTGCAGACATGGCCCCTGCCCTTTATATCCTTAACGCCCTGGTGGTGGCGGCAGGAGTCAACGGAGAGAGGACCATTCCCATAGGGGAGTTTATTACAGGGGTAAAAAAAACCACCCTTGAAAAGGGCGAGATGGTAGTACGGGTAAAGATTCCCCGTATTCCTGCAGGGAAAACCTGCTTTCTTAAAAAGCAGAGAATACGGGGACACGATCTTGCTACCGTAAACATGGCCGGTCTGGCAGACAGAGAATCCAACACTTTGAAAGTTTGTATCGGTGCCTGCGGGATTACTCCAATCCTCCTTGAGGGTCTTGACGATCTATACCGTAACATCAGGGACAGGGAAAACCTTGCAGAAGAGGTTGCCATGATAGCACTGGGGGCTGTCTCTCCCATAGATGATGTGAGGGCATCTGCCGAGTACAGGAGGGGGATAGTCTACGCATATACAAAACGCCTTATAAGAGAAATCACTTCACCTAATTGACCTATTTTAAAAGAAGGAGAACATGTTATGCACGAATATAAGAAAAGTTTCTCAATTACGGTCAGGGTAAACGGAAATGAGTATAAAGACAGAGTACCGTCCCACATGACACTGCTCCAATTCTTAAAGGAGAGGCTCCATTTTCTGGGAACAAAAGAAGGTTGTAGCATCGGTGAATGCGGAGCCTGTACCGTGATAATGGACGGGAAAGCCGTTACATCGTGTCTGGTTCTGGCCGTGGAGGCCGATGGTTCTTCAATCCGTACAATAGAGGGGGAGGCAAAAAACGGAGAGCTCACCCCTTTACAGAAGGCATTTATAGAACACGGGGCAGTTCAGTGCGGTTTCTGCACCCCCGGAATGATCATGTCTGCCCAGAATCTTCTGGACAGGAATCCCCACCCATCACGGGAAGACATAGTAGAGGCTATTTCCGGGAATCTGTGCCGGTGTACCGGTTATGAGCAGATAATCCAGGCCGTGCAATCGGTAGCCAATGGAGCAACGAAGCAAAATAATCTTGTTGGAGTGAAATCCGTCGGAGGGGGTGGTGACACCGAAGGCGGTCAACCGGGAGGAAAGGTATCCGAGCATAACAGTAAAAGCAAAACAGGAGGTACCCTCTGATGGAAACAAAAAAAGAATACAAATATATCGGGAAAAGCATAACAAGAAAAGACAGCATAGAAAAGGTAACCGGTGCCGCCGTTTTCACCCATGATCTTGCTGTTCAGGGAATGCTCTACGGCAAAACGGTAAAATCTCCACACGCTTACGCTCGAATTAAGAATGTAGACATATCGGAAGCCGAAAGGGTACCCGGAGTAAGAGCCATAGTTACCGGGAAAGAGCTTCCCTACAAGGTGGGGCTTTACATGATTGACAAGGACATTCTTGCAAGAGATTTTGTCCGGTACCAGGGGGAGCCGGTTGCAGCGGTTGCAGCAGATACAGAGCTTTCTGCAGATATAGCCTGCGATAAGATCAAGGTAGACTACGAAGTACTAAAACCAGTACTCGATCCGAGGGAAGCGGTAAAACCGGATGCACCTCTGGTACATCCCGACCTCGAAAACTACGATTACATGAAAGGGGTTTTTCTTCCACTGCCTAAAACCAATATACCACACCTCCAGAAAGTGAGAAAGGGCAACATAGAAGAAGGGTTTAAAGAGGCAAACGTAATTGTTGAAAACACCTTTTACAATCCGCCTGTTCAACATGTATGTATGGAGACACACGTAAGTATTGCCCAGGCTCTACCAGGCAATAAAGTGCTTATATGGAGCTCCGCCCAATCACCCTACACCCTGAGAAACCTCTTCTCTGTATGCTTCTCCATTCCCCATGAAAATATCCGTGTGAGGGTGCCCTACGTTGGAGGGGGATTCGGAGGCAAAGCGGGTATCCATCTCGAACCATTGGCTTATGTTCTTTCAAAAAAAGCCGGAGGAAGACCGGTTAAGCTCTGCATGACCAGAGAGGAGGAGTTTAATACAATGCCCTCAAGGCAGGGGCTTTACTCGGAGTTTAAAACCGGTGTGGCAAAGAACGGTAAAATCACCGCACTGGAGGTAAACTACTACTGGGATGCAGGGGCCTACGCCGACTACGGGGTAAATATAGGCAGGGCGGCCGCATTCGCCGGTGCAGGACCTTACGAGGTGCCAAACTGCAAGATAGACTCTTATATTGTTTATACCAACAAAGTGTTCGGTACGGCGTACCGTGGTTTTGGCCATCTTGAAGTGCTCTGGGGAATAGAGCGGAACATGGATATAGTGGCAAGAAAAATAGAAATGGACCCGGTCGAGTTTCGAAGAAAGAATGTGCTTATGCCGGGCTCTATCACCATAACGGGAGAAAAAATCGAAGAACATACCGGCCGGGTCGATAAGTGTCTCGAGGCGGTGGTAAAAGAAATCGGATGGAAAGGTTATAAGAGCGAGGAAGAACGCAAAAAAGAGCTCTCCACGGGTAAAGTTCGGGGAAAGGGAATTGCCCTTCTCCATAAAGCGCCTGCCATGCCCACATTCACCTCCTCTTCGGCTATAATTAAGTTTAACGAAAACGGATCGGTGGATATCCTTACTTCCATAACCGACTACGGGCAGGGTACCTATACAGCCCTGGCCCAGGCTGCAGCGGAAATATTAAGCATACCTATCGAGAAGGTAAATATACCCTGGGACAGCGACACATCCTTCACCACCTACGACTGGCAGACCGTGGCAAGCAGGGGAACCTTTATGGGATGTAATGCCGTAATCGCTGCAGCAAAAGATTGTCTTAAGCAGATTAAAGATATTGCTTCACAGGTTCTGCGGTGTCCTCCCGAAGAGCTTGTGTGCGAAAACGAGAAAATTTACGTAAGTCATCGACCTGATAACTTTTTAAAATACACAGATGTGGTTAACGGCTACACCTATCCAAACGGTAACTCTATTGGCGGACCCGTGATAGGAAGGGGCAAATATATCGCTCAGGGGCTTACAAATCCAGATCTTCATACCGGTCAGGGTCTTCCTGCGCTGGACTGGACCTACGGAGCTCATGCAGTGGAGCTCGAAGTGGATACAGAGACCGGAGAGATAGAAATATTAAAGATAGCATCCGCCTTCGATGTGGGAAACATCCTGAATGAAGGGCAAATACACTCTCAGATTATAGGCGGAGTGGTTCAGGGGCTCGGTAGTGCCCTGATAGAGGAGTTTAAGTTCGATGAGAAAGGGAAGTTTCTTAATCCCACATTTGTGGACTACAAAATATTGACCGCCAAAGATATCCCTAAAGAAACTTCCAGGCATCTTGTGCTTACCCCCCAGATAGACGGCCCCTTCGGCTCAAGGGGTGTTGCGGAGCATCCCATGATCTCCGTACCGGGAGCCGTGGGAAATGCCCTTTACGATGCATTGGGAATAGATTTTTTCCGATTTCCACTTACCTCCGAGTGGGTATATTGTGGAATAAAAAGCGGCAAGAAGGAGTATTATGATTAGTAGACAAAGGAGGTCGCTTTGAAAAAAATACTGGTACAAAAAGATTCTTACCACGATTCTGTCTTTCTCATGCAGATAAACACAGAAATTAAGAAAATCGCCGGGGTAAAAGAGGCGGTAGTTTCTATGGGCACCGAGATGAACCTCGACCTGCTCAAAGAGATGGGGCTTTCTGACCGGCAGGTTGAGACGGCTACTGCAAACGACCTCATCATCGCCGTTGAGGGGGAGACCTCAGAGGCTGCGGAACATGCTATCCGGAAGGCTAATGAATTACTATGGAAGAAAAAGGGGACTAAAAAGGAAAAAGAATACCGCCCCCCCAGTTTGGATGCAGCCCTCAATGTGATTCCCCAAGCCAACATGGCAATAATATCCCTTCCTGGAGAGTTCGCAGCCCGTGAAGCCAGAAAAGCCCTCAACAGAGGACTCCATGTTATGCTTTTCTCTGACAATGTCTCGCTCGAAGAAGAGATAGAGCTAAAGAGGGTTGCCCGGGAAAAGGGTCTTTTGATGATGGGGCCTGACTGTGGTACTGCTATTATAAACGGAAAACCCCTCTGCTTTGCAAATGTGGTACGAAGGGGGGATATCGGAATCGTGGCTGCATCGGGGACGGGACTCCAGGAGGTAACCTGCCTCATAAATCGATTCGGGAAAGGAATATCCCAGGCTATTGGTACCGGGGGCAGGGATCTAAAAAACGAAAAAGCAGGCGGAACCATGATGCTTATGGGTATAGAAGCCCTTCAAAAAGACCACAAGACCAGAGTAATAGTGGTTATCTCCAAACCGCCTTCAGAAAAGACAGCAGAAAGAGTAGTAGAAGCACTTAAAAAAGGAGGAAAACCTGCGGTAATTCACTTTATAGGATTGGAATCTGGTAGCGGCAGTAAAGATCTGCTCTATGCAGAAAATCTGGAGGAGACGGCAAGAATAGCAGTAGCACTCGCAGCCGGAAATGAGTACAGGAAGCAGGCACTCTCCCTATCCGAAGAGGCTTTAAAAAATATTATAGAAAGGGAGACGGAGAAGATGTCTTCCGGACAGAAGTATATTAGGGGGCTTTTCACCGGAGGCACCCTGGCAGACGAAGCTATCTTTGTGCTTGAGAAAAGTACCGGAGAGGTCTACTCGAACATCCAGACAAAACCCAAGTTTATTCTTGAAAACCCCCACATCTCCAAAAACCATACAATAATAGATCTAGGAGACGATGTCTTTACTGTAGGAAGACCTCACCCTATGATCGATCCCTCAACTAGAATAGAAAGGATTGGGAAGGAAGCCGAAGACCCCGAGGTGGCACTTCTACTCCTGGATGTAATGCTCGGGTACGGCTCTCATCCCGACCCTGCAGGAGCGATGGTAGAGAGTATCGTTAAGGCAAAGGATAAAGCCGGAACCAGGGGCGGATATCTATCGGTTATAGCCTCCATTACAGGTACAGAGATGGATTTCCAGAACCTGGAAGATCAAAGAAATAAGCTTGAATCAGCAGGATGCGTGGTAATGCCTTCCAACTTTCAGGCATCAGTGCTGGCATCAAGAATTACAGAAAGGATAGGCGCAAAATGAGTGATAAAAAATCAACAACAGAAAAGATAAACGAACTCTTCACCTCAGAGCTTAAGGTTATAAATCTTGGTCTCGAGACTTTTGCAGAAACCCTGCAAAAAGAAGGGGTTGAAACAGTACAGGTACAATGGAAACCGCCAGCTGGGGGGGATAAAAAGACAGCAGGGCTTTTAAACCGCCTCGATGCGGGACTCAAAGTCGATGTGGAGACTGCAAACAAAGAGGCGGTCACCCGTATCCTGGATGCAAAACCCACTCTTGTAGGAATAGGAACTGCGCTTAATGATATTCCCGGAATGAGAAAAAACATGATCTTACACGCAGGGCCTCCCGTGCAGTGGGAGCGCATGTGTGGACCTATGCGAGGGGCGGTCATCGGCGGGCTTATTTACGAAGGACTTGCTAAAAACCGGGAGGAAGCTGAGGAACTAGCCTCCTCGGGAGAAATCACCTTTGAACCGTGTCATCATCACTCTGCAGTAGGACCGATGGCCGGAGTGGTTACATCAAGTATGCCCGTATGGATAATCGAGAATAAAAGCTTCGGTAACCGTGCCTATTGTACACTCAACGAGGGTCTGGGTAAGGTGCTCCGTTACGGTGCATTCTCAAATGATGTTATCGATAAACTCAGATGGATGGAAAAGGAACTCGCTCCGGTTCTCAGCAAAGCTCTCGAATTGAGGGGTGAGATCGATATGAAAAACCTGATCGCACAGGCACTGCAGATGGGTGATGAGGGACACAACCGCAACCGCGCAGGTACTTCTCTTCTGATCCGGGAACTGGCCCCTCACCTTGTGATGCTTGATGAGGAGAAAGAGAAAATCAAGAAGGTACTTTTTTTCATGCACGGAAACGATCACTTCTTCTTAAACCTTTCCATGCCAGCCATGAAGTGCACCGTTGATACAGCGGCAGGTATAGATGGCAGTTCCATCGTAACGGTTATGGCCCGCAACGGAACCGATTTTGGCATTCGGGTATCCGGTCTGGGTGACAGATGGTTTACCGCACCTGCCGGAATGGTGGACGGATTATACCTGCCCGGCTTTAAAAGCGAGGATGCAGCCCCCGATATAGGAGATTCTGTTATAACCGAGACCGGAGGAATAGGAGGCTTTGCCATGGCGGCGGCTCCCGCCATTGTTCAGTTTGTAGGCGGTACACCGAAAGATGCTCTAAACTACACACTGCAGATGTATGAGATTACAGATGGAGAAAACGACATCTACAAAATACCTTTCCTCGACTTCAGGGGTACTCCCACCGGAATCAACCTGCTTAAGATTATCGAGACGGGAATCCTTCCTGCCATAAACACGGGTATAGCCCATAAAGAACCTGGAGTGGGAATGGTCGGTGCAGGCCTGGTAAAGCCGCCTCTAAAGTGTTTTACGGACGCCTTCGAGGCTTTTATTACGAAGTATGCAAGGTAACGGCTAAAAATTTATTACAAATGTAAAAAAATCTTTGACAGATTATAAAAGCTACCCTACAATATTAATCAAGGAGTGTAGGAGGTGTAATTATGAAAAAGTTTTTTAAGGTTTTACTTATCGCTCTTATCGTTACCGTGTTTTTCTCAATATCTGCTTTCTCCGAAGGAGCTGCAGAAA
>Ga0180301_10003102_pt1 | contig 13048 bp, 10 predicted proteins | sample GuaBasSediGuay16_FD_121797 | JGI IMG/M metagenome (GOLD analysis project Ga0180301, IMG submission 121797) | Subseafloor sediment microbial communities from Guaymas Basin, Gulf of California, Mexico - Guay16, Core 4569-2, 12-15 cm | ecosystem: Environmental > Aquatic > Marine > Hydrothermal...
CCTGCAGGAAATATCCGCTTATCTCAAGAGGCTGCTCTATTCCCCTTCCCTCCCCCGCCTTCATCCCTACCAAGGCGTGATTTTTTTCATAGTTCTTCTGCAGCTTTTCTTTGCATTCTACTATTCAATTTTCTTTCCAATTGATGGAGGAGATGCTCTAACCCTGCATGCACCTCTGGCAAAGCTTTATGCACAGGCAGGCTACTTGGCTCCGGCCGAAGGGATACTTGAATTTTACAATCCGCTTTCCCACGGCATTCATCTCTTCATTTCATGGTTCTATCTGCTTAACGGCCTGAATGATTTATTCGCCCGTCTGCTTCCGCCAATGCTCTTCCTAGTCTCGCTTGCGCTGGTCTATGGCCTTTCAAAAAGGCTTACTGATTTCCGAACTGCCTGGTTTGCAGTTCTCTTTGCCACAAGCACCCCTCTTCTAATAGCTCATGCGCAGGTTCTCTACCTGAATTTGCCAGAACTCTCCTTCATGCTTGCAGGCATCTTCTGCCTCTTCATGGCTTTGAAACATGAAACGCCTTCTGCATATGCTGCAGCAGGTTTTCTGGGTGGGTTTGCAGCCCTTGTAAAGCCCTCAGGACTGATTTCATTCGGAGCCCTTGCTCTCTTGCTATTGCTCTACTTCAAGCGCTCCCGCGCCTCCACCCCTCTTCTTCTAGTTCTTCTCGGAGCCCTTGCCTCGCTCTCTCCTTTCTGGTTTCTTTCAACCAGCCAGGCCTACCTCGATCCCTCCTACCATTTCTATGCATTCGGGCCAAAAATCATTGAACCTCTGAACATGTACCTTTTCTTCCCCTTCTTCGATGCAATGATTGCGGTGAACCAAGGCTTTGGCCCGTTCCTCTTCACCTTCGGGCTTGCGGGTGCCTGCCTGCTCTATAAAAAGACAAACGGGCTGCGCTTTGAAGACCGCTTCGCCCTTGCCTGGCTAGTAGCAATATTTCTTCTCTCCGAGCTATTTCTTCTTAAGCTCGGAGCGCGCTTTGCAATGCTCCTTACTCCAGTAGCTGCGCTGTTTGCAGCCTACTCCCTGAATCATCTGCTCCACGATCGCAAGTCATACTTGCGCGCTCTAACTGTTCTGATTCTGGTAGCAATGATTCTTCCATACACTTTGCTCGGTGTAATTGGCTTCAAGAGCGCACGCATCTCCTATGAATCCAACACGCTTATATTCAACCTCTACCTCCCTCCTCCCACCCACGAGGAATTCCTGCGCGATTCCTATGGTCCAATTCTGGACGGGATCGATTACATAAATAAGGAAACCCCTGCAGGTTCAAAGGTGCTAACAAACCTTCCCCTCACCTATCTCTTTAACAGAACAGTGTATTACACTGGAACCATAGGTGGAATTGCTGCGCAGCCGAACTTCGATGCCGCCTTGGATTACCTTAAGGAAAACGGAGTCTATTATATTGTGATAGCAGATGCAGATGTGGCTGACGATCCGTACGCAAACAACCCCATTCAAAACAATCTGGGGAACGTGAGACTTCGTCAGCTTTATGAAAATGTTAGGGTGAGTATATACGAGATAAGATGGTAAAGAGCGAAGCTTTACTTGCATGGGTTTATTTCACATTTATAATCTACTGGATAGTGCTTATACTTGCCTGGTCCCCTCTTAGAACTTTCATCTCGCGCTTGCTGGGGTTATGATTTGAAAATTCTCTTCGTCAATACCTATTCCCCCACTCAGGTTCAATGGGGGGTGGAAATAGTACTTCAGAATTTAATGAAGGAGCTGCGAAAAAAAGGAGTTGACTGCAGCCTGATTTCCCTTTCGGATACTGAGCTTATTACAATTGAGGCAGTGCGTTTCAGAGAGAAGCTTATGATCAACCTGCTCCTTCTTCCAAAACTCCTCCACCGTGCAGCGGGCTATGATTTGATTCATTTCAACGCCTACAATTCCTTTCTAGCCAAGTTCGTTAAGAACAAGCCCTGCGCAGTTACTCTCCATGGAAGTTCCTTTGGCCTTCACGAAATCATTTCAAAATCAATGAGCAGGCACAGACGCGCTTACTCCAAGCACATAATAGAGCGAATGGAGCGCATGGGTGCGCGAGCCTGCGACCGGGTTTTTGCAGTATCCGAATCAGTGAAGCATCAGGCAATAAAAGGCTACCATGTGCCCAGCTCCAAAATAGATGTGATTTACAATGGGGTTTCGCTAAATCCAAGAAGGAAGTCGAAGAGGGAACTTAGAAAGGAACTCGGCTTTCCTCAAAAAGTACCGCTCCTTCTAACCGTGACCAGAGGAGATTATACAAAGGGAACTGATCTGTTGATTGAAACATGCAATAAGATGAACCGTGATTTCAACGCCCACCTTCTTGTAGTTGGAAAAGTCCCCAAGCATATGCGCAGGCCCTGGATGCATTTCGCAAATCCCAGACACGAGGAAATATGGAAGCATTATCAGGCAAGTGACATCTATCTCAATACTTCGCGTTATGAGGGCTTTGGCCTTGCCATGCTTGAGGCAATGGGCTACGGCACCCCTCCAGTTTCCTTCAAAGTTGGAATTTCTCCAACTGCCATCACAAACGGACGCAATGGGTTTCTAGTAGAGAACTACAAAGTCGCAGAATATGCAGAGGCAGTTTCAAAACTGCTTAAGAATGAAAAACTGAGAAAGCGTCTGGGCTCTTCAGCCGCATCCACAGTTAAGAAGCGCTTCTCTGCTTCGAAAATGGCAGACGAATACATATGTGCTTACAAAAAGATGCTCAGCAAAGAGCAATGAAGTCCTTGAGCTTTGCACACATCTTCCTCCAGTCAAAATTCTTCTTCACTATGCTCTGAGCAAGCCTTGCCTTTTTCAAAGCCTCTTTCTTGTGTGCATATATATATTTTGCAACTTCCTTCAACTCTTCCTCTCTGCTAGGCTCCAAAAAGTATGCGCAGTCTTCTCCACGGGTGAAGTCAAGGGGCCCATCCACATCGCTTATTATAACTGGCTGGCCAAGAGCCATGTACTGCGGTATTTTGCCTGCAGAGCTGTACGCTATGTTTTTCATAGGCATGTAGGGAGCAAGAAATATTCCTTTGAACTTCTTAAGCTCCTTTGAAAGCTCCGCAGGTTTCAAATAGCCGTGAAATTCGTGCTTGATTTTTTTTGTCTTAAGAGCCCTTTCAATTTCCTTTCTTCCCCTTCCCTCTCCATATATGTGAAGTTTGAATTCCTTCGGAACATTCAAAAAGAAAGGGAGGAGGAGCGAAGCATAATGAAGAGAACCCGCATAGGCAATCTCCTTCTTCAGCACCTTCTTTCTCGCTTTCCCTCCTCCAGCATACTCCTCATAATCCACTCCGTTTGGTATAAGCAGGCTCTTCTCCTTTTTCAGAAGGAATTCATTTATGCGCCAGTTAGATTCAGTTATTCCACAGGAAAGGGAAGCGCACATCCTTCCAAGGAAATCAAGAACCCATCCAACTACTGCATTCCTGATTCCAAGCCCCTTAACGTATTCCGCCTGCGTATAGGGTTCCCACTCATCATAGTCAAAAATCACCTTTTTTCCGAAAAGCCGCATCCAGAAGGCATTGAATGCATTAAGCGGCAAAGGTTTGAAGTAGTATATGACATCACATTTCCTCGCTTTCATAAAAATTTCAAAGCAGTGAATCGGAATCAGCCACATGCTTTTTTTCCACCATAGAAATTCTGCATTATTGTACAACTTCTCGCTTTTTCCGTACTTATCGCGCGAGTGGAAAATTATAACTTCCGGCTTCAGGTGCTTTGCAATGTTGAAAATTCTGAAGCCGTGGGCTGCGCGGGTTGAAAACGGTGAAACTATTGCAAGCTTCATTTGATTACCACGGAAGTTTCAACCGGCCCTCTTCCGTGTAAATGCATCGAACTTGTCTATTATATCCTTAACCCCTTCCCTAAGCCCGTACTTGCACTCAAAGCCCTCCTTCTTCAGTTTTGAATTGTCAAGAACGTAGGAGAGCTGGTTGAGGGAGGGCGTGGACGTTATCTTGACTTCAACCTCCGGCAGAAATTCCTTTATCCTATCCACCACCTCTCCCACCCCAGCATTTTGCCCAACGAGGTTAAACGCCTCTCCGTACATCTTCTTTCTGCCGGTGGTGAACAAAAATGCATCCAAAACATCTTTCACATGAACATAAGGCCTCTTTTCCTTCAACGCAGAATCGTAAACTGTAAGTGGCATACCTATGCAGGCCAGATAGCAGAACCGGTCTATTACCGTATCAAACCTCATTCCAATGGTCCAGCCATATACTGTACCGAGTCTTAGAGCAGTTGCCCGCACCCCATTCTCTTTTGCAGCCTTCAATACTGCCTGCTCTGCCATTAGTTTATACTTTCCATAAGGGCTTATTGGCTTGCAGTCGTAAGTTTCATCAACAAGGCCCTTGGTAGGTCCATACTGACTGGCAGTGGCTGAATAAATTAGCTCGGCACCCTTATTCATGACCTCCTTAAGCACATTCAACGCTCCACCATAATTCACTTCCTTTGTAAGCTGCTCTCTTTCAAATGAAAGCGGTGCATTTGTTATTCCGGCCAGATCGTATACCAGCTCCACATCCTGCATTGCCCTCTTTACGTCATCTGGTTTCCTTATATCTCCCTCTATCATCTCATACTTAGCCTCCTTTGGCAGATCCCATAGAGAAACATATCTCTCCCTGAACATATTATCTAGTATTCTCACAGTCGTACCTGCAAATCTCTTGTCTTTGGGAATCTCCCTTATAAGCTGTGATCCTATATATCCGGCTCCGCCAGTTACAAGTACTACCATTGAATCACTTTTTGCAGAGACATTACAGCATACGGGTTTATAATACTTTAGTATTAATTCGTAATATGAAGGTATTACTATGACTAAAACGCGGGTCTCACTATCTATAGACAAGAAGCTCATGGATGAATTCGACAAAACCCTTTCAGCCTCCTTCCAGTCCCGCTCCGAAGCAATAGAGCATCTGTTAAAGAAAAGCCTGAATGCCAAACGGCCTGCCGTAATTCTTGCGGGAGGGCCTGCTTCAGCTCTTTGGATGAAGGATGCAAAAACCTACAGGCCGTTGGTTAAGGTAAAGGGAAAGCCGCTGATAATTGACACTCTGTTAAAGCTGCGTGCTTCTGGCCTATCCGAGGCAATAATAATCGGCTCTCACAAGGTGAATTCCGCAATTTTCAACGAAGTTGGAAACGGCTCCTCGCTTGGAATAAAGGTAAAATATGTGGAGGAGCATGAGCACAAGGGAAGCGCACACACATTCTGGCTCTCCCGCGAATATGTAAAAGGAACCTTTCTGTTCTTGCCCTGCGATCATTATTTTGATTTCGACCTCGCAACCATTCTTGTTTACCACAAAAAGCAGGAGGCGCTGCTAACTCTGGCTGTATATTACGGAACTGCATTTGAATGGACAAAGACTTCTCTGGTTAGGATGGACGGGCCACTGATAACTGAATACTGGGAAAAGCCCTCCAAGCCGCAGAGCCATCTTATAGCAACCATGATCGGTTATGCCGAACCTGAAACTTTTGCAATGCTCGATCCAAAGGGCTCTCTAGACTCTCAGTTTGCAAAGCTAAGCAAAATGCGCAAGCTTTCCGGCTGCCTAGTCTCCGGCAGCTTTGTAAACATACATTCGAAAAAAGATGTTTCTATACTCAAGTGAGGTGGTGGCTTGAAATCCCTTCTCATAATCGGAGGCCTCGGGCTGTTGGGTAACCGACTGGTTCAGAAAGCAAAGGGGAAGTTTGATGTAGCCTTTACCTACCGCTCAGGCGAGCCCTGGCACGATGCAAAAGGTCATCAGCTTGATATAACCGATTTCCAAGCAACAAACTTCCTTATAAAAGAACTTCAACCAGATGCAGTGATAAACACTGCCGCATTTCACGTAGTGGATGGATGCGAGAAGGATAAGAATTTGGCCAAGCTTGTGAATACAGATGCAGCCATAAATTTAGGAAGGGCGTGCCAGAAGGCTGGCTCACACTACATATTCGTTTCAACTGATTATGTTTTTGACGGATCCAAAAAAGAAAAATACTCTGTATCTGATGTTCCAAACCCACAATCCTACTACGGTGAGAGCAAACTCCTTGCAGAATCTTCCCTTCTTTCAATGGATGCAGATAATGCAGTTGCCCGCACCAGCGTAATCTATGGATGGAATCCAAAGAAAAATTTCATAACCTGGCTTATAGGTGAATTGAAGGCGGGAAAGGAGGTGAAGATAGTCGATGACCAATTCAGCAGCCCAACGCTCGCTGACAATGGCGCAGATGCACTCTTGCGCATGGTTGAATTGGAAAAAACAGGAGTCTGGCACGTGGCGGGAAAGGACTGCCTGAGCAGATATGTTCTTGCGCAAAAAACAGCTAAGGTTTTTGGATTCGACGAGTCCCTGATACGCCCAATAAAAACCTCAGAATTGAATCAACTTGCAAAGAGACCTGCAAACAGCTGCCTTGATGTTGGAAAAACCGAAAAGGAGCTGGGCGTGCGCATGCTATCTTGCGATCAAGGCCTTATGCTCATGGCAAAGCAAGAGAAAAAGTTGAGGGAACCATGGAGGTGTCTGTAATGAGAGGAGTCATACTTGCGGGAGGAATGGGAACAAGACTCAGGCCGCTAACCAACGTAACGAACAAGCATTTGCTTCCAGTCTATGACAAGCCGATGATAATGCATCCTTTAAACACCTTGCTGAAGGCGGGGATAACTGATATTCTGATAGTTACCGGAAAGGGAAACGCGGGAGATTTCATGAAACTGCTGGGAAGCGGACATGAACTGGGCTGCAGGCTTACCTATAGACTTCAGGATGAGGAAGGCGGAATAGCCCAGGCACTCTCGCTTGCAGAACACTTTGTGGGGAATCATAAATTCGTGGTTGTTTTAGGGGACAATATACTTGCTGATGATGTTAGCGAAGCCATACGCTCCTTTGAAACCAGCGATGAGGGTGCTGTTGTATTTCTGAAAGAGGTTCCCGATGCCAATCGATTCGGCGTTGCTGAAATAAAAGGCGACCGTCTGGTGGGAATAGAGGAAAAGCCGGCAAAACCAAAATCAAACCTTGCAGTAATCGGCCTTTACTTATACAGCCCCTCAGTTTTCAAAGTCATAAAAACTCTCAAACCAAGTGCAAGGGGCGAATATGAAATAACAGACGTGAACAATCATTACATAAAGAAGGGTGAGATGGGCTACCGGATTCTGAAAGGTGCTTGGGCTGATGCCGGCACCTTTGAATCCCTATACCGGGCAAGCACAATAGCCCGCCAATCCAAAAAAAACTAGGAAAATCTACTGCCCCTTGTTATTCCTACCTTTTCCAAAAACTCAGTCTGGGGTGGAAAATTTTCATCAACCTTGTCAGTAAGCGCCACTATGACTGAACCTGAACCACATGCAACTTCTACTCCCTCCTCTGAAATTTCAAGCACCTCTCCTGCCTTACCCCGCTCCTCAGCAGCCCCTCTTCTCACCTTCGCTATCTTTAATTCCTCGCCTTTGTGCATGGTAGCTGGTAGCTGAAAGGGAACGAAAATGTATGCTCTTATGAAATCAAATACCTTCTCACAGCTGTCCTCCCACCTAACCCTGTTCTTTGAAAAATCTATGGAGTCCTTTGGATAATAGATTACTTCCTTTGGATTCTGCGGGGTGAGTTCAAATGCCATGCTCTTCATTTTCGGCCAGGTTTCCTTGAACAACTCCACACCCTTTTCTATGCATTTGAAATACAATTTTCTAGCAGTATCCTCTTCCTCTATTGGAAACATTCTTTGAGAGATTATCTCCCCAGAATCTACGCCAGGAGCTATCGTGTGTATGGTTACTCCAAACTGTCTCTCCCCATTGAGAAGAGCCCATGCTATAGGGTACATGCCTCTATATTTAGGTAGGGGTGCAAAATGCAAGTTGGCAGCCAGCTTCTTTGCACTCTCTATTATCCTTCTCTTTATTATGCGTCTGTATTGAAAAGATAAGAGGTAATCAGGTGCCTCCCTTTCAAAAAATTCATACCATTTCTCTTCATTAATTCTGCCGGGCTGGTAAAATCGCAAGCCTTCGGATTCTGCAAACTGCTTAAGCGAGAGCTGCCAGTCATTCTCACCATCATCCCTTGCATCTCCCACCACAAACCCAATGCTTTCTCCTTCCTTCAGCAGATGCCTGCAGCACTCGACTGCTACAGTCCCATTACCAAGAACACCCGTCTTTGGTTCTGATTCCATGGGTAAATGGGACGATATAAATGAATAAAAAATCTTCTGACCAAATTCTCTTTCCATGGTTCTAAAACTGGCTCTTGTAGGTTATGGTTATTGGGGGCCTAATCTGGCAAGAAATTTCTCAAAGCTCCCAGATGCCGAAGTGCACTATGTAGTGGATTCGGATGAAAAAAAGAGGGAACGGGCAAAAAAGGAGTACCCTCATGCACACACTTCAGCTTCCCTTGAACAGGTTTTAAGCAAGGTGGACGCAGTCCTGATTGCAACCCCTCCCAAAACTCATTTTGCTTTGGCAAAACTGGCTCTAGAAGCCGGAAAGCACATTCTTGTGGAAAAGCCAGTTACAACTACTGCCAAGGAGGCCCGGGAGCTTGAAGCGCTTGCAAAGGAAAAAAACCGGATCGCTATGATAGACTATACTTTCATTTACGTCGATCACGTGCGCTACATCAAAAAACTGCTGGACTCCGGCGAAATGGGTAAGATAGCCTCATTCTACTTCCAGCGCCAGGGAATTGATTTTCTAAGGCGGGATGTGAATGTGGTTGATGATCTGCTTCCTCATGATTTGTCCATGCTCGTGTACTGGATGGGAGAAAAGGCAACGAGGGCAAAAACTGTTCTGGCTGCCGGAAAGAGCCACTTCATAACCGAAATAGAGGATGAAGCAATCTCCTATTTGGACTTCGGGGACTTTACAGCGTCAATGCTCGTAAGCTGCCTCTCGCCCGTAAAGGTAAGGAAGGTGCTTATAATCGGAGACAAGAAGATGGTGGAGTTTGATGACACAAAGCTCTCAGATAAGGTGGCTGTTCATGACAAGGAAATACGTGCTCCGCTGGAAGCACCCACCTCTTACTGGGATTTCCTGGTCAAATGCAGGAGGGGTTCCACAACCCTTCCCTATGTGCCTTCGCGCGAGCCACTTGCAAACATGGCCGCTCACTTCGTAGATTGTGTTAAAAATAAAAAGAAGCCAGACACCGACATCTCTTTTGGAGTCATAGTTACCGAGCTCATGGAGCGCATAAACAACACGGTTAGGAAGGGCAGAGGTTGAAGAGCTGAGCCAATGGAAATTCCTTTTGTAAACCTGAATAGAATGCACGAGAAGATGCGAGCTGAATTCGACCAAGCTTACTCCAGAGTTTTGAATTCATCCTCCTTTATTCTGGGGAAAGAAGTAGCTGCCTTTGAGAAAAGTTTTTCAAAATTCGTGGGCTCCAGCCGTGCAATCGGGGTTGCTTCAGGTACTGATGCGCTTATTCTGAGCCTGAGAGCGCTTGGAATTGGGAAAGGGGATGAAGTGCTGGTTCCCTCCCATACTTTTGTGGCAAGTCCTTTTGCAATTTCTGCAGTTGGGGCAAAGCCCGTCTTCGTTGAAGTCGACGATTTCTACACCCTTTCTCACACTTCCATGCAAAAGGCACTGTCCAAGCGCACAAAGGCTGTAATGCCCGTACACCTATACGGTCAGTGCGCGGACATGCCTGCCATCAATGAATTCTGCGAAAATCATGACCTGAAGATGATTGAAGATGCCTGCCAGGCCCACGGAGCTTCTCTGGGTGGGAAGAATGCAGGAACCTATGGAATTGCAGCAGCCTTCAGCTTCTATCCGGGTAAGAATTTGGGTGCACTTGGCGATGGTGGTGCTATTTGCACGGATGATTCCGAACTCGCAGAGAAATTGATTTCAATGCGCAACTACGGTTCAAATAAAAAATACCACCATGATGTTTTCGGGTTCAACTCCCGCTTGGACGGGCTTCAGGCAGCCTTTCTAAACGCAAAGCTTTCCAGGCTTGAGGAAATGAACCAATCACGCATAGACGTTGCATCAAGCTATGCACAAGGTCTTTCAGAACAGGAATCAAACCATCTGCTGCAACTTCCTAAGGTGCGAGAAAACGCACATCATGTATACCATCTATTTGTAATTCAGGTAAATGCAGAAATACGGGACCAGGTGCTGAAGGAGCTCGATAAAGCAGGAATCAAGGCACAGATACACTATCCCATACCCTGCCATGAGCAAAAGGCATACTCTGAGCAGCTGCCCCACAGGAAAATGCCTTTGCAAAAGACTGAGAAGCTCGCCAGGCGCATCCTCTCCCTTCCCATCTGGCCCTATATGACCCATGATGAAATCGAATACGTGGTTCAGAAAACTTCAGAAATTCTGGTAAAGCATGGAAGGGAGATTGGAAGATAGCTAATTCTCCCCCTTAAATATTCTGAAGAATTTCGCCACTGCCATTTTCAGAAACTGAATAGCAGAAAAATCCTTCCTCACCATACCTCCCAAAACCTTTGATGCAAGCACAAGGTTCCCACGCCTCATGCACCTTAGGAAATACGATATGTAAACTCCAATTCTGAATTCCCGCGCCAGCTCATAAACCCTCTTTTTTCCCCTATTCCTATCAAGAAAATCATTTATGGACTGCGTAAATGCACCATAATAGCTTACATATGGAAATTTGCTGCTGTCTAGGCCTCTGCTTCTGTAAATGAAAAGGGGTGGACCGCGAAGTTTCATTGGCAAATGTCCTTTCTCTATAAGCCTCATCCAAAAATCAAAATCTTCAACCCCTCGCAAATCACGAATTCCTCCCACGCTTTCATAAACGTCTTTTCGTATGGCAACTGAATTGTGGAATATGAATTTATTCTGAAGAACATTTTTGAAGAAGACTTCCATCGACCTCTTGCCAGCATTGAATATTGGGGTTATGTATATGTGCCTTTCACCAGTGGATTCCTTCAAAACCACTGCATCATGGTAGAACCATTCAACATCTGGATTTGCCTGAATGAATCTCTTTACACTTTCCATTCTTTCAGGCAGGTACATGTCATCATCAGCAAGAAAACATACCCACTCGGTTTCAGCAAGCGAGGCAGCCCGGTTCCAAGAATAGCCAGTCCCCCTGTTCTTTTTGTTTGCATACACTCTGCACCTTATTCCTTTATTTTCAAACCTCTCTGCCGCCCTTCTCATCTTTTCAGGAGTAGAATCCGTAGAGCAGTCATCAAGCATAACTACTTCGAATTCCCTATTGGTTTGTTTAAGCAGGCTGTTTATGGCATCATCTATGAGCTTCTCTCCATTATAGCTTATCATAACTACAGTTGCAAAGGGCTTCTTCCGTCTGCGTTTTTTAGCCATGGCTTCTTATAGCCCCTATAAATTAAAACCACTACGCAGCGCGCTCCTTGCCTCTGAAAAGCTCTACAAGAGCTTTAAGCACCCGCCTGTCATCATCATCAAGAAGTGCGAGATATACTGCCGCGCAGACAGCAGGGAACAGGATTATTAATAAGAGTTCATTCCCTGTAATCTGACTCTTTACAAAAAGCACTGAGGCGGTCGCAACTGCAGATGCCAGAAAAGGCTTTACAAGTGCCCTCAAATTTATTCCGAGCGAAAGCCTTTGCATGAGCAGAGGTATTGATATGATAGTGGGTGCAATGAATGCGGCCGAATAGGTTATGGCGGAGCCAACAAATCCAAATATGGGAATCAGAAAGACGTTCAGGGCTACTGACAGAATTGCAGCAAGAATGTAAAGCCCTGCCGCAGGCCTTATCTCCCCGCGTGCAAATAATGCATTCATGTTTACATTGAACAGGAAATAAAATGCCGGAAGGGCTGCAAATGCCTGGAGCGCCCGGGCAGAGGCTGCATAAGTGGGCAAAAACAGGAAGCCGATTATTTCAGAGGAAAGCACGAACATCATTACTGAAACGGGTATGAAAAAAACCAGGCCATACTTCAATGCTTGTGCATATGCTTCCACCTGCTCCTTTCTTTTTTTATTAGCTTCCAATTCCACAAAAAAGGTGAATATTACAAAGTAGGATATGGGGGCGAGAGAAACCACGCCTATCAATACCTGCTGTGCCGCCTTGTACAGTGCAACCCGGTCTGGGCTCAGGAACGCGTTGAGAAGCACAGTGTCAAAATAGCTGAAAAACGCAACCGACCAGCCTATGAGCGCAGCGTATATTGCATACCTCTTCATCTCCTCGCCTAGGCCCCCAGACCATTCAAACTTGAAGCCGTACACTCTCCTGAAGAATACGGAATAGGAAACCGCACCCAAAAGATATCCGCCAGCCACCCCTGCAATTGCCCATTCCGCAGTTGGCGAGATGAACATAACTGCAATTATTGGAAGAACCAGCCTTCCAACATTGGTTATTGCAGATCCTGCAAATGTATACTCATAGCGATTGGCAGCCGAAACCAGGCCTTCAAAGAAGTGCATCGCGGAATAGATTATGGAAACTATTCCTGTAAACTGAAATACAAATGCATATTGAGCATCATGAAGTATGGTTCGAGAGAGCGGTTCTGCTAGCAAAAATACTGCTATACCCATGCTTATTACAAGAATGAAGCGGAGGGTCGTAAGCTGGGTTATATACTTCCACAAATCGCTCTTTTTAGAAAAGAACGCGTCTCCCACGTACTTGGTTGCAGTAGTACGCAGCCCCATATCTGAGAGTATGGTTATGAATACCACAAAGGAAATGAAGGAGGTGAGCAGCCCGTAATCAGTTACAGACACAAGCCTTGACAAAATTACAGCAAACAATACACCTGTTATAAGTACTGCTCCCTGCGAGGCTATGGAATAGGTGTTTAGCTTAAGTGCTCGTTTGAGCATGCGTTGAATTCGCATGAAAGATTTAATTACGTTGACTCGAATTAATTCTGAGTCTATGGCAGAATATTTCGGAACTAATGGAATACGGGGTAAACTGGACCTTATCACCCCC
>Ga0180301_10003103_pt1 | contig 13047 bp, 15 predicted proteins | sample GuaBasSediGuay16_FD_121797 | JGI IMG/M metagenome (GOLD analysis project Ga0180301, IMG submission 121797) | Subseafloor sediment microbial communities from Guaymas Basin, Gulf of California, Mexico - Guay16, Core 4569-2, 12-15 cm | ecosystem: Environmental > Aquatic > Marine > Hydrothermal...
CCCCTAATAACAGATGGACAAAAGAAGAACCATAGCGAGGATAAACGCTAAAATAAAAAAAGGGGAAGCAGTTGTTTTTACCGCTGAGGAATTTAAGCAGATAGTGAGAAATGAAGAGCCTGCCACCGCAAAAAGCGTAGATGTAGTAACCTGCGCTACCTGTGCTATAATGTCTGGCACAGCAGCAATTTTATCCATACCCATAGCAGAAAGAAACGAATTTGAGCGCGCGGATAAGGTCTGGTTGAACGACATCCCCGCTTTTCCGGGACCATGTCCAAATGAAAGGTTGGGTATTGTGGATGTATTCGTTTACGGAACAGCCCGCGCAAACCATGTGTATGGAGGCGGGCATCTGTTTCGCGAAATAGTGGAAGGTAAACAAATAGAGGTAAAAGTAAAAGCCAACGATAGAATAATTGAACGAAAAATAAGTAAAGAGGATTTACAATTCGCCAGGATGATTACCACTCGCAGCGCATTTAAAAATTATATGGCTTTTGTGAATCCAGAAGAAGGCGAGGTTGGCAGTATCTTCTCGGTTACTGGATTAAAGGGACCTTACAAAGAAATTTCCGTGACGGGCAGTGGGGAAATTAACCCCCTGGAAAACGACCCCTTGCTCAAAACAATTGGTGTTGGAACAAAGATAATGGTAAATGGTGCAACAGGCTATGTAATTGGTGTGGGAACGAGAAGTAGCGAAGAAAAGCCAAATCTTTCAGTGATTGCGGATATGCACGAGATGGATGCGGAATTTATGGGTGGATTCGTCACGTCAACCAGCCCGGAGTGTATAACTTCTATCGCTGTTCCAGTTCCTGTAATTAATGAAGAAGTATTTTCTAACCTTAAGATTAGGGATGAAGCGGTAAAGCTGCCAATAGCTGATATTCATGATAGAATACCATTTATAGAGAGCAATTATGCTGCGGTGTGGCAAAATACCGATTTAGAAATACAATTTGATGCAGATAAATGTGTAGAATGTGATGCATGCGAAGTTGAGAAACGCTGCCCCACGAATGCTTTCTTTAAATCAAAAGGCTTTGACGAGCATAAATGTTTCAACTGCGGTGCCTGTATATTTTTATGCCCCGAAGGTGCATTCAAAGGAAATTTGGGGCATATTAACATATATGATAAGGACGTTCCCATAACTCTAAGACAATCAAACAGGTCAAAAGCGAACAGGCTTGCGAGGAAGTTGAAAAACCTGATTGTAGAAAAAGAATTCTTGCTCACAGAACCAGTTGATCGGTGTTTTAAATAGAAAAAGCCATACTTTACTTTATATTATATACAATGACAAGAAAGGCATTTGAAATAATAGACATTCCAAATAGAACGGAAAAGCCGAGAAATACAGGGCTTACAATGGTGCTGGATAAAGGTTTAGGCTATTATGCCGCACAAGATTTGATGGAATACGCATCCGAATGTATAGACATAATTAAGCTGGGGTGGGGCACGCATAGACTTTGTTCTGAAGAGGCGGTCAGAAGAAAGATACGGCTCTATACGGACAACAACATCCTGGTAAGCAATGGAGGGACACTGTTCGAGATTGCCTACCTGCAAAGGAAAATAAATGAATTTTTTGAGTACGCCCACAAGATAGGTCTAAGCTCTATAGAAATATCTGATGGTTCTATACGGATTAGCAGAGAAGAGAGAAGCGAAATAATAAGAAAATGTAAAAATATGGGATTTGAGGTATTTACAGAAGTAGGGAAGAAGAACCCGCTCGAGGATGCAATGCTTACGATGGAGTACCGGATAAAGGAAGCAAAAAGAGATCGGGATGCAGGAGCGACAAAAGTGATAATGGAGGCAAGAGAATCGGGAAAAGGGATAGGTGTGTATGATAAGGAGGGTAAGATAAAGGAAGATATGGTAAAGAAGCTCACAGAGGGGATAGGAGTGAGGGAGATCATGTTTGAAGCACCGGAAAAGAGCCAGCAGGTTTATTTTATCCTTAATCTCGGTCCGGAAGCTAACCTTGGAAATATAAAGCCAGAAGATGTGATTCCACTGGAAACGTTGAGAAGAGGACTGAGGGGTGATACACTTGGCAGACTCTAAATTTAAAATTACTATCGGCGGCGACAATATTCTGCGCAGAGGGGTTACAGCGACAGAGAGAGAGGAAATCCTTGTGGTTATTGATGTTTTAAGAGCATCGAGCACGATTGTTACCGCTCTGGCAAACGGTGCCAAAGAAGTGATAGCTGTAAATACAGAAGAAATGGCTTTTGGATTAAGGAAAAAGGGTTACATCCTGGCGGGTGAACACAACGGAGTAAAGCTGCACGATTTTGACCTGGGTAATTCCCCGGTTGAATTGCTCAGGTATATGGAACAATCGGACATCGAGAAAATTGCCTTAAAAACAACTAATAGCACAAAAATACTGACTGAAGTAAAAAACGCACTCATTTGCTCAAGCTTGAATTTAACTGCCATTAAGCACAGATTAGAAGATACAGGTAAAAGTGCGAATTTTCTGGTTGTGGGAAGCACGCATGGAATAACGGAGGACATTGCTGTTGCAATGGCTCTTTACAGCAGTCTTAATGATGGATTAGAGATAAACAAGGCGTATTTGATGGAATGCATCATCCGCTGCAACACAGCAAAATATCTAATTGGAATCGGCTATAAGAAGGATGTTGAATTTGTTTCGCAGATAGACAAATATGATGTCGCTCCCATACTAAACGGAGGGGTTATTTGTATTCCTGCGTTTAAATATTAATTTAATAACTTCTTGTTCATTCATTTACATACTATGGAACTGAACGAGCTATTAGGGATAGGCAATTTTATGCTGGTTGAAGAGAGTTATGCAAATCAAAAGTGGATAGGCAAAACGCTTGAATATTTGGGTAAGATCGAAGCTCAGGATGTGGTAGAAGCAATAAGGATATTTGCGAAGAGCAGAGGCAGAGGCAAGGATAAAGAATTAATCGGCATCGCCATGTATGACAGGGATCTGAACTTCTGGATTATCTTCACAGATATTATCGCGGATAGGAGAAGTAAAGAAGAATTCGAGGCACTTGCAAGCGGAATAAAATGCGATAAGGAAAGGGAGGTAGAAGTAGAGCGGGAAAAATTTCGTGAGGGCGTTATTGAATTTTATTCTCTTGGGTTGGTAAATCGCCTATTTTGCGATTGCAATTTGAGGGAAGCGAGTTTTTATCCGCAGGGAAGGACAGAAGCATTGAAAAAGGTGTTGAACGATTTTTTAAGGTATGCAGAGGGCGTGGGAGAAGATGTAAGCGCACTTGAGATTGGTTGTGGCAACGGCGGTGCAACTATTGCGCTGCATGAATCAGGTATTTTCCCTATCGCCGTGGATATAAACAAATGCGAGATTTGCAAAGGGTTAGAAGAAGGGATATTAGAGCCTAAGAAGAGTATTGTACTGGATTGCTCCGTGCTCTCTGTCTTTTTTGGCAAAGAGTTTGATGTCGTATTTGGATTTATGATTGGCAAGCTCACGCCTTTTGAGCGATTTAGCTGGGAAAAAGTATTAAAAGAAGTTCCGAAGGTACTGAAAAGTAAAGGTAAAGTACTATTTACAGTTTCGAGTGAAGAAGAAGCAATGATTGTAAATGAAATATTAAAAGAAGAGTTTGAGGGCGAGATAAAAGAGAATAAAGAAAGCGATGGTTACCTTGACCACTGGCTTTATATGGGTGAATTACGAGAGTAAGAAATTCGTATTTCTTCTCTTCTCCATTACTCCACTTTCATCTTAACCTGCGCCAGCACCCTCGGCGAGCCCCATGTCCACTTCTGTTTCCAACTCGGCTTCGTAACATTCTGCACAAAGAATTCTACCTCGAACCTCTATGTATTCTCCTTCTTCCACTTCTTTCCCGCACTTTTTACACCGTGCATGCGAAGATATCCTTGCTTTCCTCCCACCTTCTTCTTTATCTGCTTTTTCTGCCTCTTTTTCCATCCAACTTTTCTTCTTTTCTTCTGCCATTTGTAAAGTATAATTATAAATTTCCTTAATTTTATATAAAAGGTGATGGCGAGATGGAAATAAAGCTTAAGCTGACCCCAAAGAGGTATTTCTTTGATGCACATCGAGCTTTAATGCCTGAGGAGACGTTGGCTGAGGTGGAAGAGCTGAAAGAAAAAGTAGGGATAACAAGAATGGAAGACATTACGGGACTTGATAAACTCAATATACCCATCTATTCAGCGAGCAGATCAGGAGCAAAAGAAGGAGCTGTTTCGGTTCATACCGGAAAGGGTCTAACGAGAGAGCAAGCGAGAGTGTCAGCAATCATGGAATCAATAGAGCGGTACTCCGCGGAAATAAAAGCCAAAGATCGGGCTAATTTTTTGTTTGAATCATACGACTCGAATAGAAACGGGGGAGTAGAAAAAGTGGACCCGGCATCACTTATATTGAGCAAGTTTTCTACTCTTGGTCAGGATTCGAAATTAGAGTGGTGTGAGGGCTATGACCTTTTAAGAGAAGAAGAAGTTCTCGTTCCTGCGAATGCTGTTTTTCATCCCTACGTATCCAATAGAGGAGGAAGGCTATTTAGAAGTGACAGCAATGGAATAGCGTCGGGGAATAACCTTGAGGAAGCTATCTTTCACGGGATAACGGAAGTAATAGAGCGAGATGCATTAAGTTATGTAGAGTTGAAGAAGCGCGCTGGTAATCAAAAACAAATAGAAATCGGTGAAGACGATGGAATGCTATTCGAGTTAAAGAGGAGATTTGAATCCGCAGGTATTGCTCCCTATTTCTGGTATATCCCCTCGGACACGGGATTTACAACGGTTGCACTTGCTTTAGACCCTGAATCAAAGGATGCTTCCTTGCTTGTCTATGGCGCAGGTACGCACAGTGACCCAAGAATAGCAACGATAAGAGCGATAACAGAAGCCGCACAATCCCGGCTTATGCAAATAGAAAGTGCGAAGAGAGATTCGATGAAAGCGATGTTGGCGAGAGTAATGAGTTACGAGGAGATGAAAAAAAGAAATAGACATTGGTTTGGAGACAAGGGCAAGGATAACAGTGAAGAAGAAAAAGTGAGATTGGTTGAGCTTCCCCACCTGGCGACTGATACAATAGATGGCGATATAAAGGTTGCACTTGAAAAACTGAAGCGGGTTGTGACCCGTGTAATAGTGGTGAATTTAACGAGGGAGGAGATAGGTATTCCGGTAGTAAGGGTGATTATTCCTGGATTTGAAGTATATGCGAGGAATCCGGAAAGAATGGGGAATAGATATAGGTAACCAAATTTTCATATAACCACTGGATTAGCACAAACCGTTCTTTAAAAAAGAAAGCTTTATCAAAAGAACATAGAACATGCTCTTTCTTAGCACAGGTTCTTTCTTTAGAAAAAAAGTGTTTTGCAAAAAAGAAAAGGTGTTTCATCGCTTAGTATTTTTTGTTACAAATATTCAAAAAAATCCGATATTTTAAATTGAATGTAGAGTATTTATGCATCTTACTATTGGAACGATTGAAAAAAACGAAAAATTTAAATAAACATAAAATCTATAATTTTATTGGAGGTGAAGTGGAAAAAAATGGCGGAAGGACGTTGTTATGTATGCAATCAGATATTTACAGCAAAGGACAGGGACGCAGTAATAGATAAAATAGTGGAGCACATGATGGCTCCTGCTCCTGAGGGGCATCATGGTTGGCTCTGGGGGGATGCGATGCAGACGAAAAATACGTTTGAGAAATGCCCGGTATGCGGCGCTGCTTTAGGGCATCTTTATGCCAAATGCCCCAACTGCGGCGCGGATCTCATAGAGCAATACGCGAGAAAGACAGCTTCGGCATACATACACTAAAATAGGAATAGGAAGTCAAGAAGGGGGGCTCTTACGAGCCCTCTTATTTTTTCCCTTGTAGCCTTTAGTTAGATGTTAAAGTTTATAAGTTTATTAATGAATATAAGGGGGAATAAAATGGATAAATTAGATAAGAAGATATTGAAAGAACTGCAGTTGGATTCTCGCAATTCTTTCACGAAGATTGCGCAGAGGATAGGGGTGAGCACTGCCACTGTAAGCGATAGAGTGAAAAAGCTGACGGAAAAAGGCATTATCTGTGGTTATACTGTGGTTCTCAATACATCGGAACTCGGCATGGTCACGCTCATCACAAAGATAAAAACCAAGCCGGGATATAATAGCATTGAAGAGGTGGGGGAAGCGGTGGCGGAAATGGCAAAAAGTTGTTGCGTTCACCAAGTAACTGGCGATTGTGATCTGATTGTCATCTCTAAGTGCGCTGGTTATGAAGAATGCGGAATTATTATCGAGAAGATGAAAGAAATCGAAGGTGTGGAAAGCATGGATGCAGAACTCGTGCTAAAAACGATGAAGGAAGAACTCAAGGTTGAGTTGTGAGTTTACATTATCTTCATTTCATACAACTTATTCAACGCCTCTATTGGTTAAAATCTAAAGATAGCCTCCTATCCCAGTGAGAACAAATTCTTCACCTGTGCTTCTACCTGCTCGTTTTTGAAATGCCGTTGCTCCATCGCACCCACGGGGCATGTCGCTGCGCAGGTGCCGCAACCTTTGCATATCGCTTCGACAACCATCACCCTGTTCTCCTTCTCGTCCAAGGTCAACGCACCATAAGGACATCCATCTACGCATAACCCACATCCTATGCAACTTTCATCCGAGACTGCCGTTATCCCCTCTATTTTCGTCTTTCCCGTGACAAGCAATCTCGCCGCTTTTGATGCTGCTCCACTACCCTGGACAACTGCAAAGGGTATGTCCTTCGGACCTGACGCACCACCTGCGACAAATACTCCCCCTAATACTGTATCTACCGGTCCCAACTTCGGATGCGCCTCCATAAGCAGACCATCCGCAGCGCGCGGTATCTTTAGCATCTTTGATATCTTTTCTATGTCCTTATGTGGCACGATACCTGTGCCGAGAACCACCAAATCTACTTCTATATTTCTTACCTCTCCTTTCAACGTATCCTCTACCCTTATCACCAGATTCCCATTGTCGAGCTCTATCACCTCTGAAGGTCTTCCACGAACGAATCTTATGCCAATGTCCCTTGCACGGGTATAAAACTCCTCATAACCCCTGAATGGCGCTCTTATGTCTATATAAAATATGTAACACGAAATCTCTGGACGCTTCTCTTTCAGCAGAATCGCATTCTTTATGTTAAACATGCAGCAGACACCACCTGAGCAATGAACATTTGTCTTCATGTCTCGAGAGCCGACGCAATTGATGAACCCCAACCGCATAGGCTCCTTACAATCCGAAGGTCTTATAACATGCCCTTCCGTAGGACCAGCGGCATTCAAAAGCCGCTCAAATTCCATCGTTGTGATCACGTTGTCGTATATCCCATATCCATAATCGTTTCTCGGCTCTGGGTCATAGGTTACGAACCCCGGCGCTACTATTATCACTCCTGCTTTTACCTTACTATATCTCTTTTCCTGCGAGAAATCGATCGCATCCCTATCACATGCCTTGATGCAGGCGGTGCATTTCTTACCTTCGTTTCTCAAACAATTTTCCCAGTCTATTACTGCACAGAGCGGAACCGCCTGCGGGAAAGGCACGTATGCCGCTCCTCGTGTCCCGAATCCTTCGTTGAAGTCATATGGCACTTCCACCGGGCACTTATCCGCGCACTGCGCACACCCGTTACATCTATCTATATCTATATACCTCTGTTTGTGTTCTATCGTGACTTCGAAATTACCTACGAACCCTTCCACCTTCACCACCTCTGAATAAGACATTATCTCGATGTTCTCATTACGCGCTACTTCTACCATCTTTGGTCCTAAGATGCAAATAGAGCAGTCATTCGTTGGGAATACCTTGTCAAATCGAGCCATTCTTCCACCAATCGAAGGCTCTTTCTCCACTAAATACACATGGAATCCCATGTCCCCAAGGTCCATCGCTGCCTGCATTCCTGCAACCCCTGCGCCTATGACCACCACATTCGGATTCACTGGAACTTCTAATTCCCTCAGCGGCTCTAACAACTTAGCACGATAAACGCCCATCCGAACTAAATCTTTCGCCTTCTTCGTTGCACCCGCCGCGTCCCATATATGCATCCAGCTACACTGGTCTCGAATGTTAACGAACTCAAAAAGATAAGGATTCAGTCCCGCCTTCTCGCAGCACACTCTAAAAGTAGGTTCGTGTGTCTTTGGCGTGCATGCCGCAACCACCACACGGTTCAAATTATATTTACGAATATGCTCCTGTATGTCCGCTTGTCCTGAATTTGAGCATGTGAACTTGTTCACAGACGTGCAGACAACCCCGGGTAATGTCGCGGCATATCTCGCCACTTCATCGCAATCCACAACCCCGCCTATGTTCACACCGCATCGGCATACAAACACGCCTATTCTTTCTTCGCCTTCCCCCTCTTTATCGCTTTTCACCATTTTGATCATTAGAATAAATTTTTATTGGTGAAGGTCCCAACTTTGTTATCTCCGCTACAAACTCTTGCATCACCTCTGCAAACTTCATCCCCTCCGATGCAGAGATCCATTCCAGGCGAAGCCTTTCCGCTCCAAGCCCTAAATACTCCAACGCTTTCCTGGTATTTCCTACTCTTTGCTCCGCATTCAGGTTACCCGAGACGTAATGGCAATCCCCTGGATGGCAACCCGTAACAATGACACCATCAGCACCGTTTTTAAGTGCATCGAAAATAAAAACGGGGTCTACTCTTCCAGAGCACATTACCCTTACTATCCTCACCCCCGGAGGATATTGATAGCGTGATACACCTGCGAGGTCTGCACCCGCGTAAGAGCACCAGTTGCAGCAGAAAGCCACTATTTTGGGCTCAAATTTCGCTTCCATTTTATGACTTTTAAATTAGCTCTAAGTCCTTTAATTTGCTAAGCAATACATCCACTGACTTCTTACAATCCTCTACCGTCTTCCCCCCTGTGATAACCAACCTTCCTGAGCTAAAGATCAATATCGCACTCTTGGGATCGTCTATTCGATACACTAACCCCGGGAAAACCTCAGGCTCGTACTCCATACCTTCAAGCTCTAACCCCACCACAATAGCCCCTAAGTTGAGTTCCTTTCCGATATTGGCAGAAGCAACAATATTTTGCACCCTGAACTCCGGATGCTCCACCACATCTATGCCTATGCTTCTGAGGTCTGAACTAAGCTTATCCATCACCGCCCGCACACCTTCCGCAGTCTTAGAGCCTGTACACACTACTTTCCCGGAACGAAAGATAAGGAAAGCGGACTTCGGCTTTCGCGTTCGATACACCAACCCAGGAAATTTCTTCTTTGTGAACACCGCATCTTCTAACTTCGATTCTATATATTGCAAGTCCAGGTAATCAGCAATCCTTGCATTTGCTACCACGTTTTCTACCTTTATATCTATTTTTGTCATCTCCCCTCAACCCTCTCCTCATAACATAAAAAACTATCTGTTCTATCTATTAAGGAGTATAAAAAGTAAAGTATATAGAATATTAAATTATGCTTTGTGGAGATAAAGGAGAGGATGAAAAAGAGGATAAAAAAGATAAGAGGAACAAGAACCTGTGGTGGCGGCTCACATAAGAAGAGGAGAGGAAAAGGAAGCAAAGGTGGTTCAGGTAACGCAGGTGCATACGGACATCATTTTGTGCGGTCGTTGAAAAAGGGCATTAGGAAGGGAAAAAACAAATCACAACTACCTCTCCGAAATCGTAGCGTCGAGAAAACGGTGAATGTAGGAGAGTTAGAGGAGATGCTGGAAGAACTGATAGAGAAAGGAAAAGCGAAGCGTTTTGATCAAACTTTTTTAAAGGTTGAAGCGAAAGAGAAAGCGGATGGCAGTGGTATTTATCTTGATACCACTCAACTTGGAATACAAAAGATATTGGGAAAGGGAGAAGTAACGAGAAAGCTGACACTTAAAGCGAACAAAATTTCAAGGACGGCAAGGGAGAAGATAGAAAGCGCAGGTGGTGAAGTGAAAATAGAGGTAGAAGCGGCGAGTGGAGTGTGACTATTGCTTAGATGAACGAGACAGCTTTAAAAGATGCATTAACGTCTATTTTAAGTAAATTCCCCATGGTTGAACGTCCAGGGTGGCACGTTCATTTTAAAACGAAGTTAGCCTGGACTGCTGGCATACTTATTCTCTTTTTTGCTCTGGGTAATGTTCCCTTATTCGGGCTATCTCCAGAATCAATGGACCTTTTCGGCAGATGGCGAGCAATATTCGCGGGTGAACGATTCTCGCTGACTGCTCTCGGAATCATGCCAATCGTTGATGCTTCCATTGTTTTGCAGCTTCTTGTTGGTGCTGGGATCCTAAAATTGAACTTGAGCGACCCCGGAGACCAGGCGTTTTATCAAAACATACAGAAACTGCTTGTTGTGGTCTTCGCTGCGTTCATTAGCCTGACTTATGTGGTGGGCTTTTATAAGCCGGACCCGGGAATAGCATCACTGCTTGGTGTATCTCTGCAGTTCATCTCCGCCATGCTCTTCATTCAGGTCTTTATCGGCGGCATGCTTATTTACTTCATGGATGAGGTGGTATCGAAATGGGGTATAGGTTCAGGTGTTTCGTTATTCATTCTCGCAGGCGTTTCACAACAGGTAATTACCGGTCTTATAAGTCCGATTCGAGTCGGAGGATGGGCAGTGGGTGTAATACCAAGATGGATACAAATAGCGAGGGAAGTAGCACCATATGAGATATTGGAAGGCGGAATAACTTTCCTTTTCGAGCATCACATGATGGCGCTTATATCAACCATTGCGGTATTTTTCCTCGTTGTTTATCTTGAAAGTACTCGCTTAGAGATCCCGCTGGCGCATTCACTGGCAAGAGGTGCACGCGGTAGGTTCCCAATTAAGCTGTTATACGCAAGCGTGCTTCCGATGATTCTTGTAAGAGCATTGCAGGCAAGCATACAGGGTTTTGGAAGGATGCTTTATACTCGTGGAATTACTATATTCGGGACGTATGACGAAGCAACAGGCAGTGCAGTATCAGGCTTGATGTATTATCTCGACCCTGTTTATAGTCCTTGGGATTGGTTCCCAGGTCTTACAACAATGCCTTATGCGGGATGGCAGGTTGTCACGAGATTGGCAGTTGACCTTTCTTTTATGGTCATTGGTGGTGCGATATTTGCACTATTCTGGGTAAATACCACCGGGATGGGGGCAAAGGATGTGGCAGCGCAAATACATCGCTCAGGGATGCAAATCCCTGGACATCGGAGAAGTCCGGCAACGATAGAGAGATTGATGGAAGGCTACATCCCGAAAATAGCGCTCATGGGTGGTGCTATCCTGGGTGCGTTGTGCGTGCTTGCAAACATGTTCGGCACGCTTGGGCAGGCATCCGGCACTGGCTTACTTCTGGCAGTGAGCATTGCTTACCGGCTTTATGAAGACGTGGCATCTGAGCAGATGATGGAGATGTTCCCGGCGATGAGACGATTCTTCGGTGAGGAATAATTGTAGGTGTGAGGTATCAGGTTTGAGGATACCCTACTTTTTTCATAGCTAGGAGAGTATATTATGAAGGCAGGGGTAAAAGGGGTAGGATTGAGGGATGCGTTGACGGCTTTTTTAACTAAAATCCCGATGGTTGAACGTCCCAGAAGACATGTTCCACTCAAGACAAAACTTGCATTTACCATCAGTATACTTATTCTTTATTTCGCTTTGGGTAACATCCCCCTGTTCGGGCTATCACCAGAATCGCTGTACCTGTTTGGCAGATGGCGAACAATTTTCGCAGGTGATAGATTCTCGCTGACCGCACTTGGAATCATGCCAATCGTTGCTGCTTCGCTTATTTTACAAATCTTAGCAGGTCCAAAGATAATGAAACTCGATTTAACTGATCCCTGGGACCAAGCATTTTATCTGAACATACAGAAACTGCTCGTTGTGGTCTTTGCTGCTTTCATTAGCCTGACTTATGTGGTGGGCTTTTATAAGCCGGACCCGGGAATAGCATCACTGCTTGGTGTATCTTTGCAGGTTCTCTCCGCCATGCTCTTCATTCAGGTCTTTATCGGCGGCATGCTTATTTACTTCATGGAGGAGGTGGTATCGAGATGGGGTATAAGGTCAGGAGTTTCGTTGTTCATTCTCGCAGGCGTCTCGCAACAGGTAATTACCGGTCTTATAAGTCCGATTCAAGTTGGAGGATGGGCAGTGGGTGTAATACCAAGATGGATACAAATAGCGAGGGAAGTAGCACCATACGAGATATTATTGGAGGGTGGAATAACTTTCCTTTTCGCGAATCACCTGATAGCGCTTATAACAACCATCGCCATGTTTTTCCTCATGATCTATTTGGTGAGTGCTCATATAGAGCTAAAAATACCAGGTTTGCATTCTGGAAGGATACGTGGCAGAATCATTATCCCAATCAAGTTTGTACACTTTACATACGCAATTATTATTCCGTTAATGTTTGCAAGCTCTATCTTGCCAACTATACAGAGCTTTGGAAGGATGTTCTACTCACATGGAATTACTATTTTCGGGACGTATGACGACTAGGGAAATGCAATATCAGGTTTGGTGTATTACCTTGACCCTATTTAGCCCCTGGGATTGGTTCCCGGGTCTCATGACAATGCCTTATACGGGATGGCAAGTTGCAATAAGAATCACACAGCTACCATGTCGATATTAGTTATTGGAATAATGCTATTTGCCTTACTGTGGATAAAATTAACACCGGGATTGGAAGCGAAGGATGTGAGAATAATGATTCGCGATTCTGGACTCCTGATTTACGGTCACAGGAGGAGTTTTAAAGCGATAAAGAGGGCGGCGGTGGATAGACACACACCAAAGATTGCAATGATGGGCGGTGGTATCTTAGGTGTTGGGTTATTTTCCACATGGAAGTAGGACACTTTTATAGGTAAAGAAAGCATGTGTAAAAGAAGTGTCCGCAATGAAAAAAGAATTGTTAATCCTAAAACGTAAGAAAGCAAAAGAACTGCACGA
>Ga0180301_10003104_pt1 | contig 13046 bp, 13 predicted proteins | sample GuaBasSediGuay16_FD_121797 | JGI IMG/M metagenome (GOLD analysis project Ga0180301, IMG submission 121797) | Subseafloor sediment microbial communities from Guaymas Basin, Gulf of California, Mexico - Guay16, Core 4569-2, 12-15 cm | ecosystem: Environmental > Aquatic > Marine > Hydrothermal...
ATTGCTATGGGGCAGATTGTGCGGGGCTTTACTCATGATTTTCTTAACCGTTATGATATGTACAGTCGAGATTTTGTTTTTTTTCCTGAATTTTTAAATGCGAAAAAACAAAATCTACCGGAACCCATAGCACATCGCAATCTTCCTTTCAGTTGCGATCGAAGATTGCGATATGGAAAGAAACTCCGTGAGAGTACGAGTGTTATGATCCTTCTCATTGTCTTCATTACAATCAGCAATGCAGTTGCTACAGGGCTTTTCGATTTAAGAGGAGATGGATTATCCATTGCGCTTGCATATCTTGCACTATCTCATATCCTGTTTCTTGCGATCATCTTCGGTATCGCAAAGATGCTTGATTTTTCAAGAGAAGACAGGATCAGTGCTCTGTATACAGCTCCTCAAAAAACTCTGGCCATGGGTGCCCCCTTACTTTCAATATTTTTTGCAGACAGACCGGAACTAATTGCAGCCTCGATTGTGCCTCTTTCCTTTTATCATCTCTGGCAATTAATTGTGGCTGGTTTCATACGCGGAATTTTTGTAAAGAAACTGTGACAAGCCCATGAAGCTCTTATCTTTCATGGCCTCCGGAAATTGAAGACATACTATACCATTATTACACTGCTCATTGGTGATACCGGTGCTCTTTATCCGTAAAGCTGCCGGATGGCCTTAATCGGTAGTATTGCAGTGCTCCTTTCCCCATGGTAATATGAGTTTAAGAAAAAATGTCTCGAATAATCGCTTTTAGCAATTGTAAGGGTGGGAGTGGTAAAACCACAACTGCGGTTAATGTTTCCGCTGCATTGGCCCATAGAGGTCGTATGGTTCTATTAATAGATACAGACCCCCAGGGTCACGCTTCCCTATCCCTGGGTATATCTCGAAAGAACATCAAGGGTGATCTATTCGCTTTTCTGGTAGACAATGCCAACTCTCTGGATGTAATTCAGGATACCTACATATCGAGATTAAAGATTATTCCTTCCTCGAAAAGACTGGTAGATTTTGAAAGAAACTATTCTCGAGTCCGGGAGGCAAGGGTCTTCCTTGCGAGACGCCTTGCCGAAGTGGAAGAGCATTTTGATTACATTATATTTGATACACCTCCTAACTTAAGTCTGCTCTCCTTTTCTGCCTTGATAGCAGCCAGGGAAGTTTTTATCCCCGTGCAGGCCCATTTTCTGGGGATGAAGGGTGTATTCGATATGATGCGCCTGCTTTACAGGATACGAAATTTATACAACAAAGATCTCGAGCTAAAGGGGATTATTCTTACTTTTTATAACGATAAGATGAGGTTGTCCAAGGCGGTGGTTGCGGAGATCAAAAAGACGCTGGGAGATAATGTGTTTCTCCATCCTGTGAGGAATAACATCTCCCTGGCCGAGGCTCCCATGTTTGGACGCAGCATTTTTCAATACAACGGCAAATGCCAGGGAGCGGTGGATTATTTAAAGATTGCAAATCAAATAGAGAAAATGTAGAGGATAAGCCTTTATACAGTCGGAAAGCCGGGCTATCTCCTTAAGATTTTATGCTCTTGAATATGGAGATGATTTCCTGAAACGGGGTGTCTTCGAGAAGCTCTTCTCTGGATCGATCCTGACCGGGTAATGAGCCTTCATACTCGGTTTTAACCAGCTCGTAAATATTTTTTACATCCAGCTCTTCAATCATTTTGATTAATAGTGATTTGAGGATCTTTGCCTTTTCTGTGTGATTCTGATGAAATGCAAAGTCAAGTTTTTCTGCCAGTTTTAGCATTATTTTTGCAATGAGGGGTTTTTCATCGATCCCTTCTTCTACTTTGAGATTTTTAAGGATAAACAGCGCCTTGAGAGGATCGTTTTCTGCAATTTCGCTTATTTTCTCTTCGATAGATTTTAAAGCTTCCAGTTTTGCTCTGATTTTCCCCTTTTTCACGTCTCCTCCTCTTCTTTGTATCGCTCCTGTATTGAACGTAAGGTGTTAAGATTTTCGAAGAAAATGTCTACAATATCAGGGTCAAACTTCATTCCCGAAGATTTTTTTATCTCCACAAGAACATCTGTTTCAGACCAGGCTTCTTTGTATACACGCCTTGAGGAGAGGGCATCGTAGACATCGGCAAGGGAGACTATGCGTCCCATAATGGGTATCTCTTCACCCTTTTTAGGTAGTGCCTTCCCATCCCGCCCTATTCGGATGGGTTTTCCCGTTTCAATATCCACATGTCCGGGATATCCCGTACCGTCCCAGTTTTCGTGATGATTTAAAGCCACCTCGGCGGCCAGTTGATCAAAACTCGATTGTCGTTCTTTAAAGATACCGGCACCTAAATATGTATGGGATTTGATTACTTCGAACTCTTCGGGAGTAACTCTGCCAGGTTTTTTTAGTATGAGATCGGAGATCGCAACTTTCCCCACATCGTGAAGCATGGCTGCCATCCTTAAAATGTCCCGGTTTGAATCGAGCTCGTTTTGCTCGATGCCCTTATTGTAAGCCCACCGCTCGTAAATCTCCACTGCATAGGAGGCAACTCGATTTACATGAGCCCCGGTCTCCTTCGGATCCCTCAGCTCAGCCATTTGCATCATTCGAAGAAGCAGGGTACGGGTCATCTGCGCTCTCTGAAGAACAATGCTAGCGGTGCTCGCAAAACTTAAGATAAACAGCTCATGATCCTTTTCGAACTTAACGATCTTACCGGATTCATTACGACCGTTTATTACCTGGAATACACCGAGTATATCTCCCATTGGGGTTTTAAGGGGTACTGTGAGTACAGATTCTGTATGATAGTTGGCCAGCCTGTCGAAAGAAGGGTTAAAACGGTAGGGTACACTCTCCGGTAGCTCATATACGTTAGGTATATTGAGTATCTCTCCGGTGGTGGCTACATACCCTGCAATAGAGCGGTTGTCCATGGGTACTTTAAAAATCGAATAGATAAGCTTTTGCCCGGTCGGCAGTTGCTTTTGCAGTGTTTCGTTCTGAGCATGGGTAAATACAAGGTCATTACCTTGCTTCAGGTATATTGTGCCTGCATCTGCGTTTACACATAGACGTGCTTCAAGTAGTATCCTCTCGAGGAGAAGATCCAGATCCTGAATATTGTTGAGCTCAGAGCCGAGACGGATTATCTCACGTAGTTTTTCTTCGTCTGTCACCGTATATTCCTACTATCTCTGTCTACTATGGATTGTTAATAGCACTATGTCAAGCTCTTTTCTGGTAGTTAGCTCGTTGCTTCATTTTATCGGATTCGTTATAATTGCGCCGCGAAGGTAACAGAGGAGGAGTTATGGCCGTATCAAAGAAAATAAAAAAAATGATGGAAAGTGCCTCCTGGATTCGTAAAATGTTCGAGCAAGGTGCACGTCTAAAAGAACTGCACGGCCCCGATAAGGTCTGCGACTTTAGCCTCGGGAACCCCAATATCGAGCCGCCGTTAAGTTTTACCGAAGCACTTAAAGAGGTTGCAGGCCGGGAGCCCGGTCAACATGGATACATGCCAAACGCCGGATATCCTCATGTGCGCTCAAAGGTAGCGGAGTTCCTCTGCCGGGAGCAAAAAATAAAAATCACCGGCGACCATCTGGTTATGACCTGTGGTGCAGGAGGGGCGATGAATGTTGCCCTCAAGGCGATTCTTGATCCTGGCGACAGGGTTCTGGTAAATCTTCCCTATTTTGTGGAGTACAGATTCTATGTAGATAACCATGGAGGTATCCTTGATATAACGCCGTGCAGAGAAGATATGGATATTGATGTTGAACTCATGGAAGCCCGGATAACCGACAGAACTGCAGCGGTTATTGTAAACTCTCCCAACAATCCTTCCGGAAGGGTTTATCCTGAAGAGACCATAAGAGTGCTTGTTGAAATGCTCGAACACAGGAGCAGAGAGATCGGTCGCCCCATCTATCTTATAAGCGATGAACCCTACCGGAAGATCGTCTACGATGGGATAGAAGTGCCTTCAATATTTCCGCTCTATAAAAACAGTATAATAATTAGCTCTTACTCCAAAGATCTATCCATTCCAGGAGAAAGGATTGGCTGGCTCGCGGTCAACCCCGAGGCCGATGATGCAGATGAGCTTGTAGGCGGGGTTATCCTTGCGAACAGGATTTTAGGATTCGTAAATGCCCCTGCTTTGATGCAACATATTGTGGCAAGGCTTCAGGGTGAGTGTGTGGATATCGAAGAATACAAACGCAAAAGAGATAAGCTTTGTGCGATTCTGGAAGAAGCAGGCTATAAATTCTTAAAGCCTGAAGGGGCCTTTTATCTTTTCCCCAGAGCTCCCGGAGGAGACGATGTTGCCTTTGTAAATCGACTGCAGAAGGAGCTAATCCTCACCGTTCCAGGCAGCGGTTTCGGAATGCCCGGATATTTCCGCATCGCCTACTGTGTCGATGATGCAGTTATAGAGCGTTCGAGAGAAGGATTTAAGAGGGCAATAGAGGCTGTTGGCTGATAATCAAAATTTTTCTGCTTGCAATTTTTTAAAAGTATGATAAAATAGTAAAACAGTCCGTCTCTTAATCCGAAACTAAAATTTAAATGTGGACAGGAGAAAATTTTATTACACGGAGGGCCTAAAGTTGGGCGTTTTGTTAGCTCATATCCTGCTGTTTGCTTCTGTAGTCGGATGTATTATATACAGTCTACTTAACTGGAACAGGGAGAAGAAATAGTTTCATAAGAGGAGCAGTCTTCTAAACACTATTTACTTAAGACATCCCTTCTGTCAATAACATGCTTAAGCTTTCCTCCTGTCGAGCGGGATATCTTTTTTGGCTCCACCAGGGTGATTTCTGCCCCTATCCCCAGATGAGAGCTTATCTCTCTCTCTATTCTTTCTCTTAAATTTTCAAGAATTTTTGTCTCATCGGAGAAAAACTCCTCTTCCACCTCGACCATTATCTCCATGGTGTCCACACCTTCTTTCCTATCGAGTGTAATCTGGTAGTGAGGCTCGATCCCCTCGATCCTGAGCAAAACCTCCTCAATCTGAGAGGGAAATACATTTATTCCCTCCACGATAATCATATCGTCTGTTCTTCCCGATACTCTTTCCATTCTTGCCAGGGTTCTGCCGCACTGGCAGGGTTCACTTACAATCGAAGATATATCTCCCGTACGGTATCTTATAAGCGGAAAGCCCTGCTTTGTTATGGTGGTAAATACCAGTTCGCCCCTCTCTCCCTCCGGCAGGGTTTCCAGAGTTTCCGGATCAATTATCTCCGGGATAAAGTGATCTTCGTTTATGTGAAGCCCACATTGCTTCTCGCATTCAAAAGCCACGCCCGGCCCTATTATTTCGGTCAAACCGTAATTATCGTAAGCCTTTATATGAAGAGATTCTTCTATCTGGGTTCTTAAGTTTTCACTCCATGGTTCTGCACCAAACAGTCCGGTGCGAAGAAAGAGTTCTTCCGGGTGGATGTTGAGCTCCTTCAGTACAACCGCGATATGCAGCGCATACCCGGGGGTACTGACCAGCACAGTGGTTTTGTAGTCTTTCATTATTGTGATCTGCTTTTCCACATCTTCCGTGGAAGCGGGAATAACCGATGCACCGATCTTCTCCGCTCCGTAATGGAAACCGAATCCACCAGTAAACAGGTTGTATTTGAAAGCGATTTGGATAAAGTCGTGGTTGGTGATTCCTGCTGCCGCCAGCACGCGGGTTACAAGGGAAGTCCAGATATTGATATCGTTTCGGGTGTATCCAACTATAATAGGTTTACCCGTTGTACCGGATGTGGAATGTATACGCACTATATCTCTTAATGGTACTGCAAACATATCGTAAGGGTAACTTTTTAGCAGATCTTCTCTTGTAGTGAAGGGAAGAAAGGCGAGGTCATTTATACTTTTTATTCTTTCTATATTAACACCACAGGAATCAAAGGAGTGCCTGTAAAATGCTACATTCCTGTAAACCCTGTGCATCGTGGTTTGAAGACGCTCTATCTGCAGTTGTTCCATGTCTTCTCTTGACCTGGTTTCATTTTCTCTCTCGTATATCATTTTTTCTATCCTTCATTCGTTTTTTCTTTTATTCTCTTTCCAGGAATAGGTGTGCATGGGGAGTGACCCGTTTAGGCGAAATGCCTATTCGCTTATTCTTTTAAAGTCTTTGCCAAGATAAGCCCTCCCTACATCCGGGTTATCCATAAGTTCTTCCGACGACCCTTCAATGATAAGGTTTCCCGTTTCCATTACATATCCGCGATCGGCAATTCTAAGCGCAGCCCTGGCGTTTTGTTCAACAAGCAGGATGGTCCTGCCGTGGTTTCTTAAATCTTCGATTTTGTTGAATATATCCCTGGCTATGATAGGAGCAAGCCCCATGGATGGCTCGTCCATCATGATAAATTGGGGATCCGACATGAGGGCTCTCCCTATGGCAAGCATCTGCTGTTCACCTCCCGAAAGTGTTCCTGCAAGTTGATTCTCCCTCTCCTTTAATCGTGGAAAGAGAGAATAGATTCGCTCCATCTCTTCAGGCAACCTCCTTTTCTCTCTTTTTTTCATAAGAGGATAGCTACCAAGTATGAGATTCTCCCGGACGGTCATGGTAGGAAAGAGTTGTCTCCCTTCGGGAACGAGCGAACATCCAAGAGCAACCGTTTTCTCTGGAGAAAGGCCGGTTGAATCGGTGCCGAGTACAGTGATTGTTCCCGAGAAAGGTTTTACCAGATTTGCTATGGTGTAAAGCAGGGTGGTTTTACCTGCCCCATTGCCTCCAATTATAGCTACTATTTCTCCCGTATTTACATGGATGGAAATGCCTTTAAGGACTCGCAGCTTCCCGTATCCTGACTCGAGATTTCTTATTCTGATCATTATCCTTCACCCAGGTATATATTTATAACCTCCGGATTTTTCTGCACCTTTTCGGGAAGACCCGAAGCCACCTCTTTTCCAAAATTGAGAACGAGAATTTCGTCGGAGATATCCATAACAAGAGACATATCGTGTTCTACGAGTAGAATAGTGATGCCCTTATTTTTAATTCTTTCTATTACTTCTGCGAGCTCTTCTGTTTCGTAAATGTTTAGTCCCGAAGCCGGCTCATCGAGCAGTAGCAATTCGGGGTCTGCAGCAAGAGCCCTGGCGAACTCAACCGCCCTCTGTTTGCCGAAAGGCAGATTTGAGACTTCCTCATTTGCCAGATCGGTAAGGGAAAACATCTCCATTATTTCCATACATACTTCTTTAGTTCGTGCCTCTTCTTTTATAGTCCAAGGCAAAGAGAGAGCCGCCGCAAAGAACCCGGCTCTGGTTTTTGAATGTCTTCCGATCATAACATTGTCCAGAACACTCATGTGTCCTGCAAGTTTTATGTTCTGAAAAGTGCGAACTATACCCCTTTCTGCGATCTCGTGGGGATTCAATCCTGTAATATCTTCTCCTTTAAATGAAACACGACCCGAGTTGGCTTTAAGAATCCCCGATATTATATTAAACAAGGTGGTTTTTCCCGCTCCGTTTGGTCCTATGATAGCCTTGATAATTCCTGAATTTAAGGTAAATGACACGTTGTTTACGGCATGAACCCCACCAAACGATTTATTAAGATTCTTTACTTCCAGTAAAACAGGCGTTCTTATATAGGGCCGGTTCATGATTCTCTCTTTACTTTTATAATTCCGCCCGGTTTAAGCTTCTTGAAGGCAAACTCGATTTCGCTTATAACTCCCTTTCTTATCAGTCCTCTGGGCGCAAAGAGCATTATGACTATGAGGATAACGGCAAAAACAGCATCATCGTATGTGCCGAATACGCCTCGTAAGCTTAAGAAGTTAAGCGTTACGGCCATTATTAATGTACCCCAGAGGTTGGCCATTCCCCCTGCAGCCACAATGGCCACATAGCGCACCGATTTCATAACACTTGCTTCCGATGGACCTATACCTGCATTGAAATGGGTAAGAAATACTCCCGCCACAGAAGCGTATATTGCACTTAATACGAATACATTAAGTTTATACCGTGATACATTGACTCCCATGGTTGATGCAGCCTCCTCACTTCCGTGAAGATAGCGAAGAGCCCTGCCTGCCCTGGAGTTTACAAGATTGATAAGGAGGATAGCACCGATGATTACAAGAACCCAGGCAATGTAGTAGTTCTCCACTCTGTTGGCAAAATCTCCGCTCACTCTAATTCCCGGCAGAAGGTTGAAGCCCGGCACACGGGTGATACCGTCGGCCTCACCAAAGGCACGTGTGCCCAGTACAACCCGGTAGACTATTATACCGAAACCCAGAGTGGCCATGGCCAGATAGTGCCCCTTCAGCTTCAGTACCGGTACGCCGATCAGGAAGGCAATGAATATTGTGATTATCACAGCAAATAAAAAGGCAACCCATGGAGACAGGTGAAGAATTTTATTACCGTAGAGATCTTCCCTTAGCACCATAATGCCCAGAGATTTAAAAAGGGATAGAACAGGTGCCTCCGCCTTATCTATCAGGTTTACCGTGGTTAAGAACGCCGTAGTATATCCTCCTATGGCAAAAAAACCAGCCTGTCCTAGAGAGATCTGGCCGGCGTATCCCATCAACATACATAAACCGATTGTTAACAAGGAGTAGTAGGCAGACATGGTGAGCTGGGTTAAATAAAAGGTAATGCCGAAGAGGGATGTGAGAATCTGAATAAGGATTACAACCAAAATGAGAACGACTACCGGGTAGTAACGTTTTAAATCCATTAAAACCTGATCTCCCTGGTTAAAAACTTTTTAGTGCAACGATTTGTCTGCTCTGAAACAACCCGCCAGGTCTGAAAAACAGAATCAGAAGAAGAATCGAAATGGCAATTACATCTTTGTACGCCATGGGAAGCAGGCTGATGCTGAAGGATTCGAGTAAACCGAGCAATAAACCCGCCAGTACTGCTGCGGTACTGTTTCCAAGCCCGCCTAAGATTGCCACTGTAAAACCCTTTATTGCCAGAGGTGTGCCCATTGCGTAGTGAGTTTGAGTCAGCGGCGAAACAGTACAACCTGCAACAGCCCCTATTGCTGCGCTGAGGCAAAAAGAGAGATTTACCATTTTTCTTGTATTGATTCCGCACAAACTTGCAGCCTTTCTGTTTGCCGCACAGGCTCTCATGGCCTGTCCTGTAAAGGTGAAGTAAAAGAAGAATTGAAGCGCCACAACAATCAAAGCTGTAATACCGAGTACCCACAGAACCTGCGGTGATATATGAGCTCCGAAGATGGTTATAGAAGTTACTTCACTGCCGGTAAAAAAGGGAAGAGCTCTTATCTTTTCGTCCCATATATGGAGGGCAATTTCTCTTATAAGAATCGAAAGACCGATTGTAATAATGATCATTCTAAGTACAGATGGATTCTTAAGACTCCTTATAAAGACTAACTCTATGAGGGATCCCACGGCGGTTGTTATTACCACCGCAAGAACCACGGCAAGAAACAGGGGCATTGTCGGTGTAAAAGAGTGTGCTATTATACCGCCCATCATAACAAACTCTCCCTGGGCGAAATTGATTATTCCGGTAGAATTGTAGATTATATTAAATCCGATTGCCACAACTGCGTAGATACTGCCTACGGTAATGCCTGAGAATATGTACTGTAAAACCTGTTCGAAACTCATTCTGGCGGAAGGCTCTACACAGGAAAGGCGGAAGCTTCGACTCCCGCCTCTCTTAAAACCATTACTCTTTGTACAGGGCAAACTTTCCGTTCTTTACGGTAAGCATTTCGAAAGAATCTATCCCCAGTCCGTTATGATCTGCAGGGGAGAAGGAAAAAACTCCGCCTGTACCCGGAAAATCCTTTATATTCTCTATTGCAGAACGTGTTTCAGCCTTATCGGTACTGTTTGCCATCTCTATTCCTTTCTTTAATATGAGTAGTGCATCGTAGGCGTGGCCTCCAAAGGTGCTTACATCTTCGTTGAAACGGGACTCATAATTCTGCTTGTAGGTAACCAGGACGTTTTTCTGAGGATGATCATCCGGGAGCAGTTCCGCCACCAGAAGCCTTCCGCATGGGAAAATTATTCCCTCAGCCGCACTGCCTGCAGCCTCAACATACTTGATGTTTCCGAAACCGTGGCTCTGGAACAGAGGCACATTCATACCCAGTTGTTTCATATTTTTGGGGATAATCGATTGTGCCGGTACGATAGACCAGTTTACTACCGCCTCTATACCCTGGGCGTTTATCTTGGTAAGAACTGCCGTAAGATCGGTTGCAGCTCTGTCGTAAGTTTCCGCTATTGCTATTTCGATACCGTGTTCGGGTGCATATTTTTTAAGTTGTCCGATTCCTGCATTTCCGAACCCTGTGTTGGCTGCAACAACTCCGATTCTCTCGATCCCCATCTCGTTCATGGTCTGGAAAATCTTTATTGCAGCATAACTGTCTTTCTGGGGAGTCTTGAACACGTAGCTTGCCACAGGATCTACAATTGACTCCGCAGCAGCACATGAGATGAGTATGGTTTGTGCACTCTCACATAGCTCCTTTATTTGTAATGTTTCCCCACTGGTGGATGGACCCAGTATGGCAATGACTTTCTCTTCTTCGATAAGCTGCTTTGCAAAGGATATGGCCTTCTCCGGGCTCGCTGCCGAATCCTTTACGATTACCTCCAGGGGCCGCCCCAGAATGCCTCCCTGAGCGTTTATCTCTTCTACCAGCATCTCCACGGTTTTAGCTTCCGGTGCTCCCAGGAACGATGCCGGCCCAGTTACAGCAAAAATTGCTCCCACCTTGATGGGCTTCTTCTCTGCCGCTTCTTTTTCTCCGCCTGCGAATGCAAGTGAGGTAAAAAGAAGCAATCCCACCATCAAAATCAGCGTTTTTTTCATTGTTTCTCTCCTTTAGTAATTTTTCTTTGAAAATACTTCCCTTGCTGTAAGTTCCCTTTAGTGGAAATTACAGCACCTGCTTTTTGAGGTCTCCAGGCCCTGTGTTTTAAACCGGTTCTTAAGCCGGTTTGCAAACCACCTTTTTAAAATTGCTGGTATTATAGAAGAAGCATACAGTTATTGTCAAATATGTTTTAAATAATCTTTAAAAGTTTCAGTCAACCGATCACAGTTCCTCTAAACATCTCACCATTAAGGATAGCCTTGAGATTTTCTATATCCTTACCCGAGGCAACTATAACCTTAAGACCAATCTCCCCGGCCCTCCTGGCGGCTACAGGATCGAAGGGCACATTTTTCCCCGGCCTCCACTCTTCTCCGATTAGACCGATAAACCGATTCCAATCTATTTTATCTATGGGGGTTGCAGAAGGGTTTGTTTTTGGATCATCCGTATACACCATCTCTATATTGGAGAGATTTATCAAAACACCAGCGGAAAACCGCTCTGCAAGAATTACCGCATCGTAGTCCGTGGAGAAACCCGGTTTCCATCCTGCAGCGATGAGCACTCTGCCTGAAAAGTGATCTACTGTTGTAGGGTCGTTTACAACCTCTTCCCTGCAGTATGGATGAAAGACGGCTTTAAGAAGCTGGGCATTCAACCTGGTGGCGGCAATGCCTATCCAATCTGCCTGCTCGGGGAGAGAGCTCTCTCCCATAATTTCTCTGTATGCCTGCTGGTAATGCCGGGCAGGAGCTCCACCGCCCGTTACAATTATTACTTTTTTTTTGTTGTTGTTTTCCAGATATTCTTTTATTGCACCGGTGAAATCGCGCAGAAGCTCTATATCTATGATTTTCAGCCACTGAGGAATAGAGCCTGAAGGGGAAGATTCGCCCTTGTAAACCGTCCGCAGAGTGCTTTTTATCTGAGTGCTTTTTATTAACCCTGGATGCACTTCCCCCGGAGCTATAATTGAACCGCCCAGGGAAATTATGGTTACCTCTTGCATGATGAAAATATAGAGTTTTAAGCTTCGATTTGCAAGAGTGGTGTCGGAGAATATAAAGGATTACAGAAAGAACCTTGAAAGAATTATAAGTTCGATATAGCTGCAGAAAGAGGTTTTTGTATGTATTTTTTTAAGGAATATATTTATGTTAGATGTAATTTTAGTCTTAAAACGGAGGGTATTAGAATGTGGAAGCGATTCCTCTTAGGCGAAAATCACAAGCCCTTAAAGGAGTTGCAAAGCCAGCGGTTTTACCGATGGTTATTTACTTTTTTATAATTTTTAATATATATTATTAACATGAGTCGAGATATTTCCCATATACTAAGAGAGTGGAAATACGATCCGGATAACGCTATAAGAATAATCCTGGCCGATGACGGGCATAAGGTAATGCAAGTACGTCAGCCTCTCGGGATTGAGCAGTACGAGCTTGATGGCAGACCCGATGGGAAGAGGCCTTTCGGAAAGCCCACCGTGCTTGATGAGATCGAAGGCAGGTTAATGAAGCACCAGGAGAAGTACAATACGGACGAAGGGTTTAAAATAAGCCACGACGAGTTTGTTATGCTTCAAAACGAGGGTATCATGTTCTATTACCGTTATCTCCATCTTTTTCAGGTTGGTGATTACGAACGTACAATCAGGGATACGGAACATAACCTTAAAATCTGTGAACTGGCAGAGAAGTACTGCGAAAAAGATGATGATCCTATGGTAATACTGCAGTATCGTCCCTATATTCTCAGGATGAACGCAATATCAAAGGCAATGATTTCCCTGCATAAAAACTTGAAAGCCATGGCCCAGCAGATTCTGGAATCGGCAATCAACTCCATAAACGAAATACCGGAAATCGACTCCCCCACATTCCAGTTTGAAAAAGCCCGATCTCTTAATTACTTAAAGGCGGCCCTTAATCAGGTAAAGGAAAAAGAGGAAGGTCCTGTGGATAAACTCCGAAAAGAGCTGGAAGAGGCTGTAGCGGAAGAAGACTACGAGAGAGCAGCGCAGCTCAGAGATCGGATCAATGATCTTACCCAGGAATAAGAGTCTACTACGAAAGAAGGCCATACCTATGGTGGTGGTCCACCGGTCGTAAGATCGGTGGAGAGACGGGCTTAAGCCCGTCTACCTTCTTTCGGAGCATACAACCACCTGAGTAATTTCTGCAAA
>Ga0180301_10003106_pt1 | contig 13045 bp, 10 predicted proteins | sample GuaBasSediGuay16_FD_121797 | JGI IMG/M metagenome (GOLD analysis project Ga0180301, IMG submission 121797) | Subseafloor sediment microbial communities from Guaymas Basin, Gulf of California, Mexico - Guay16, Core 4569-2, 12-15 cm | ecosystem: Environmental > Aquatic > Marine > Hydrothermal...
GCAACTACACCACGTTCAGTTTCACCAATTCTAATGGAGGAAACATCAACAGCCACAATAGGTAAAGATTCCTCTGATCGTTCTTGGAATTCTTTTATTTGAAGTTCACGTTCTTCTAAGGTTACTGTTTCATCTATCTCCCATTCTTCTAACTTATCAACTTCCTCATCGTTAAGAGGCATGAAAGAGGTAAGTTCGACGTATCTCGGTCTAAAAAGCTTGGTGTTTTCTAATTCTTCAACAACTCTTCTAATTTCATCGTCGATCAAGGAGAGAGAATCGGTGGATGTGTTCTCTTCTCTTATTTTAATTGTATTTTCCTCCTTTTATTGTTAATAGAAGTTATTATGTTCATTGAAAGTATGCCTAATTAAATCATACAGGTATTTCTTTCTTTAACTATTATCTAGACCTCCATATTTAGATATAATGATTTTTGTTGACCGAAAATGGAAGTTAAAAATGCAATAATTTAGTTGGTACGAGTTAAAGAGCTTGTAGGCGTGAGTATCTTTAATGAATATTAATGTTAGTTTTTGTCCCTTATTTTGCTTGGATATGAGAATTTGGATGTAAACTTCAAAATTGCGAATTGCTTGTTAATGATTACAAAATTTAAATTATTTATAAATAATCTTTACAAGAATGTTATTTTGATGACATTAAAAATGTTTGTGTGATTTATTATCTTAACTTTGTTGCTAGTTTTTTCTACTTGTTTTTCGTGTTTTCTATCCATTCATGATTAACACTACATCTTTTGTATCCGCCCTTTCATATGAGTTTGTATTCATCTTGGATTTTCTCAAGATTAGGTTTACGATGACGTGTGTTTTTGAGGGATTCCTGTTAATCTTTAGGGTCTGGAATGTAAAAGTCGGGTCCTTCAAGGTCCTTTTTCTTTCATAGCCTAATTATTATTTAATTTTGTCTCTGATTAAGAAGATTGTTTGTTTTAATTATATTTATTAAATGCTAACTTGACGATTTTATGTTTTCCTGTTTTGACATTTTATGTTAGTAATACGGTACCGCAGCGTCGTTAAAACCCTGAAATACTGTTTTCGTAATTAAGTATGAAACTCATGGAAGCTTGAGCTGTGGTCTCATATAAAGTAATTGTTTTTTAGGTCCATTATTACCGAGCAGTATCGGGTGACACCAATTCCTGGATTACTTTTTAAATTTATAAATTAAAATTAGTATTAATTCTTAAAATTGTTACAGTAGGAGGTGGTAGTATGGTTGAGGAGACTGCTGTTCAAGATGATGTAAAAGAGTTTTTACAAGTTTTAGCAGCTATAAGTCCTGCGAGTAACAAACTGACTCAGATGTTGGTTGTGTTCCCTGAAAGAGCAACTACATTATATAAGTTGTATCCAGAGATTTTTGAACGAGAGGAAGAAGTTAAGTTACTTCTTGGATTTAGATACACATCTGATGGTAAGATAGAAGCAGGTTCAGACACTTTAAGTGAACACTTAAGGGGAATCTTTCTTGTTCTATTTAAGCTTTTAAGTAACGAAAATACTAGAAGACAGATTCTGAATCTGGCAGGTATAACTGAGGAGCAGTTTAGAGAGTTTGACCCTCTAAGATTGTGGCTTAATGTTGCATTAGATTACGTAGCTAAAACGCGTCCAGAAGCCCTCAGACTATTAAACACTATAGTTGAAAAATTATCTGGCAAGGAACCATCCAGTTCTATAAGCAAAGATGAACTAAAACGAGCTGTAAAAGAGGTTGAAGATTTTGAATTTTGCTACGATCTTCTCAACAAGTTTTGGCTAATTCTTCGCTCAGGTAGTTGGATATACGCATATGAGTGCCCATTGCTTCTAGATACGTATCAGGATCTGAGAGAAAAGTTAAGGAAACTTATAATTGTCAAAGGTTAGATTCGGGGTGCCAAAATCATTGCATTTCACAAAACTTGATTTATTACCAGACTTGATGAACAACATTGCACGTACAACTGCGTATCTTAATGAGTTACTGGAAATAAAGCGAGCAATCAATGAAATACCGAAAAAGTTCTTAGAGGTACCTCCGTGGCTTAAGTTTATGCTAACGCATGGAATTCAACCACCAGGTCAGCGCGACAAAAATTCTATTTCTAATCTTGTAGAAGCAATCTTTGGCGCAAGCATTGATCCAGAAGAGTACTACGTATATGCAAGACAAAATCTTCCACCAAGCATGGAAATTAATATTATATCAAGCGGCATTCCCGTAAGGTTGGAAGTTCTTTATGGACTTTTAAAAGTAGCATTAAACATTAGTGAGAAGTTGGGAATTAAGCCACCGTTTCCAAAAGTGTCTCCAACAGCGGATGAAGTTTTTAGTGAACCTGATAAGTTACCTGAACTATTTGAAAAGTTCCTAAATTCGTGCTCAAATTTAAGTGTAGGTGTCAATGATCTTATGACTTTCGTTTTTGGTATTAGAAAGCTAACAAAGAGATACATTAAACATGCTTATCCTGAGCTTGCGAATAGAAAAACACTTAATGAAGTTACGGAAATTTTAGGCTTAGAAAAGCTATTTGAACCGGATATAGCGGATAAAGAAAAAAGGGATGAATACACGATAATTGGATATCCTGACTACGTCTTCGATATAGCAATAAATGTTAGACATATGTATGGTGGAGTTGTTGAATTTTACGTAGCAGGAATTGCTGAACCTAAACTTTGTAACTCATTTGATTCCGATAACTTTTACAGTCGTTGCGAACGTTGCCCAGTATTTAGCAAATTCATAGAAAAACATTATAGCTGCCAAGGATACTTCTGCGTTAAGCAGGCACAAACTTTGGGCGGCACGTTATGTAAAATAAATGATATGATATGGAGCATCTTTAAATTAACAAGTGAAGAACTCGGAATACCAGACATAGGTAAAATGTACATGGAAGAAAGCAAAAAAGAACTAATGGACAAAGGCTTATCTATACCTAGCTGGGCAAAACCTAAAAAAGTACCTAAGTGGTCAGATATGTATCCGTGCTCAATTTCCGACGAATTTAGAATTAAGGAAGGTATTGTAACGATACATTCGCTAGATTTTTATAGAAGAAAGAAAGGACTTCTTGGTATCTTAGAATTTTTGGAAAATATAATGCCACTTATATATTTAGGCTTCTGTGAGCTTATCATAAAGAAAGAGGAACACAGAGCGTATGATCATGTTGCTTATTTAGTTTGGAGGTGGGCTATTTGAGCAGTATAATCGAAGAAAAGAAGAAAATTAAACAGCAGAAAAGAGAAGAAGAGAAGAGAGAAATACCAACAAAGTACAAAGCAGTCACAGTTTGTGAATCTGAGAAGAGAGAATTAACATCGAAGGAAATTGCTTGCATTAAACACCCTAAGATAATTAAGCATGAAGTACAAATTATTGTTAAGCAAGTCGGTATTGGAAGAGGCAAAGCTGTTAAAACAGAAGTAGTTAAAATTCCAAAAATAGAACCTCTCAACATTAAGATCGAGTCTAAGGTTAAACCACCAGAACAGCCATCTGAAAATAACATATCTACAAAATCTGAGAGATCTACGATAAAAATACCTAAGATTAAACATGAAATAAAGCTACCTCAATTCAAGTCAAAAAAGATTAAAACGGAATTTAAATCCTTGACCTCTCTTCAACCACCAACAATTATGCAATTGCCTACTGTACCCACCCCCGAAATTAAGTTAACAACAAAAGTACTTAAAATACCAAAGAAATCTTTTCCCGAAAAAATTGAACATATCAAAGCTGAATCACCAAAAGTAGAATTGTCTCCTATTCGTCTCAGGAAGTTACCTGAAAAAACAATCTCCCGCGAAGAGGTAGCGGAACTTAGGGTGGAGGAGAGGGAGGAGGAAGTTAAACCTGAGTTAGAGGTAGAAAATGTACTAAATGAGCTTCTACCGGTTCTTAAGGGTGGAAGGAAATTTAGCTTGCAGCGCCCTCTTTGCATAATAGCTATTGGAAAATCTTCAGATGGAATAAGAATGGTTGAACATTTAATGTCAACAAAATACACCTATCATGGTGAATACAGATTTTTAATGGGGCTACCTTGGCAGAAGGAAGATATTTTAAAGAAAATAGAGGAAGAAGAGCGAAGAAAAACCGGTGTAAGACACATACCTGTGGGTAGATGGGGGGAGGTGAAGGAAATCGAGGAAGATCCTTATTCATTAATCACTTCTGAACGTTTGATAGTTAGTATTCCATCTGCTAACAGAGAAAATAAGGCGAAAATTGTAAGAGGTCTCAGGGAGATATCGAAAAGAGGGCCTAAATGTGTCATATTATATACATCAGATGTGGAACCGTTTGAGAATTTAGAGAACGAAGTACTTGATGTAGACGTTAACATCATTGCACTACCCGAGTATAGTGAAGAAACATCAAAACTAATTGGGGAAATGCTAGGTGTTAATATACCACATCTAAGATATGCTATGTTTGAAAAAGTAGATGATCTATGGGGTTTTGCTGTTAGATTTTATGAAGATGAAATTTCACGCATTGATTGCGAACTTCCAACTAAAGAGGTAGATTATTTATCAGACAGAGAGTCCGAGTTCCATTATCTGATGAAAAGAATCGTCTACTACTACCTTAAAAGATGGGGATATAAAATTATAGAAGTAGAAAAACTGCAATCCTTGACCGACGATAAAGGCCGTTTCATCGGATATGTAAGACCTGATATAATAGCTGATGGCGAATATTGGGAGGTAGAAACTGGCTATCCAACTGAAGAGGAAAAAGAATTACTCAAAGAACCTTGGAATCCCTATTCAAGACTTATTTGGAAACTATCAAAGTATAAAGAGAAACCAAGCAAAATATGTGTTGTATTTCCCGCTATTTACGCGCATCTCTTTCGAGACGAAATTGTAAAGGTTAAGAGATACTTCAAGGAAAGGGATATAGCTGTTAGTTTTTATACGATCTACCTACAAGGAAAGGGAGAATTAAAGAAATTTGCATAATTTATCCATTACAAGGATTGTAATATGGCCGAAAACTGTGATAATTTGTTTAAATTGGATGTTTAGGAATAGAGGAGAGGCAGATCGGGCCTATACTGTTAGATCAGCAGTTCGTATAAATTTACTAGTGAACCAATGCAAAGGTTATGTTTGCACCTTTGTTTGAACTTTGAATAATTCTATTCTTTCTTTTTAGGTATTAATGTTCTTAAGAAGCACTGTGTCGCCTCTTCACCTACAACGCAACTTCCGTCATCTATGCCCTCATTCATCCTATACGTTATTGTAATGGCATCTCTACCAGAAAATTTAGCTTCACCAGATACTGGATGAGTGTGTAGCGAAACTTGTCTTTCATTATCTAAGCAAACTCTATCATATGGAAGAGAAGTTGAACTAGGTGTTCCCACTTTACCCAGTACTACCTTTTTTATAGTTCCTGTTTCTGGATCAACACAAGCATACGTGCTAATTTCTCTTTTAACAGCCTTACTTGCTTCAAATATGGCCTCAAAAAGTTCAGAAAAGCCCTGCGCACAAGATCCACTGATCTCTAAACCCCTTTCTGTAAACTCTACTCTACACTTATTTTTTCCCATAGGTTTTACCTTTTTTAATATTTTATTTTGTTTTGACTAAGACTACTTCTGCATCTTTGATTGAGTGAGGCTTTTCTTTGAAGTTTTTGTCTATTAGTTTTAACATTAAGATTGCAGATAATTTAAGAGTTTTATTTATGCCTCTTATTCCATCTAGGTAGAAGTACCCTGCTTCTTTAAGTTCTTTAAGTTTGTGCCAGTTTACTTCTTCAAAGATTTTTTTATAATCTGCTGACTTGGAGAAGAAGCCGTAGACTTTTTTGTATTTTCCATTTTCTATGAATTCCTCTAGGACTCTGGGTAATCCGTTTTTTATCCAGTATCTGGTTATTTTTCCTTTCATTTGTTGTTCATAGTTGTGAATCTTAGTGAAGGGGTGAACTAAGCCGTAGGCGGCGGAAATTATAAGGAACTGGCAAGATCCGTGTTTAATCTCGTCTGCGATTCTCATTTTAAGTCCTGGTGTGTTGTAGAAGTGGCCGTTGTATCTGCTTAGAGCAGTAATGGGTTTAGAGGTTGTGTCGATGATTCCTTCTCGGGAAAATCTTTTTATTGCGTCCTCCAGTATCTTTTTGGTTCTAGGAATTTTAGATGTTAAATCGAAGCTTTCATTTGGGTAGAGCTCGATGTCTCTCTTCCTTTTGCAGCATTGAAGAACCAGGAGGGTTTTCTTCATTGTTATACCTCTATTAAGTTCCTATGTTTAATCTTTTAAATTCTTCTCACTTTTTTCTCAAGTTCGTCGAGGAATTCTGGTTCAAAACGTTTCTCTGCGACATGGTTGACGTTCCAGAGCCCGGATTTGCGAACCTCTTCTTTTCTGCAAAAGTGTCCTAGCCAATTTTTGGAGGGTGGGTCGATTGCTGAAGTAGTTCCTAGTTTATTGTAGTTGCTTAGAAGGATTATTGAGTTTCGCTCTATGTAAGCCCGCTCACTTTGAGGCCCGGGAGGGTCATCTACCTCCAACCATAGAAAAGGCATCGCTCCGATGTGCTGGCTTACCCTTTTCTCAATGGGATGTTCGAGATCCCTAATCTTTCTTTTTGCTGAGGATCCTTTTCCCCAGGTTGGATACTGGTCTTCAAGTCCTAGTTTTCTTAGAATAGCTGTTCCAACGTGAAGCCTGAATATGGAGCTTCTATGGTTTCCTCCTCCGGCATATCTGCCTTTAAGAGTTCCTCTATGCGTTCTGAGTCTGTCCCATAGTGTTGTTCGTGATCCTCTTTTGATGGCATGGGTTCCTACTCGGACTACTCTCAATCCAGGACCGCTAGATCTTTTTTCGCCTGGTTCGAAGAAGAAGTAAACGCCTCGTTTAGGCCAATTCATATTTCCATGACACTCAGATAGCTTTCTACATCCACCTAGTCTATCTTCAAGATCCCGTAGGATTTCGTAAAAATGGTTAATATAATCTATTCGTTGCATCTCAATCTACCCTAATTCTATGATGTAGATGTGTCACTATGTATCAGTCTTAGCAGTTCTGTGGTGTAGAGTTTTATTTTCTCGAATTCATTCATTGTTAATGGTCTGTTATGGGCTATTTTATTTCTAATCTTCTCTAATTCTGTCAATTTTGCTAAAACAATGTCCTTAGGTTTAAAGTATGCTTTAAAAGTTGAGTTCCAATTTTCTTTCATTTCGATAATTTTTCTTAGGTCGCTAAAATTGGAATACGAGAGAATGTTTTTGCTGGTGGGTTCGATCCATCTTACTTTTGATTCTGATTCTTTGTTTTTCTTGCAGGATTCTAATACATCTGGTGGAATTCCTTTATTAATCCAGTTATCTCCATAAGTTTTCCTCAATAGTTTTTCTAAAAACGATCTTAACTGGTTTTCCAAAACATATAGATATTTGTAAGCTTTTGAGTTTAATTCAGCATCTTCGTATTGTCGGCCATCAGTTATTGATATTTCGGTGCGAAAACTTTCTTCTATGATGTTAAGGGCTCTGATTTTTAGTTCTTCTCTAATCTCTTTTTTGTAAACATTGAACAAAAATTGTACTTTTTTCACGTTACCTAAGGTATCTAAAAATGCGTAAGCATTAAAATTGATGTGTTTTGTAGTAGCCCAATAGTGAAGAAAGCCACCATTTATTCCTTTTCCTTCTTCTCCGTCAATAATAAGGGATAACCTTAACCGTTTAATAATATCCTTAATACGCTTCTTAACAAATTCTATGTTAAATTCTCCTTCTGCAGTTATGGTGAAATCTGGGCTCATTACGTTGTTCCTTCCATACTTAATTTATATTGACAAAATAACCAAGCTATAATTACATTGGTTTAGGATATTTATTATATTTGCTTTCTCGTTTGTTTTTTATAATTTTTAAACATTTAAGTACAAGAGAGTACTTAATCAGGCATGTAGATAGCATTAAGGCCGATATGGTCAATAGGATATATTCGGATTGTTTTTAAGACATGAACAAGTAATATTTGTAGGGGAAGATCTTGGTAGAAGATATCAATGTCTCTAATCATTCGATTGTAAAAGAAGATTATATTAGGTTGAAAATATATGTAAGAAAGCGTTTTGGTTCTAAAGAGAATTTTTTATCTTTTTTACAAGAAAAGATGGGGGTTGTTTTTCCTAAAAATATTTCTTATAGAGATTTGTTGAGTAAATTGGATGAAATGTTTCAGAGGGAAAAGTGGCTTTCTATTTTGGGTGTTGAGAGTCTTGAGGATGCTGAGGTTAGGGCTTATTTGTTTGATGCTCTTTGTGAGGGTCTTCCAGAGTGGCCGGTGGGCGAGTATTTCATTCCGTTGTATGAGAAACTGGTTGGTGAAAAGATAAAGATAAGGAGTAAGAGGGAGAAGAGAGAGCCAGCACGTAGGTTGGCTTTTGAAGTTAATAGGCAGGATTTTATTAGGGTTTGGGTTCAACTTTGTCGGGAAGAAAGGCTTCCTTTGGTTGTTCATTATAGGAGTGTTACTTTGGGGGCTCTTGGTTGGCTTAGGTCTGTGGTTATAAGGGAGAAGAGTTTCGCAGGTGAATATGTTCCCGATATAATGGATATCATTGAAAGTTTTGATGAAAGTTCTCAGGAAAAGATATTATCTGAGCTTGTATTGAAGGTGAAAGGAATTGGTGAAAGTCCAGAGGAATTTGGTTTTTCAGAAGAAGTAGGTAAGGAGATCACTAATCTCATAGAGGTTATTAACAGAGAGAGGGATGATTATGTTAAAATGTTGATGGCTTTGCAGTTGATTTTTACTTATTTAAGTGATGAAGATTTTATTCAGACTATTAATGATTTATTAGCTAGGGATGAAATAAAATCTTCAGAGGTAAATGGATTTTATGAAGAAATTCCGCCGTATTCGGGCATAATAGTTACTCGATATGGTGTGTTTAAGCAAGTTTCTGAGAAAAGTCCTAATGAATTGCTTGCTGGATTATTGCAAAAGGAATTAAAACAGGAGGATTTGGAACCCGATTTGGTTGGTTATCATGGAGAATTTTCTTTAAGGGTTTTAGAATATTGCATTAGGGAGGATCCAAGGGAAATTCTGAGGAAGATGTTTGGGGTCTCTCGTTTAAGGGAAATTGTTAAAAAGTATTTTGGCTTGGAAACTGTAAGAAAGATTAGAAGTGAAGATGATCTTGTTGATTTGATTTTACTGGGTTTAGGGTTTAATTTACCTCCTAAAACGGTAGAGGGAATTAATAGTTTTAAAGAACTCTTAATAGATTCGGAAAAAAGAATAAAAAGCAAGAAAGATGTACGGACGGTAATGATGGACGTATTTGATGGATTAGACAAGATTTTGCGTGAAATTTCCTATTTTTATATGTATTTTCTTTGGAATTTGAAAGATTTGGAAGAACTTGAAGAACATATGGAGAAAATTGATAAAATAGTCAGTGAACTTAAAGTGTCAAGTAAGCCCTTTTCAAAACTTACTTTAGGTGATCGTGTAAGGCTTTTTAGGGCATTAAATGGCAAGATAGGAAGAGATGAGATCATGAAAAAGAAGTTTCATGAAGTTTTTGGTAGAGAGTATGTTTTGAGCAGCGATTATCTTAATGTTTTGGATAAAATTGTAAAATATCGTAATAAGGTTGTCCATAAGGAAGAAAAAGTTACGCTTACTCAAGAAGAGACTTTATATGTAATTAAGGAACTGCAAAAATTAGCTGAGATCTTTAAGAGAGAGGAAATTTACCCTAAAGTGATTCGCGTGAAACGTGAAGTTACAAATGAGTATGGTATTAGTTATTTTGAGGCTGAAGATGAAGACGGAATTCCTTGGACTATTGGACGAAGTCATTGGATAGATACAACTAAACTTTACTTTATGCGATCTAAAACAAGTCCAGTAGCTATTGATCCACTTTGATCGAAAAAGCTATCTGATACATAAACCGTAATCTATATTAAGATTGGTTTTGACACATTAAGCCTATAGTTGTTAAATCTAGAATTTGAAGCACTCTTTATGATGTCAGGAGGTTTAGATAACGCTTTCTAGTGCGAGGATTTTCTTTCCATCATTAGTAATGGAGATGGTAAATTCTCTGCCTTTTCTTTTTTTAATGACGTAACCGTATTCGGCTAGTATGTCTATTTTTCTTGATACTGAGATTATTTCTCGTTTCCCTATTTCTTTTTGGGATGAGTAAAGTTTTTTAGCTAGGGTTGTGATTGATGCTGCTTTACCGCCTATCTCTTCGAGCGCTTTGAGAACATCTACTGGTATTTTCTCTATTTTAATAGGTAGTCGTGGTATTTCATATTGTTCTCTAACGGAGAAAGCTATTTGCTCGGGTATGGTTTCCTCGGAAAGTTCTTCTTGATTCATTGATGCATATTTTCCTGCTACACAGTAAGTGACTCTGAGACCATATTTTTGAGCCACTACGAATAGGGCGATGTTAACGATTTTGTTGCCACTGGAAATGTCTATTGCAACTTCTCTTCCTTGATTAATTTCGTTTTTTACGATTGCATCAATTTCTGCTATTGCTGCTGGCAAATTGAAAAAGTCTACTTTCTTGGTATCGTCGATTTCCAATAAGAAGGGATAAAGTTTAATCCCTGATTTTTGCGAAAACAGTGCTTTTTTTAGAAGCTCAATGTGTTTGTTAATGTGTTTTGTTAGACTTTCGGTAGCGTCATGTTTGCTTCTTAAGATTATTAGTTTTGTTGGCGAGTGAATGCTTATGGCTGCGATGATTCTTTCACGTTCTAGGCCTTGTGCAACGATTAAGGTTCTTTCCATGGTATTGTTCCTCCAGTTTATACTCATTAAAGTAACTTATAATTGTTACTGTATGTAATTAGTATCTTAGTAACTAATAGTAAAAAAGAAATGTTTATATTATTTACCGTAACGCATGTACTTTGAGGTATGTGAAATTGTTTATAAATAAATTCACTATAAATCTAAAGAAGCCTTGGAGCAATAGGGAGTTTCTCAGATTTCTTATTTATGTAGCTCAGCGTGAGGGTGTGAAGTTAAGGCTTGATAGACAATTTAAAATTAACAAAATTGTTACATCTTTAAGTATAGGGAAGGGATATCCGAAAACTGCTACTCCTGTTGTTTTTCACTGGGGTCTTTTTGATCCTACGGTGGATAAGTATTTGAGATTGGAAATTGAAGAGGGGTATGTTACGCAGAAGAACGGTTGTTTAAAACTTACCTCAAAAGGTGAACGCTACGTAAAAACTGTGTTAATACCAAACACTGATTCTGATATCTATGAAGAGGTTGCTAAATTATTAATGATGCCTGAGGATTTCCTAGAGAAAAAGGCATACAGGGAAGCTGGTTTTAAAGTGGAGATGCTTCGCGGAAAGCAGATTTGGCGCTTTATAGAACTTGAAGATTTTGAAGAATTAAATTTGAAAAAAGCGAAAATTAAAATTTTTCTTAATACTTTACTTCACAAAATACCAGAAGTTAGAAACCTTGTCGAACATACCGATGTTTTAGATAAGTTTCCCAAAATTACTGTTGAAAATCTTTCTAGCCGTAAAAAGGTGAAGAAAGATCTTAGAAAAGTTTTGATCAAGACAAGAGTTCCTGCGTCAAAAGCCATGCAAATAGTGGAGTTAAAAAATGCAGTTCTAAACAGGTTTGTTTACGTTGTTGCAATATATCTTATTAATGTAATTGAGGGCCGTTACGCTGGTTTTAAGGAAATTTACTGGCTAACCCATGATTGGGCTTTTGAAGCGGAGCAAAAGCGGAGAAGTAAAAAGTATAGGAGATACGCTTCGAAAAAGGAAAAGGAAGATATACGAAAAAGACAACTGCAAACCGCATCAAGTCGAGTTGTTCGCAACGACCTTAATCTTTTGGTTGAAATGGGCATTTTGCATAAAGATAGTAGAACTAATTCTTATGCTGTAACTGCCTTGAGTTATACTGATGGAAAAACGTGCATTAAGTTGCCTCCGTCTGATGTTATAAGGGAATACTATGAATTACTGCATGATGAACTTGCGGTGATTAGTAGTGAATATAGAGCACGTAAACGAGGGTTTAATGGCGGGGTTAGGGTCAGCGAATTAAGATACACTTGCGATATTAATCTATCTAAAGTGATAGTAGTTGATTGTTGCGAAAAGGAACTACAATTGACTAAATTGAGATCGCAGGGATTACTTATGGATCGAGAAGAAGCATGTCAGATTCTCTACAGAACATATAGAGCTATTTTTCAAGTGATTAAAGAATTTTACGATATAAAACCGCGGGATGAAGGGAAGCTACAAATAATATTGGTTCTTCGCGATGCGATTGTGGCTTATGTACCGGCTATTGAGGAGTTTAAAGAATCTCCGATAGGTTTGATAGGTCATATTCGAAAAGTAAATGACTCAGGTGTGTCAGATGTAGAAGTCTGTTTTGAACGGTATGAACCACCTAGTAATTTTGAGTATATTATTGTAGTGGATCCTATAATAGCTACGGGGAACACTTTACTTAAGGTTATAAAACATTTGAGGGCTAAATGTTCTAGAGGTAAAGAGCCGCGTTTTATTGTTGCAAGTGTTCTTGTTTGTAGAATAGGAGCAAAGGTCATTGCTTCTGAAGTTGATTCTATTTTCTGTGTAAGTCTTGAAGACGAGTTGCTAAAGGGGGCTTGGTTAAAGCCTGGACTACGAGGAGTAAAGGATCTGGGTGACCTTGTATTTAAAACAAATCTTGACTGGAGTTCGTCGGAGGAAAATCAGGAATAGGAGAATTAAGACCAACAGAAACCCTGTAAATTAGAAAATTAAGCTGTGTGTAATTTGTGTGAAATCTCTGTTTTAAAAGTCGAATCCTTTGAATTGTTAAGGAAAACAAAAAGGAGGTGAAAGCAAGTGGGAGTGGATATTAAGGCATCCCGCTTTTTTGACATATTAGCTGTAGCTGCAATGCTCCTATTGTTTTTAGGATACTCCTCAAACCAAAAATCGGCAATTGCAGGGGGATGGCAA
>Ga0180301_10003107_pt1 | contig 13044 bp, 8 predicted proteins | sample GuaBasSediGuay16_FD_121797 | JGI IMG/M metagenome (GOLD analysis project Ga0180301, IMG submission 121797) | Subseafloor sediment microbial communities from Guaymas Basin, Gulf of California, Mexico - Guay16, Core 4569-2, 12-15 cm | ecosystem: Environmental > Aquatic > Marine > Hydrothermal...
AAATAAAAGGGAGATTACACCTTGACCTAGAGCGGAATTTACAGCTATTAGCGGATTCCACTCTCCAATTAACCCTGTACTAATAATTAGACTAGCGGATGCAAAATAGCCTACCCAGAATCCGATAGCATTTCCGATAATCGCTGAGACAATCGTGCTCCCAATCCTATTGATAATATTTTGGCTACAAGTATAAAAGAAAATAGCAAATAGGATGACTACTTGAATATACCATGTCTCGTTAAGATAGAATACGGTCACCCCAACTTCGCTCATGCTATACCCGTAAAGTTGATGTAAAAGCAGAGGGGCGAACTGATTTAATGGCTTCTTGAAACCCCAAACAAAAGAAAATATCCCTGCTAAAATAAGAGTCCGAAACTCATAAGATCGAAACTTACCTTGGTCTTCAAAGTGATAAAAATCTCCATTAGCTCGATATCAATAGAATAATAATTGGTATTTTATTCTTAAAAATTTCTGTTTAGCGGATATTTACCGTACTTTCTTGCTTCTTCAACCATTATATAGACGTTATCAACTTTACAGTTAGCATGGATTGAATTGCTTGAAGCCAAGATAAAACCTCCGCCTCCACTCGCTGCGTCTATACATCTCCTGACATCTCTCCTAACGTCTTCTTCGGATCCAAACGGCAAAACGTATCTACAGTCGACATTGCCTAGAATGCATATCTTGTCACCGTATCTCTCTTTAACATCTCTCAAATCCATGGCGCCAGGTTCAATCGGGTGGATGCCACTTATCCCAGCTTCGATCATATCCTCTAAGATCGGGTAAATGTTTCCATCAGTATGCTTCAAAATTGGAATGCCATGTTTTCTACCCAGCTCTATGACCCTACATAAGTTAGGTAACTCGAATTCTCTAAACTGCTTTGGGGTCATTAGAGGCCCATGAGAATCAGCATAATCATCCGTCACAAATATTACTTCAACACCGCAATCAATCATAACTTTAATAAACCCAAGACAAGCCTTTGCAATCTTAGCTATAAATTTTCTTGCGAGATTTGGTCTCAAGAACATATCGAGGATAAGTCTGTCTATTCCCCCTCTAACCTGAAACGCCATATGCCAGCCGCTGTGACCCTGCGCCATTATGACGGCATCTTTATTCTTCAGCTGCTTCACTATTTCCTCAACCATCTCAGCTCTTCCCTCTTCCTCTGGATCTGGCGGAACATAATTCTCTATATCTTCTTCAGTCTCTACTGTTCCTCCAACCCACCAAGTAGTCTTTGTATCTGCTCTTGGCTCCAGTATTCTTCCCCACTCGTCAATAAACCTTCCGTCGCTTAGAAGCTTAGGTCTATATTTTCGGCTACATAGCGTGTAGTCGCTAACCGCTGGAATAGCATCAAAGTCTAGCTTCAAGCAATCTTCTGAAAGCGCCATCCTATTATGTAATGAGATGCTCCATGGGTCTTTCCCTGAAGCCTCTATGAGACTGAAGCCTCCAAGCTTTTTCCCAGTTATTGTCTCCACAATTGGCGGGTCCAATCCTAGATCAGTTATCGGAACGTAATCGGGTTCCCTTAAGTCGAGCGCTGTGAAGAATCTTTCCTTATGTAGCATATTTATTCCTCAAAATAAATTCCTGCAAAAGAAATTAAAAGGTTTCCCGTTGATAAATTCGCCTATATATAAGTTATATAAGTTTATTATATTATTATTTTGGTAGAGTTTGATGGGGATGTAGTACTTTCCCCAATTATTTTATGCTTAATCTTCTTCTGGCATCTGATATTAGATCCGTAAGTATGCTGTAGACTTTTACTGAGTCCTCCGTTTTAAGCACTATGATCGTTTCAGTATAGCAGCTTATTGTTTCCTCGATGTTTATCCCCCGTCTAGATATAGCATTATAGAACATCATGATGCATCCTGGCGTATTTACTATTTCCTTTGGGCTCTGAACTATCACCGCTGCCAAATTTTGCCTCTCGTCTAAGATTTCTGTATCCTCAAATTTTAACCGAACCCGATTGAAGATTCTCTCGTCTGTTATGAGTGTTAGGGTTAATGCACCCTCAAGAACCTGAAAGAATGCTTCTGGAAACTCAGCTGATATAAGTCTAGCTCTCTCCAAGTTTCTTCTAGTCTTCTCAAGAGAAATTTTCGCTAAGTTAGTTCTAATAGTTATGACGCTCTCAGCTATCACTCTCAACTGTTCTTTTAACGGCCTATATTTTACTCTCGCGCGTTTAACAGAGGTTATCATGCCCTCCAAAGTTACTTTTCTTCCAAGAAGTTTTTCGGCTTTAGGTTTTAGCAGACGGGCTATGGCGCTGAAGTTTGCATAGCCTCTCTCTATTGCATCTTGAATTGGAGGATCATTCTCTATTAGATATTGAACAGTTTTCGCCAAGGATAACTCGACCAATTTCGGTCACTTAAAACTACTTTAAGCCATAATTTTAATCAAAAAGCATATATTTAATCCTTCTTCTTTTTCTCCGATTAAATCTAAAGGGAGCTATGGAAATTTGGGGAAGAAAATCGTTCTAGCTTATTCTGGCGGCTTAGATACGTCTGTACTCATAAAGTGGCTTCAGCAAAAATATGACGCTGAGGTTATAACAGTAACTTTAGATGTCGGGCAGAAGGAAGATTTAAAAGCAATCGAAGAAAAAGCCATTAAGCTTGGCGTTTTGAAGCATTATTCAATTGATGCAAAAGAAGAATTCGCTAAAAACTACGTTTTTCCAGCCATAAAAGCAAATGCCCTTTATGAAGGAAAATATCCGGTCAGCACAGCTCTCTCTAGGCCACTTATAGCTTCAAAGCTAGTTGAGATTGCGGAAAAAGAAGGCGCAGAAACAGTTGCGCATGGATGCACTGGTAAAGGTAATGATCAAGTTCGAATTGAGGTTTCAGTTAAGGCTTTAAACCCGAACCTCAAGGTTATTGCACCAGTGAGAGAATGGAACATGACTAGAGACGCTGAAATAGAGTTTGCTAAGAGAAATGGAATACCAATTCCAGTAGATACAGGTAAACCCTATAGTATAGATCAGAATCTCTGGGGGCGCTCAATTGAATGTGGAATACTAGAGTATCCGGATAAGGAGCCTCCTGAAGATGCTTTTGAATGGACCCTTCCACTAGAAAAGGCTCCTGAGGAACCAGAATATATAAACATAAGATTCGAGAAAGGGGTGCCTAAAGCCTTAAACGATAAAGAAATGAATCCGGTTGAATTAATTGAGAATCTTAATAGAATCGCTGGGAAACATAGTGTTGGACGTATAGATCACATGGAAGATCGATTAGTTGGGATAAAATCCCGTGAAGTTTATGAGTGCCCGGCCGCCATAGTCCTTATAGAGGCCCATAAAGATCTTGAAAAACTTGTCCTAACTAGACATGAAATTCTATTTAAGCAGCATGTTGATGCTCAATGGACATTCCTTGTTTACACTGGCTTATGGATGGATCCCCTAAAGGAAGATTTAGATGCATTTATAGATAAAACTCAAGAGAGAGTTACTGGTGAGGTTAGAGTTAAACTCTACAAGGGTAATGTTTGGATTGTCGGTCGCTCTTCACCATACTCGCTTTATGATATTCACTTAGCCACATATAACATTGAGACATCCTTCAATCAGCTGGCTTCAGCTGGCTTCATTGAAATTTGGGGTTTACCAACAAGGGTTGCTAGAGCTCTTAAGAAGATCAAGAAGGGTTGAGCGAAAATGTCTGAGCTATTGCGGGGAGGCAGACTTTCATCTTCTAGAAGAGATGTTATCAAGTTTACTTCTTCATTAGCTAGTGATGAAAAGCTGCTTAAGCATGTTATAAATATTAATAGAGCTCACATAGTTATGCTAGTTGAGAATGGGATTATTAAGAAAAAAGATGGCTCAAAAATTCTTCGGGCATTATCTGACCTAAAGAATAAACTATCTCTAAGGGAGGATGTTGAGGATGTGCATATGCTCGTCGAAGAAGAAGTTATAAAAAGTGTGGGTTTAGATGTTGGGGGAAATCTTAACCTTGCTAAAAGTCGGAATGATCAAGTTGCAACCGCCATAAGAATGGCTCTACGAGAGGAATTACTCAACATAATGGAGATGATCGTCAACCTGCAAGAGGCTGTAATACAGTTAGCTGAAAAAAATACTGAAACAATAATTCCCGGCTATACTCATCTTCAACCAGCCCAACCTACAACTTTAGCTCACTATCTCCTAGCACAGTTTGATGTCTTAGAGAGAAACTTAAAAAGACTCATGAATGTTTATGAACGTGTTAACCAATCTCCAATGGGTGCTGGAGCACTAGCAACGACAAGTTTTCCAATCAACCGTGAAAGAGTTGCTGAGCTACTGGGCTTCAACGGGCTTATCGAAAACTCTATTGATGCAGTTAGTTCAAGAGACTTTTTACTAGAGACGCTGGCCGCCTTATCCATTATGGCTGTTGACGTAAGTCGCTTTGCTGAAGATTTAATCATATGGTCCTCAATGGAGTTTGGACTTATAGATCTTCCGGATGAATTTACATCAACAAGTAGCATTATGCCTCAAAAAAAGAATCCTGAGGTTCTTGAGGTTATAAGAGCTAGAATGAGTACAATATTAGGAGATTTTATCATTGCATCAACCATGCTTAAGGGATTGCCATCAACGTATAACCTAGACTTTCAGGAGGCAACTCCTAAGCTCTGGGATGCAGCTGAAATTATGATTGAAGCTCTATGGATTTTCTCTGAGACTGTTCGCAATATAAAAGCTAGAAAGAATGTTATGAAAAAACCTCTTCTGAGTTTTTTGACTGCAACCGAATTAGCGAATATGCTTGTTAGAAAATATGGGGTTCCTTTTAGAACAGCTCATAAAATAGTTGGGACCCTAGTGAAAAAGTTAATGGATGAAGGAAAAACGCTTCTCGATGTTACGCCTGAACTTCTAATGAAAGTTTCAGCTAAATTTCTTAGTTCGCCGCTACATGTTAAGGTCAAGGAGATACGTGAGGCAATCGATCCAGCAAGCTTTATCATGCTACATTCCGTTAGAGGAGGGCCATCTAAGGATGAGGTTGAAAGAATGTTATCTATAAGGAAAAATTTGCCCAATAGATATAGGAGAGAGATATCATCAGAAAGAAAGAGAATTGAAGATTCAATAGATATTCTTAACTCTATAGCCGAATCCTATACATCTCAAGTTTAAGCATTTTCCTTTACTCCTCAAAAGCATCCGTAAAATTTAAATTTGTGTTTAACGTTTGGTTGGGAGGGTTCATTGAGGCGCAAGAAAAAATCCGAAAAAACCGGTAAAGCTGTTCTAGTTCTTGAGGATGGATCATTTTTCATCGGCAAGGGTTTCGGAGCAATTAAAAAGGTTTCAGGCGAGATAGTGTTCTCAACCGGAATGGTAGGTTATCCCGAATCCTTAACTGATCCCTCCTATTACGGACAGATTCTAACCTTAACTTATCCATTAATAGGAAATTATGGCGTACCGGCTTATGATAAGGATGAATTTGATGTTCCAATAAGCTTTGAATCCATAGGAATAAAGGTTACTGGACTTGTTATCCAAGAGCTATGCTTTAAACCTCATCACTGGACTTCTAGGAGAACTCTTGATGAATGGCTTAGAAGCGAAGACATCCCCGGTATATATGGAATAGACACTAGGCGTCTAACAAAGAAGCTCAGAGAGAAAGGTGTTATGCTAGGAATCCTCCAAGTCTATGAGGAAAATGAAGAACCCAACCTAGGTAGATTGCTTAAAGAAGTTAAGAGAGTCCCTGATCCAAACATGCGGGATCTGGTTAAAGAAGTAACAATCAGTAAACCCATCTATTATGATTGCAATGGAAATAAAAAGATAGTCCTAATAGACTGTGGAACTAAAGCTGGCATAATAAGAAATCTTCTTAAGCGCCGTGTGAACGTTATACGGGTCCCCTACGATCTATCAGCCGAAGAAATTCTGGATTATAAACCCGACGGCGTTCTAATAAGTAATGGACCAGGTGATCCAAAGAGATGCGCAAAAACAATTGAAGCTGTTAGAACTCTGGCTGAAGAGAAAATACCTATGATGGGTATATGCCTCGGAAATCAGATTCTAGCTTTAGCTATGGGAGGCGACACATATAAGCTGAAGTATGGACATAGATCTCAGAATCAGCCAGCCTATGATCTTGAAACCGGGCGTTGCTACATAACAATTCAGAATCATGGTTATGCTGTTAAGACTGAATCCCTAGAGAAAACAGATTTGGAATGCTGGTTTATAAATGCCAATGACAAAACTGTTGAGGGCGTAAAATTTAGAAATGGTCCTTCCTTTGCCGTACAGTGGCATCCAGAAGCTTCTCCAGGACCCTACGATACGGAGTTCCTGTTTGATGAATTTCTCAGGAGGGTTAAGTGAAGCCGATGCCGAAGTTTGAGTGGGTGCGTAAGGTTCTAATCCTCGGTAGTGGAGCAATAAAAATTGGTGAAGCAGCCGAATTCGACTATTCCGGAAGTCAGTGCCTAAAAGCATTAAGGGAGGAAGGAATAGAGACCATTCTGGTTAATCCGAATGTTGCAACTATCCAAACCGATCCCCGGCTTGCTGGCAAGGTTTACCTTTTGCCAGTAACGCCTGAGTATGTTGAAAAGGTTATTGAAAGAGAAAGACCTGACGGCATAATGCTCGGCTTCGGCGGGCAAACAGCATTAAACTGCGGCGTCAATCTCGCCAAGATGGGGATTCTCGAAAAATATGATGTTAAAGTTTTAGGGACGTCAATAGAGGCTATTGAAAAGGCTTCAAATAGAGAGCTCTTTAAACAAACTATGCTTAAGGCTGGCGTACCAGTTCCAAAAAGTAAATCTGCTTCCTCCATCAGAGAAGCCATTAAAGCTGCTGAGGAAATTGGATATCCGGTTATGGTGAGGGTTGCCTATACTCTAGGTGGCAAAGGGACAGGTGTCGCTTACAACAAACGTGAATTAATCGAGATTGTTAGCAGAGGCTTAACTCACAGCATGATCAGTCAAGTTCTTGTTGAAGAATACATTGGGCACTGGAAGGAAGTTGAGTATGAGGTGATGCGGGACTATGAAGACAACTGTATAACTGTCTGTAATATGGAAAACTTTGATCCTATGGGTGTTCACACAGGTGACTCAATAGTCGTCGCCCCCTCACAGACACTAACAAATCGGGAATACCACATTTTACGTTCAGCTTCAATTAGGGCTGTTCGGAGCTTAGGTGTGGTCGGAGAATGCAATATACAGTGGGCTTTGCATCCAAGATCCGAAGAAATAAGAGCGATAGAGGTTAATCCTCGAATGTCTAGGAGCTCAGCTCTAGCTAGCAAAGCGACTGGTTATCCACTTGCTTACATAGCGGCTAAACTCGCAATAGGCTATTTACTCCCAGAACTAATAAACAAAGTTACTGGAATCACAACAGCTTGTTTTGAGCCAGCGTTAGATTATATCGTAGTGAAGATTCCACGCTGGGATTTACGCAAATTTAGGAATGCCGATCCGCATATAGGAACGCAAATGAAGTCCGTAGGCGAGGTTATGGCTATTGGTAGAACATTTGAAGAAGCTTTGCAGAAGGCTGTTCGAATGCTTGATATTGGAAAAATAGGGCTTGTTGCAAATAATAGTGATGATGAACCGGAACCGCTAAATACCGTAAAAGATTGTTTAAAAAATCCGACGGATGAGCGATTATTCAAAATTGTTAAAGCGATGAAAATGGGTATGTCCATCAAAGAAATTTATCGTCTAAGCGGTATAGATCCATGGTTCCTCTACAAGATTAGGAACATTCTTGAAATGGAGGATAAGCTCAAAAAATTGAGAATCTCTGATAAAAGAGCGGCTGAAATTATTAAAGAGGCTAAACGCTTAGGTTTCTCAGATGCTCAGATTGCCAAATGCATTGGGATAAGTGAAAAAGAGGTTAGAGACTTCAGAAAAGCTCATGGGATAATTCCTGTTGTTAAGCAAATTGATACCTTAGCTGCTGAATGGCCAGCGAAAACAAATTATTTATACTTGACTTATAGTGGTGATGAAGATGATATCAAGTTTGATTTTGGGAAAAAGAAGGTTATAGTGTTAGGTGCAGGTGTTTTTAGAATAGGTTCGAGTGTTGAGTTTGACTGGAGCGGTGTCAATACGATTTGGGCTCTTAAAAAACATGGAATAGATGAGGCAATTATGATCAACTATAATCCAGAAACGGTTTCAACAGACTATGATATATCAGATAAACTTTACTTTGAGGAGTTAACCTTTGAAAGAGTTCTCGATATATATGAAAAAGAAAGTCCTATGGGGATTATAGTTAGCGTAGGTGGGCAGATCCCAAATAACCTGGCTCTAAAACTTTCTAAAGCTGGCGTTAAATTACTTGGAACTTCAAGTGAGAGCATAGATGCTGCCGAAGATCGCTCTAAATTCAGCGCCTTACTTGATGAACTAGGTATCCCGCAGCCTAAATGGAGCAAATTAACAACTATCGAAGAAGCTGAAAAGTTCGCTGAGGAAATTGGATATCCGGTTCTTATCCGACCAAGTTACGTCTTATCAGGATATGCTATGAGAGTAGCATACAGTCGCAAAGATCTCAGAGATTATTTAGAACTAGCTGCAAGCGTCTCACAGGAGCATCCAGTTGTAATATCAAAATTTGTTGAAGGAGCAAAAGAGGTTGAAGTTGATGGGGTTTCAGATGGAGAGGGCGTCCTAATAGGCGCCGTTATAGAACATATCGAGCAGGCTGGTGTACATAGTGGAGATGCCGTTATGAGTATACCGCCTCAATCCTTGAGTAGTGACATAATCAGGAAGATTGAAGATTACTCGTATAGGATTGCTAGAGCTTTACGCATTAAAGGCCCCTTCAATATTCAATATTTAGTTAAGAATGGTGAGGTCTCAGTCATTGAATGTAATCTCAGAGCTTCTAGGTCTCTCCCTTATGTTAGCAAAAGCAGAGGTATAAACCTCATAGATGTATCAACGGCTATAATGCTTGGTAAAACTCTTAAAGAACTTGGAATACAAAAGCCCCCGCCAATATCCTATGTCGCGGTAAAGGTTCCACAATTCAGTTTTATGCGTTTGAGTGGGGCTGATCCGGTTTTAGGGGTTGAAATGCTCAGTACAGGAGAGGTTGCATGTATCGGTGAAAACTTCGCTGATGCATTACTGAAGGCTTTGCAATCAGCTGAATTCTCAGTTCCAGACGATGATGGTGCAGTCTTAATTACGGTTGGCGGAGAAAAGATGAAGCAGAAGATTATTCCGTTAGCTAGGAGTCTAAGAGATTTAGGCTTTAAAATTTATGCGACTGAGCACACAGCTGATGCATTACGTGGAGCTGGCTTAAAAAATGTAACTGTTCTCCATAAAGTCGGTGAGCGCTCTAAAAAACCTAACATCATAGATTACATAGTCCAGCGCAGAATAGATTTAGTCATTAACATTCCATCCGCTAATCCGAATGAAGAAATATCCGAAGTCCTTAAAGACGAATATATCATCCGAAGATTAGCTGTCGAATATAATATTCCAGTAGTTACAACTCTGGAATTAGCTTCAGCCATAGTTAAAGTCCTGAAAAATAGAAGAAAAAGCAAAATTGTGATTCGATCTCTAAATGAATACATGGATAGTTTACCATTCAAATACTGGTAAACTATTCTATTTTTATCTAATCAACATGGAAGGTTTTTCTCCATTTCTCCAATAAAATTACTCTATATCTATTTCAATTCGACAACATTTTGTAATCCTACTTTTCTAACTTCTACTATTCCTTGCTTCTCTAATCGTCTTATTAAACGCCACATACTTGTTCTAGGTATCTCAGGGAATCTTCTTCTCAATTCGGCTTCAAGAGCTCTGCCCCCCATCTCTTTAAGGAAACGTATAACTTCAACTTCTTCTTTTCTTAAGAGCTCAAGTCTCTTCTTCCGTCTTACATGAACAAACACTAAGATAATTATGTAGGCGAGGACGACTGCAGAAACGATTATTATGAGTTCCCTTAATGGAAACTGCGTAGATGGTTGACTTGGCGGTGGAGTGGATGGAGAAGGAGCCAAATTTGAAGGCGTCTGTATCGGAACTTCATAACTTATTTCCCAATCCCCTGAGCACAGATCCATTTTAACCCTATTATCCTCAGTTCTTATGGCCAAGGGAGCTGCGCTTAGATAAATTATGGTTGCATTCTCCGGAAATACAACGGTTAATTCGAAAACAGCCTTAAGTCTCAGAGTCCAGAGTCCAGCTTCTTTTGATGTTAGATTGTCTGTATCATATTCAAGCGTGATAGTTCTAGCTCCTAAACAATAAATGGTTATGTTATAGTTATTTAAATCATAATCCAATAAATCGCCATTTTCATCAAGAACCAAAATGTTATTTATTCTCTCATAAGAGGAAAGAAGGGGAATAATGATTAATGGTTCCGTCTCATTAAAGATTGATGCTTCAACTTCAACATGAACAATTCCATCCCTATAAATAATCAAAGTAGCTTTTTGAATAACATAAGTTTCCTGAGCAAATGAGATGAAATAAATATTATTTAAAAGAACCACGGAAATAATAAAGATAAACAATGTTTCCATATTTCCTCTCATATTTACCCACCGAAAAATCATCAATTATTATGCCGCTAACTCATTTTTTATAAAAAGTCGTTATTTAGTTATAAAATTTGTTTTTACGAACTTGTTAATTTTCTCTCTCCCTCTTCTATATCCTTTTTAGTCCATTTGAAATAGTTTGAAACACGGCGTTTCACAGCATCCCTTATCTAAATCTTTTACTCAATTTATAAGTGGTGACCAAAAATGCAAGTAAAAGGAAGCATTATTGCGCTCCTAATAGGCTTAATGATATTATCAGCCTTAACTCCACTCCAGAGCATAGCAGCCCTTAAAGGTGATCCTGAAGAGAAAAGAGCCGAACACATGCTTATGCTAGCGAAGAAAGCCATGATGAGAACTGAAAATTTCATAAACTCCTTAAGGGGAAATGAGACTCTAATGTCAATTCTAGAGAATACTAGCCTCATTGTTGCCTTTGAGGGAAACGCAACGCTTCTAGAGCAGGTAAATGCAACCTTAATCGATGCTTACAATGCCTTTGAATCAGGTAATTACAGTAAGGCTATAAAGCTAACCCTAGAGGCCATGGAGATGATCCGGGATATATTCAAAAACATTAATTGTATCCTAGAATATGCTGGTCTAGCGATGGCGAGTGAAGAAAAACCAGAGTTTCAAGCTCAAGGGCTCCTTGTAGCTATGAACAGAACTCTCGAAAGAATAGGCCGCGTCAGGGCGGTCTTAGAGAACCTGCAGAATAGATCAGCTATATCCGAGGAGGATGCTGAATATATTGAGGAGCTATTGAATAATGCAACACAATACTTAGATCTCAACTATATTCGTCAATTGCTTCAGCAGGGTAATGTTTCAGAAGCTGCCCATAGACTTGCCGAAGCAAACAAGCTGGTGAGCAAATCATTTAAGGTATTAAAGTCTGAAGCTGAAGAAAGGCTCGTCAAAAGAATTGAAATGTTTAGAATTAGGCTTGAAAAGCGAATTCAAGCGATGCTTGGTAACTTAAGCCAAGAAGAAATTAACGAAATAATGAGCACAATAAATATGAGCAGTCCTAAGGACTTTAAGGATTTCATAAAAAATCTTATTAATGAAGCTAAGCACTCTGCGGAAATGAAAATTATGATGAAAGTTCGTGAAAAGCTCATGCATATCAGTGAGAAGATGCGAGGTTTCGCTAGAGGAATATATAAAGTGAGACATATGCCTCCTTCCTCCGTGTCAGAGAATCCATCCCTAAAACTATCCGTTGAAGTATATGTATCCAAGCATCATGTGACGCTTAGAGTTACTATAATTAATGATGGAAATGTAACCTTGGTTTTTCCTAACAGTGCTTACGGAATTATCATAGAGAAAAAGGTAAACGAAAACTGGGTTCCTTATTATTCGCCCATTTCAGCTCAGATACTAGTTAACCTCAAACCAGGCGAGAGCAAAGAGATTACGATAAAGCTGCTGTTTCCAGAATCCGGTTCATACAGGATAGTTGCTCATGCTTGGACCCGACTGTCAAACATGCCTGTTGAATCTTCAGTTGAATTCACAATCTCCTAGTAAATGCATTTTTCTTTTCTTAATAGAAACAAATTTAATAAAACTTTCCATCGCTCACAATACTGATGAAGCTTTTATTTATTTACTGGTGGAAGATTTGAGTTGTGTGGAGGCTTCCAGCCCTATAGGGGATTAGGCTTGAAACCTACGCTAAGAGCAATACGCGAACTGTCTTCTATAATGGGGTTAAGCATTTTCTTGCTTGTGTTTATGGAGTGGATGCTGAGAAACCGAGGGAAGAGCTTGAGAGGCTTGCAACCCAGTATCTCAGGGAGTGTAGGGAGGGCAGAGACGGGTTCAGGAGCTTGAGAATGCGGTTGCGGAAATAAAGCGTATAGTGTTGCGGAGGCTTCGGGAGCTGGAGGGTGAAGAAGGCGGGTCCTAACGGATGAGTAGCGAGCATATATTCAAGGCAAACTCTACGAAATGTTGAATAAAGGGCATGGTGGAGATAGAAAATCAACGGCTTGATGTTGGTGGCGGCAGTATTCGCAAGCGTTTAAACCCATATTCCTCTCTTCTGTTTTTCACATAATCATGTATTCCAGTATTGGTTAATAGAACAGAGTCAAATGTGTAAAGATAAGAGGCTTCCTCGTCTAAAAGTGCAGTAACCAGGATCATAGCGTCTGCAGGGTTATCCCTGAGGTAGTCGTCGCATTCTAGAACCTCCTGGAGCACTCCGGTAAAATAGGCGCCAGTATCTCTGAACTTAGGCATATAAACCGAAAACCGCCCATTCATTTGCGAAATAAAATCTTGAAGTTCCCAGATTAGATCCACGCATTTTTCATTTATTGCCTTATTAAGAAATTCTCCTAATACGATAATTGAAACTTTGATTTTCTGGCTC
>Ga0180301_10003108_pt1 | contig 13040 bp, 10 predicted proteins | sample GuaBasSediGuay16_FD_121797 | JGI IMG/M metagenome (GOLD analysis project Ga0180301, IMG submission 121797) | Subseafloor sediment microbial communities from Guaymas Basin, Gulf of California, Mexico - Guay16, Core 4569-2, 12-15 cm | ecosystem: Environmental > Aquatic > Marine > Hydrothermal...
CGTCGAATGCGTCATAGAAATCGTGGATCCGCAAACCGGGAAGCAGGTACAGCCCTTGGAGGAAGGGGAGATCGTGGTGACGCTATTCAGCAGGGTCTACCCTCTGGTGAGGTTCGGCACCGGCGACCTGGCCTCCTACACGGATGAGCGTTGCCCCTGCGGCAGGACCGCCCCCAGAATCACGCGTATCCTGGGCATGATTGGTGAGCATGTGCGGGTCAAGGGTATGTTCGTGCACCTGAAGGAACTGGACGAGGCCTTCAGCAAGCTGCCCGAGGTCTTGAAGTATCAGGTGGTGCTGAAGCTCGATGGACATAGAGACCAGATTACTTTGAATGTTGAGACCAGGCCCGGGGTGGACCGCAACTCCTTGTCCGAGGCCATCAACCGGCGCTGCCAGGAAGTCTTCAAGCTGCGGATGGACAGGATCGAGTTTCTACCCGAAGGAGCACTGCCGCAGGAATGCGAAAAGGTCGTGGACACGAGATGGGCGTGACTGTCGATACCGACGCCGATTTGACGCTACCCAAACTCTTGATGGCGAACTACCAGAAGTGGGCTGACAAGGTTTGGATGCGCAAGAAGGAGTTCGGCTTCTGGAGGGAGTACACCTGGAAGGAGGCTTATGAGAAGATCAGGAACTTCTCTCACGGTCTCATGAGCCTTGGCTTCCAGCGCGGCGATGTCATGGCTATCCTGGGAGACAATGACCCACACTGGTTCTGGGCGGAACTGGCTGCACAGGCTATTGGTGGCGTTGTTACGGGCGTGTTCTCCAGTTGCGCTCCGGCCGAGGTGAAATTCTTCCTGGAGCACTCTGACGCGAAGATTGTTGTGGCCCAAGACCAGGAGCAGGTGGACAAGATTCTCGCTATCAAGGATGAGTTGCCGCTGGTGAAGAAGGTAATCTACTGGGATGGCAAAGGGCTGCATTGCTACGAAGACCCGATTCTGGCCAGTTTCGACTCCATCGCAGAGATTGGGGTGAGCTATGGCAAGGATCACCCCGGGGCCTTCGAAGAGAGCATCGCCAGGGGTAAGACCACCGATCTCGCTCTGCTGATGTACACTTCAGGTACCACCGGGCTGCCCAAAGCTGCCATGATAAGCTATGCCGGTGTGGTCTCTTCAAACACCTCCTTCTATTTTTTCAACCCGATATCAGAAAAAGATGAGTGGGTCTCCTTCATTCTGCCGGGGTGGTCTGCCGAGCAGGGGCTCGGGTTGATGGCCAGCCTGAACCGGGGCGTCAGAATCAGCTTTCCAGAGTCACAGGAAACAGTGCAGGCCAACATACGTGAAATTGGTGCCACTTTCTTGATGTATCCCTCGAGGCTCTGGGAGATGACCGCAGCCACCATCCAGAACAAGATCGCCGAGACCACCTTCCTCAAAAGGGTGGTGTTCAACCTCTGCTTGCCTGTAGGCTACCGTGCGGCTGATGCCAAGTTCTGCGGCCAGAAACTGAGCTGGCCGTGGCGAATAGCACACTGGATTGCGAAGTCACTCATGCTCGATCCGTTGAGGGACAAACTCGGCCTGGTGAAGATACGCGTTGCCTTCACTGCCGGATCAGCATTGGGCCCGGACGTCTTCAAGCTGATTACAGCCATAGGTGTGGACTTGCGCCAGCTCTATGGGATGACCGAGATTGGGGTCTCACAGCATAGGGGCACAGACATAAAGGTCGACTCCGTGGGATTGATATACCCCGAGACCATAGTGAGGCTCACCAATGAGGGCGAGATACTGGCTATGGGGCCGTCCCGCGCGCTGGGCTATTACAAGGATGCCAAAGCCACTGAGGAAGCTTTTGCCGGCGGCTGGTATCACACCGGCGATGCTGGCTACCTGGATGAGGATGGCCATCTGCACTACCTCGACAGGTTGGAGCACATGAGTTGCCTTTCCGATGGCACGAAGTTTGCGCCTCAGTACATTGAAAGCCGCCTCAAGTTCAGTCCATACATAAAGGACGCATTCGTTGTTGGGGATGAAACGCGAAGCTATATAGTCGCTGTCATCAACATCAACTACGACAACGTAGGCAACTGGGCTGAGAAGAAGAAGATTGCCTACACGACCTTTGCTGATCTCTCGCAGAAGCCGGAAGTCTGTGAATTGTTGGGCACAGAGGTGAAGAACCTCAATATGAAACTGCCGGAGGGGCAGAGGATCAAACGGTTCATCAGCATGCCCAAGGAGCTCGATCCAGACGAAGCGGAGTTGACACGCACGATGAAGTTGAGACGGCGTTTGGTCGAGGAGCGGTATAAGGATTTCATAGCTGCACTGTACGGCGAGGAAGACAAGGTGGCTATGGATGTGCCGGTATTCTATCGTGATGGCAGGCAGGGCGTGGTGAAAGCAGAGATCCAAGTCAACCGGGTGGACTGAGGTAGGCGAATGGCAGATGTTCTGGTGCAGGGGCTGCTGGTGGGTGGCGTCTACGCCCTCATCGCGCTCGGATTCGTTCTGGTCTTCAAGTCCAGTCAGGTCCTCAATCTGGCGTACGGGGAGATGATTGCCGTCCTCAGCTATCTCGTGTATGAGATGCTGGCAGGCTGGGGACTGCCTTCTTGGGCCGGCATATTGCTCCTTGTCCCCTGCGGAGCGGCCTTGGGCTACGTCATGGAGAGGCTAGCGATACGTCCGCTGCTGGGGCAACCATTCCTGTCAGTGCTGATGATGACCTTGATGCTGTCTTTTCTGTTGAAGGGGGTGGTGGTCCTCTTCTGGGGCAGCAAGTCGTTCACGCTGCCGTTCACGCCCCACGGCCAATGGGACCTGGGTCCTATCAGTGTCATACCCGGAGCCGCCGTTTCCTTCCTCACGGCCTTGGTCATCTTCATGCTGCTAACCATCCTCTTCCGCCGCACGAGGGTAGGCCTGTCGATGAGAGTCGTGGCGGCGGATCCTGGGGTAGCTCAGAGTCTAGGCGTAAGGGTGAGACAGATCTTCTCACTTTCTTGGGCTATCAGCGGAGCTTTTGCCGCTGTATGTGGGATTCTGGTGGGTATGGTGTTTACCGTGACTCCGGTCATGGGAGACATAGGGCTGGGCAAGGGCCTTCCGGTTCTGCTGCTGGGTGGGCTCAACTCGATCCCGGGCTCCGCTGTGGGTGGGTTGATCATCGGCCTCGCGGAGTCGCTGGGGAGTTACTATCAGCCGGGGCTGGAAGAGGTCATCCCCTGGTTGCTGATGCTGGTCATCCTGCTGGCCAGGCCTTACGGCCTCTTTGGAGAACGGCGGATAGAAAGGATATAGAGCCATGCTGCCGTCAGGCGTTTTCAACACACGGCCGGAGCAAGATATGGCTATCTTGAGGACCAAGACCCAGTGGCTACTGCTGGTGGCCGGGCTGGTCTTTCTGGTTACGCTGGGACTCTATGTATCAGGTGAATGGATGAACTGGCTGATCATGGTGGGCATTTACACCGTGGCCGCCATCGGGATCCATATCATGACCGGGCTCTGCGGGCAGTTTTCCATAGGACACTCTGCCTTCATGGCGCTGGGCGCCTACACCACGGCGATACTAGGAACGCGTTACGGGTTGTCTCCTTGGATTACCTTGCCCCTCTCCGGCCTGGCAGCAGGGGTGGGTGGACTCATTTTTGGGGTCCCGGCCCTGAGGATCAAGGGGTTCTACCTGGTCCTGACCACGATAGCCGCCCAGTTCGTGATCATGTGGGCAATACGGCAGCCGGATTGGACCGGGAAAACATACGGGCTCGAGGTACCGGCAATCAGTATTGGGGGCTCAGCCCTGACTGAGGCACAGTACTGGTGGCTGACATTGGGCCTGGCAGCGATCACGCTGTTTTTCGCCAAGAACATCCAGAGGACGGCCACCGGGAGGAAGTTTGTAGCTGTGCGGGACAATGACCTGGCTGCCGAAGTCATGGGCATCGACCTGTTTCGAACAAAACTGCTGGCCTTCTTCATTGGCTGCTTTTTTGCCGGGATAGCCGGCTGGCTCTGGGCGCATTACCTCCTGCGGATCAACCCTGATCTGTTTACTTTCAAGCTCTCCCTGTGGTTCCTGGCAATGATTATCATCGGGGGGATGGGCAGTACAAGCGGCGCGGTTATGGGTGCTGTGGCGATTATGCTGGTAGACAAGGCGGTCCCCGCTCTGTCTCCAGTCCTGGAGAGTGTCTTTCCGTCGCTTGGGTTTCAGATACCGGCGGCCCTGTCTCTAATATTGTTTGCCCTAGTGGTCATGTTCTTCATCTTCCTGGAACCCAAGGGTCTTTACCACCGCCTGGAGCGGATAAAGCTCTACTATCGCCTCAATCCTTTTGCCTATTAGGTGGTAGGAGCGAGTTGTAGAACTCACATTTGGTCGATCATGGTATGATTAAGAGGTAACTGGCTGAGCGCGCAGCAGCATTGCTGTTGCAGCGAGTGCATCTTAGAAAGGGGGAATGGCATGAAGCAGAAGCGGTTAGTACTGGCGATTGCGGTCTTCCTAGGCGTCCTGTTGGTCGCCTTACCCGCACTGCCGGGGTGTGGTGGAGGAGGGGGTGGAGAACCAGTGATCAAGATAGGTGTCCTGGCGGACTTCACCGGTACAGCGGCGTTTGCCATGCAGCCCACCATGCAGGCCATGGAGGACTATCTGAGGGTAGTGTTGCCGGAGAAGGACCCGCTGCCTGGCGTCAGGGTGGAGTTCACGCACTTCAACACCGAGCTTGACTACTCCAAGACAATCCCAGGATACCTGGCCCTGAAAGGCCGGGGAGTGGACATGATGGTCATCCCGAACGCGCAGGACCGGGAGCTCATTGGAGATAGGCTCGCCCAGGACAAGATTCCTGTCCTCAGCTCTCAGGGTCTGGCGTCAATGTTGGACAGCGAATGGTCGGTCTGCTCCGTGTCACCGGTCCAAAGCCAAGGCGAGGTAGAGATGCGCTTCATCATGGATAACTGGGACGGCGAGGGGAGCCCGAAGGTGGGGCACCTCGGCTTCTCACTGGCAAGCTCGGACTATCACCAGGAGGGCATACAGTCGGTCCTGGACGAGTACCCTGACCAGTTCACGTGGGTTGGTTTTGAGAGAGGGACCATCGGCAAGGTAACATGGGCCAGCGAGGTGGGCAGGTTGAAGGACTGCGACTACATCATCATGAGCGTTGCCGGGCCGATGCTTTCCAGTTTCGTCAGCCAGGCTCGGGCTGCAGGCTATACCGGAGCATTCATTACCGGTATGGAGGGCTTCCCTGGCTTCTGGGATCTGGTGACTGATGCCATGAAGGGGTCTCCAGAGCAGTTGTATGACTGCTATTACGTGGCGTGGTGGCCCTGGTGGAATGAGGAGGACGTACCATTGATACAGGACTGCAAAGAGTATGTTGACACCTACCACGCTGACGAAGCAGACGAGCTGATGAGAAGTTCGTCGGTCATCTCCGGCTGGTCGCTCGGGCTGGTCCTGGAGGCCGCCATAAGAGGAGCAGTAGAAGCAGTGGGGGCAGAGAACGTAGACGGCGTTGCCCTCAAGAACGCCATTAGGGAGATGGACATGGAAGTTGAGGGTTATGCCGATCGATGGCACGTGACCGAGACCAACAACTGCCTTTCGTGGTCGCAGAGGGTATTTGAGTGGAACATCAGCGAAAACGCTTGGTTCCCACAGGATACCGTGTATGTTCCCGAGTTGACTAAGCCGGCTGAATGATGAGGTCGGCCTGTCTCAGGCAGAGATAGACCTGCCTGCGGGTGTCCCGGTACGGTTGCGCCACGTGCAAGTCATCGACCGGGGCCTGTCCGAGTAGTAGCTTTGGTCAGCAATAACAGGTATAATCGGGCCAAAGCTGGGCGATGAGGGGGCACGTGAGCAAGGCGTGCTGTCTGTATGGTCCTGAGCAGATATACCTGATGCCGGTATCGCTGCGGGACCGGCTTCCGCCGGTTCTTGCTAAGGGGTAATAGGAAGCGAGTGGCGGCTCATCACCACAGGTCGCAATCTGCTCAAGCTGTTCGGGGCATGTAGGCGTGGCTTAGTTGGGAAGGGGCTCTGGAGTCGGTTGTCGCCCGCGTAGGCTGGTGATATGTCCCGCCCGAAGGCGAAATGAGGCGCTGACCGGGCATATGTGACACCCCAGGCACTTCGATCCGCCGAGCCGTTCACTGAGACGCATATAGCAACAACTGAGCCAGGAGCAGTCGGTCAGACAGGCTCCTGGCGGGGGGCATCCATGTCCGCTGGTTATGATTACCAGAAGGTCTTGAAGGACCTCGTCGACGGTTACGGCAGGTGGTTCCTGGACGACAGGCGTCTGCTGGACGGCAAGATGACAGACCGTCTCTACCCGTACCATCATCTGTTCTCTCCGATCCAGGTCAACGGCACCAAGATCAAGAACCGCGTCGTCATGGGCCCGATGGGCAACGTGGGCATGGTGGAGGAGACCGGGCGGCCTGGCAACAAGATGATCCAGTTCTACACGGAGCGGGCCAGGGGTGGTGCTGGGCTGCTCATAACCGGGCTGGTGCCGGTAAGCTACAACGTGGAGGCGACCCTGACCGAGCCGGGCGGGTCTACCTTGTTGCCGCGCATCGACCGGTCGCGGACACTGTTCCCCGGCTGGCGAGAGCTGGCCGAAAGCGTTCACTCCTACGGTGCCAGGCTGTTTATCCAGCTCAGCCCCGGTGTGGGCCGCGTCGGCTCGCCGGAGTGCCTGGTAAAGAAGTTCAGGCTGCCTGTGTCGAGCTCGTGGAACCCGAATTTCTATATGCCTGTGGTGCCCTGTCGCCCATTGCGGGACGGGGAGTGCCGGAAGATCATCAGGAACGCTGGTCAGGCAGCTGCCGATGCCCGGGCCATGCTGATCGATGGTGTCCACCTTCACGGCCACGAGGGCTACCTGCTGGAGCAGATGGCCAATCCGGCGTTCAACCGCCGCAGGTTCGGTCGCTTCTCCGACTGGCAGGCCTTCGGCATCGAGCTGGTCAAGGAGATACGGATGCGCTGCGGTGACAGCTATCCCATAATGTACCGGATCGACCTGTCACTGGCCTTGAACGAGACCTACGGTCCCCGAATGCGCCAGGTCAAGTCGCTGAAGAAGTTCGCCAGGGAGCGGACCGTTGAGATGACACTGGGGTACATGGCCAACCTGGTCAAGGCGGGCGTGGACATGTTTGATGTGGACCTCGGGTGCTATGACAACTGGTGGCTGCCGCACCCTCCCGGCCCGATGCCCCCCGGGTGCTTCCTGCCGCTGGCTAAGCTGGCCAAGGACTACTTCGCCGAGCAAGGCGTGAAGTCAAACGCCGGGCTGCCTGTTCCCATCGTGGCGGTGGGCAAGCTCGGCTATCCTGACCTGGCGGAACGCGCCTTGCTCGAGGGTGTTTGCGACATGGTCATGCTAACGCGGCCGTTGATGGCTGATCCGGACTGGCCCGCCAAGGTCTACGCCGGGCGGGTGCAGGAAATCAGGCCATGTATTGGTGACCAGGAGGGCTGCCTGAACGAGTTCCTGGAAGGCGGGCACCCGCAGTGTGCCGTGAACCCGCGCGGTGGCCTGGAGGAGGTGCTTGGGGCCGACCCCACGCCTGCGGCCGCGAGCAAGAGGGTGGCAGTGGTGGGTGCGGGGCCGGCGGGTATTGTGTGCGCCTGCACCGCAGCCGAGCGCGGCCACCATGTGACCCTGTTTGAGAAGCTGGACAGGCCGGGTGGCGAACTGGTCCCCGGCTCCGTGCCCAGGATCAAGTACGACGTGGCCAACTACCTGCGATACCTGGAGAACCTGCTCCAGCAGGCTGAGCAGTCGCACGAGCTGGAGGTCCACTTCGGCGTTGAGGCTACAGCGGACCTGCTGAAAGGGGCAGCATTCGATGCGATAGTGACCTGCACGGGTGGGCGGCCGGTCAGCCCGAGCGCAGAGGGGGTTGATCTGCCCCACGTGGTGCAGGCTGTCGATCTGCTCCGCGACCCTTCGGTGGTGGAAAAGGCACAGAAGGTGATTGTGGTCGGTGGGGGCTCCGTTGGGTGCGAGACAGCATACATGTTGGCCTGCGAGATGGGGAAGGAGGTGACAGTGGTGGAGATGCTCCCGTATCTCATGAAGGGGGTATGCACTGCCAGCCGTGGCTACCTGATCCACTACCTGGAGCAGGCAGGTGTCCAGTTACTGAACTGCACCAGGCTCAAGAGCGTCCAGCAGGGCTCGGTCAGGTTGACCAGGAATGTGTCCCGCACCGTCCCCGACCCTTACAACACCTGGTCTCCAGTACTGCCGGAGAACGTCAAGAACCCGCTGGCGAAGAAGATCAAGGTCGACGAGCGCGACATAGAGATGGAGGCAGACCTGGTGGTGCTGGCGAGCGGCCTGGTGCCCGACGACAGCCTTTACGATGCTTGCTTGAGGGAATGCGTGGCGCCGGAGATTCACAATATTGGCGATTCCTTTAGTGTGGGGCGCATCTTTGAGGCCACCAAGGCTGGCTATGCCGTGGGGCGGGCGCTGTGATGGGGTGGATGGCGGCGGCAGTCGATTCCGGGAGGACAACATGTCGCAGTACCGGGTTTTAGGTACCATAAAGCGGGTGAAAGGGACCTGCACCGTTGGGCACAAGCCGGGGGAACAGTTCGAACTGAGTGGGTACTCCTCCGGTGGCTTGTGCGGCTTCTTCTATCACGACATCTTCCCCTTTATTCTGATGCTGGAGTTCGGCGGCGGCTTCCCCTGGGGAGACCCCGACGTGATGCAGTGGGAATGCATAGACAAGGCCAACGCTGTAACCATAGAGCTTCGCCGTGTCAGGGAGTGAAGTCCAGCGCCTTTAAGTGTCGTTCCTCGATCGCTGTGGCGCCTGGACTGCAGTTGAGCTTAAGTTGGGCTTGCCGGGCTGTCCCGCTCACCCGATTGACCTAATCCGGATGCGTGCTGAGTTGACCAGATTTGCCGGGCCGCTCTAGACCGATTGCGCTTGCGCCATCGCACGGAGGCCGGTATGTTAGGGCTGCCAGTGGGAGCAGTCCTTCCACATCGGAGTGAGAAGATGCTTAAGCTATTGAGGCGCAAGAGTGCGGATGGTTCGAAGAAGGCCGGAATGTACACCGGTTACTACCTTCTCCGCGGACGTATCTGCGGGCCTGGTGGGGAGACAGACTACTACTTCTATGATCAGTACGTTTACGGCCCATCAGGATACACACGACATTATGTCGCCGATGCTGACGGTCACCTTTATGGCCCCGGGGGCGACACGCAGTTCTACATCGAGCATGACTGCATCTATGGGCCGGCCACAACTTTGCCCTGGACGTGACAACCAGGCAGAGATCACGGGCCTCGGCAAGAACAGGCTGCAGTTGCAGTACTCTGCCAGGTCGAGAGTGGCGGTGGGCGGAGAGCATCGAACGCGTCCTTGCCCTACCGTTAACCGCCCTTCGCTTTCTCCAGCCTTTCCCTGATTGCCTCCTCCACCCACTCCCGCAACGGCTTGTGCTCCGATGCGGCCTGCGCTTTCGCCGCATGCCAGACTTGCGGCTGAATCCTCTTCACCGTTTCAGTGAACTCCTCCCTGCGGGCGGCCTTTAGTACAATCGCTCTCACGTTGCCGAGCATGTTCAAGCTTAGGGCTTGGCTCCAGGCGACATCGTCGTTGGGGACCTCGGCGATAGCCACGTAGTCATAACCTCCCATGACGGCGTAGAACCCGAGCAGTCTGCCCCCATCCGCTTCGAGGGCTCTGACGGCTGCGTCGATTCGTGCCGGGGCTTCCTTGAGGTTCCTGAGTCCCCGGTCTGTCAAGGTCATCAGGATGATGTAGGTCTGCATGGTTATCCCCTCCTTTCTCTGCTTCGGCGGATCTAGCCAACGCCATTGAGGCTCACGTTCCTTGACGCACTGAGGTCGCTCAGGCACGGTTTCCCCTTTGGACAAGGACGACGCAGTGCAACAGGTTGTGCTGCCCTCTCCATCCGTGGGCGCGGTCGCTTGCGGTGCCAGGTGACGCCCTCATGCTCCGGGCAAAATGCCTCGCCTGGTTTAAGAGTAACATCTACATGGTTAACCAATGGTTAAGCAAGGTTACGCAGTGGTTGCGAAGAATTCACCAAACCGACAACCCCGGTCATTCAGCCACGGCTCTTGCCGTCGGGCGTGAGAGTGATGGGCCAGGGGTCGAAGCCCTGGTGCCCGTCACTTTGAGAGCGGGGCGCTCTTGAGCTGTCGCCGCAACCTGAGGGTGACGCAGGGCAGGATGCCGCTACCAGCGGTCATGGCGTCGGAGGGCGGTCGAATCCCGGGCACGATGGCCAGGCGTCAACGTCATGGGCGGCTTCCACTCCTGATTCCATCGATCGATCTATCTCTCCTGCAAAGGATAGACCGGGGATTTGCCCGTCCCTGGCTGCCCGGAGGCTTCCAGGCCCAGTACGCGTTCATTGAGCGCCGACACACTCCAGAACATTCTTACCACATAGTCGGTCAAGGACTGGTTGACTGCGGTTACGCCGGGGTTTGCCGGAGGTTGTATTACCCGCAGGGGGACCTGTGGGGGTTGAAAGGGGGCAGCTTTAGTGGTCCCGCGGTGGCACTCGCCAGATTGCGGAGTTGTTCACCCTTTGGTTTTCTCTACCTGAGGGCGACGTGGGCCACGCTCCGTTGTCCGCTGGCCCTGCTTCGCAGCGATAGGGTTCTTCAAGAGGCGCTAAGGCCGTACAAGCTCTCTGGCCAGTTCCAGGCTAGCTAGCTGGTCTTCCATGCCGCCGCGAAATGCGTCCCATTCGAACAGACCGATGGATCTCAGCGTCCTGCTGGCGGCCGAGAGCCCCTTCTTGAGGTGGCGGAGTGACGGAATGTAGTCGAGAGGATACTTGGATGGTATCTCCAGCGTTATGCAGCCCTGCCTTCGGATGCCCGTGGTGTCCAGGATATGCCTCAAGTCGTGCCGGACTGCTTCGAGCTTGCCCTGCGGGATCATCGACAGAGGGGCGTGCGCATGCTCGGCCCGGTTACCAACCAGGGGCGAGTAGTGCAAGTGGAGGCCGAATATAAGATCGCCTAGCCTGCCCTCTTTCAACGCCTTCAGCAGCTCATTCTTCTGACCGGGCACGGTCTCGATGTGGCCGTAGTCAAGGGTAAGCTTGACCTCGTCCTCATAGCCCTCTACCGAGCGCCTCCAGTCCTCCACCGTCTGGCACAAGGACAGTTCGTCTCTGGCGCTGTTCTCAATGGTCGGGATGATCCTCTTGGAACCGCCGTACTTCTGATGCAACTCGTTGTTGGTAATGGCAATGTATTCGATGTTCTCTCTGGTTCTGGCCAATGCCCTTTTCCTATCCTCGACGCTCCTGGCGATGCCAGCGTGAAAAACGAACAAAGGGTTCTCAGTTACTATGAGGTCGGGGTGGGCAGTGACTATTCTGTATGCCACCTCTAGTTGGCTCCTTATGGCCTTTTTCGTCCTGAGCGACACGTCACTCAGGTTGAACACGTACTTTCTCAGGAACGGATTGGTCTCCACGTGTGCGTGAAAAGAAGAGATGGGCCCTGTCACCAGGCGTATCATGCGTTCATTGATTCTCCACTCGATGGGGTTGTAAAAGATGCGCGGATCGGTGAGGTGAAGCTCGACAGCGTCAAACAGCCGCGGACCGACCAGTTTCGCGTTAAGGATCGATCTTCCAAGTTGGAGGGCAAGGCTGTTGAACTGTCTCTCGATGCGTTCAAGCAGGTGTACCCTGCTCTTCAGCCTTTCGAAGCCCGATCTGAGGAGCAGATAGCCGAAGCAGGTCAAGCTGTAGACCGTTGCCTGGTGTGACGAAATGGCGTACTTCATTGCCCTTTCTCACTTTCCGACAAGACAGCACAGTAATCGGCTCCGTATCTCCCGTGCATCTGGCAGTCCGGGTAGCATCAGGTTACCCTGCCTCAGATGCGCTGCGCTGGGCTTCTACCCCCTGAAACAATTATACACCCCCGCTGTTAAAGACCGGTTACTTCCTGGTGTCAATGCTTAAGCGTGCTCCCAGACCGAAAGCGGCGCGGGGTTACAAGGGGCTATCAGGCGGTGCTATCCAGGCATGGGGTGACGGTGGAGCGGGTGGTGGATGGGGGTGTAGAGGGCTGATGGGGACAAGCTCGTGCGCGTTTCCTTGAATCCGGGCTATGGCGGCATGGCCGCCATAGCCACTCCTGCCAGCAAAGGTAGGGTCAGATTGTCATCCACTGGATGTGGCACGGCCTGCCCGGCGGTGGCACCCAGGGCTCCTGCTAGTATGACGGCCAGCCCGATGTCCAGACCAGCAGAGCGAAGCACGAGCCCGATAACCACGCAAGAGGCAAGGCATGCCAGGTGCCCTTCCAGTGCCTTGCCGGAGAGCGGTGTTCTACCCATGCGCTCACCAACCACTCCGGCGACCACGTCCCCTATGGCCAGGAAAGCCAGCGACGCCACTGTAATGTCTTTGCCAAAGGCCAGGTACACGGCCAGCGCTGCCACCAGCACATAGCTGGAGGTGGTCACGCGCACCGCTTCCTCTTTGCGCAGCAGCGACCCGAAACAGGAGAAGAACCATCCGTTCACCCCTGGGACTCTGAGCCTGGTGAACTCGAAGGCAAGAAAGAGGAACGTCACGGTGCCCAAAGACGGCAGCAGCGTTTCTCTGGGCAGGAACGACGCAGCCAACGCGATAGCTGAGCAGGCGCCGATATGAAACAGGCGTCTCCTCACTTTGCTATGCATGCCAGTAATCTCTCTGCGCTCATGTCTGAATACCGCGCGGCATGCGAGTAGTCCCTCGCGACCTTGCCAAATACGAATGATAAGTCGACATTTGACGGAGGTCAAGTCCCCGTTCGGTTGGGTAACTGTCAACATTTAGTCGGTGGAATCCTGGGAGTGTAGGGGTACCGGGCTGAGGTAGCCTGGCATAAGCCAGACAGGGCCAAAGCCGCGTCCCTACATGTTCCGTCAATTGTGCTGCTTTCTTACCGATCGGACCTAATGGAACAGGCCGCCATCGATGTAGAGTGTCTTACCGGTGACGTAGGTCGAAGCGTCAGAAGCAAAGTAGATGA
>Ga0180301_10003109_pt1 | contig 13039 bp, 12 predicted proteins | sample GuaBasSediGuay16_FD_121797 | JGI IMG/M metagenome (GOLD analysis project Ga0180301, IMG submission 121797) | Subseafloor sediment microbial communities from Guaymas Basin, Gulf of California, Mexico - Guay16, Core 4569-2, 12-15 cm | ecosystem: Environmental > Aquatic > Marine > Hydrothermal...
ATAAGGACTAGAAGAAGCATTAGAAGTTTTAGAAGTGGAGAAATTCCAGATGAGGATGTTGTGAAGATCCTAGAAGCTGCTAGATGGGCGCCCTCCGCCGGGAATAGACAACCTTGGTGTTATATCTATGTCAAAGATAAAGAAACATTGAGGATGGTGAAAAATTGCTCCCCCGGATTTTATGGAGATGCCGCAGCAGCGATAGTTATCAACATAAGGCGAGAAGCAGGGATGTTAGGGTTTCTGGATGCTGGCTTCGCCTCTCAAAACATTCTCTTGGCTGCTCATGCCCTGGGAATTGGAAGCTGTGCAATAGCCTCCTTTAATAAGGAGGCAATAAGAGAGATACTGGAGATCCCAGAAGAATGGGATCCGATATTGATTATATCACTGGGATATCCAGATAAGATACCCCCACCTCCATATAGGAAACCTCTATCTGAGATAGTTTATCTTAATATGTATGGGCAGAGGTGGGAAAAACTTGAGGGAAGAACTGAGGAATAAATTTTTCGACACTCTACTACGTACATTAAACTATGCCATAGAGTTCGCTGACGAAAGAAGTTACGCCTCCCTCCGCTTCATGGATCTCTTTCAACAACTCCTCGATCTGCAAAAATTGATAAGTGAATTAAGAGATGATAAATTTTACGATGAATTAAGGAATAAATTAAAAGAGAGGCAAATAATGGTAAATAGAGATGAAAGGAAAAAACTCCAAAAAGAACTCCTAAAAATATTTATAGAAGAGTGGAAGAAACGGAAAAGAAGAACATCATCCTTTCAAAATCTTTAAAAAGTGTTTAATTCTACTTTCCTCCTCTTTCCATACTTTTATTTTGATATCTCTCTTCAAAAAATTGAAAATCTCTGGCTCATGGCCCGGCATAGGTATCAGATTCAATCTTTTGAGAAGTCTCTTAAATGCTGGAACAAATTTTTCTCTTGGGAAATTCAAATTCTCCATAACATATTTCTTAGTTGTGTAATAATCAAAATCATAATTAATGATCCTCATGTTGAATATCTCAGGATTTTTCCAAAGGATTGTACCTGGATAAGGAGTTAACAGATTTATTTCTATAGCGTCAACAGGAACTCTTTGAAGTAATCTAAATGTTTTCTCCATAGTTTCCTCATTTTCATATGGGACATTAAATATAACAAATCCCCCAACAAACATATTCGTCTTTTTAGCCCATCTAACTGCATTATGAACATCTTCTAAAGATATATTTTTACCCAATATCTTAAGAATTTCTTCATCTCCATATTCTATGCCATATTGTATTTCAATACATCCTGCTCTCCTCATCTTCTTAAGAAGTTTATAATTTACATTGTCAACTCTTGTTTCACAACCCCACTTAAATTTAAGTTTGCGACGAACAATCTCATCGCAAAATGTTTCAACCCAATCTGATTTAAAGGTAAAGGCATCTCCAAAAAAGAAAATCTTATCCTTATTATATCTTTTAACAATATATTCACATTCTTTTACAACCTCAATGGGATCTCTAAATCTTATTCTATTTCCATAAAATTTGTTAATGTTACAAAATATACAATTATAAGGGCAACCTCTAGAAGTCTGAACTGAAGCGACTGGATATTTGTTGAAGGGAAGTAGTTCTCTGTTTGGCATAGGTAAATCATCTAAATTTTTAATTAACCTTCTTGGTGGATTAATTATCACTCTCTCATTATCTTTATATGCTACCCCTTCAATATTAAATGCATCATCTTCACAATTAATTATACTTCTACATAATTCCAAAAAAGTAAATTCTCCCTCCCCGATGACGATGAAATCTAATTCGTGAACGCTTTTGAAAGTCTCTTTTGGAAGTGAAGAAACATGAACCCCACCCATAACAATAATGCAATCTCGTTTGACTTTCTTGATCTCTTTAACTATCTTCTTTGCAGCTGAAAAATTAAATGTATATGAAGTTACACCAACAATTTTGGGATCAAGTTTCCTAATCTTATTGTGAAAATATGATCTGCTCGGTTGTTCCACATTAAAATCCATTATTTTAACAGAAATATCCTCCTCCTCGAGCACCCCTGCGAGATAATAAAGACCAATAGGCTCCCTTAAAAGGCCCTTAAACGGAGGGGAAATCAAAAGAACGTCCACCATACCCCACTAAAGACGGAAAAGATTATCTAATTTAAGCCTTCTCTCTCTTCTTTAATTTCTTATCTTCGTCCATCATTTTCTCACGATTTTTAGAATAAAACCAGGAGAATATCAACAAACACGTTGACGCAAATAGAAGAAACATCTCTTCTCTAGTTGGTGGAGTTATTGTTCCACATAATAACGCGATCATTAAAAAGATTAAAAAACCTATTATTGCCACCAGCATTTCATTAAACAATTTTTTTAATTTATTTTAAGCTTCCGTTGTTTTACATATAATTGATGGAAAATGGAATAAACTATAAATATGAATTACCAAAAGAGGTTATTACTAGGAAAAGGGGAATTAAAATGCCAACTAACTTTGTCATGGCTGGTATGATAATAAAAGAGGGAAGAGCATTTCAACTATTCCTGTTGATTCTGATAGCTATATTAACCTATATAGCATCATCTCTAGCAAAAAAGGGTAAGGTCTGGGAGATCAGACCAATTGAGGCATTAGAGGCGATGTATGAAGGAGTAGGAAGATGCGCGGAGATGGGTCGACCCATGATGGTGTTACCTGGAATAAGTGATCTAGGTAATCCACAAACAATCGCTGGATTAACTGTATTAGGAGAGCTGGCGCAAAGGGGAGCGGAGATAGGGGTTCCAACGATCACAAGCGCCAGCAACTCAGCGGTAATCACCGCCGCCGAGGCAGTTATAGGCAGCGCTTACACCGCTGCAGGTAAACCAGAACTCTATGCTCCAGGTAAATATGTTGAATGGTTCGGAGGCGATCAATTCGCCTATGCCGTGGGGGCCGCGGGGCAGATCCTAGCACATAAACCGGGTATGATCTGTTTTATCGGCTATTTCCTATTCGACGTGATCGTCGATGGCGAAACAGGAGCGAGGGTGGGAGCAATCCAAATTGGAGGAACCCTCGGAAGCATGGATATGATGACAGTTTTCTGTGACTATTTCCTAGTAGGAGAAGAGCTCTACGCCGCTGCGGCTTCCATTACAAGAGATAAATATGCTATCGCAACCTTAGCTGCACAAGATTGGATAAAACTAATATTGCTAGTCTTAATGATCGTTGGAGCAATATTATCTGCAGCGGGGTCAAACCTGATATTAAATCTATTGGGGATGTAAAATGTCCGCCGTAGTATATATAAGGTTATACCTCACAAGAATACTAATATTGATCGGAATGTTATCAGTACTAATTAGCTGGTACTTTGTATCTCCAGAGGCAGATGTAATAGCAAATGAGCTTCAGATATGGAACATGAATATAGCCACATTCACTCTGTTCGTAGGATTGCTATCAGTATACTCAAGATATATTCGCAGCATTATGAATAGAGAAAAGTATTGGCAATATCACCTATATGCAGCGATACTGATAGTTGTATGGATAATCTTCGGCCTGAAAGTTGGGCTATATTCAGACATTTATCAGAAGGCATATCTATGTACAAAAATCACGTTACATATAGCAATCCTTGGCCAACTGGTATTCTTCATGATCTCAGCATGTTATCGACTATTCAGGATGAGGACTTTAAGGACTGCAATATTCGCCTGCTGTACCCTACTAATAGCGATATGCAATGCTCCAATAGTATCCGCTACTTTTCCAGCGGCCGATAAGATAGTATTCTGGTTCTTAAACTATCCTGCATCAGCAGGTAGTAGAGCACTACTGATCACAGGAGGAGTAGGAGGGGTAGTTCTAGGGATACGGATATTATTAGGATTGGAGAAAGGTGCTCTAAGAGCTACGGAGGTGTGATGGCGATGAGGATACCTGAATTAAAGTCTCAATATATATGGGCTATTTTATTAGCGATATTTACAGTAGCGATAATACACCCCATCGAAATACCGATTCCTATGAGTAAAGCAACATTAGATGTTTATAACATGATAGAAAATCTACCTGAAGGAAGCATAGTAGCAGTGGGAGGCGCCTATGTATTCGCCTTCGACCTTGAGTCATCAGCCTCCATGATAGCCTGCCTAAAGCAGATGGCACGTAACCATCTAAGGGTGGTCTTCGTTCCACTATCCGTCGAGGCGGTGCAAATGCATAAATACTGTATCGACATGGCGAGAGTTGATGAGAAGTATGGTGGACCCTGGAAATATGGTAGAGACTATGTGCAGCTTCCCTACATGCCGGGGATGGATGCTGCCCTCGTCGCCTTCCTAACGGATGTGCATTCCGCGGTAGCCACCGATGTATATGGAACCCCTCTCGATGAACTCCCCCTCATGCGCGATCTCCATAGCTATAAAGACATCTCGCTATGGATCTGCATCCACTGGGCCTTCCCAATGATAGTGAGATACGTAACTTCAGAGAGGGGAATTCCCAGCGTTTACTTCGCCCAGGCTGCAGCCTATGCCTCCTATGCCCCATACATGGCGATGTATCCAGGCAAGGTCTTCATGACCCTTGGATTCCTTGGAGGCGCTCAATACGAAAAATTGGTAGGAATAAAGGGATTAGGATACGCAGCGATGAACGCCTACAGTTTCCTAGTCATCGCCTTCGTCATCTTCGTAATATTAGGAAACATCACGATGTTAACTAGGTTGGGGGAGGAAGAGGAATGATCTCGACAGATCCCTGGATCTGGTTATCAGCGCTTCTGACAATCTGTTCCTATTCACTACTATATGGTGACAATCCATTATTCAGAATAGGAGTATACACTTATGCAGGCACTGTAATAGGGCATTCAGTTGTAACTGGATATTTCACATTAAAAAGCCGTTTCCTACCATTATTTACAGGCCAGAAACCAATACTAATCATCCCACTAATACTGGGAATAATGTCGCTATTTGTAGCATGGAGAAAATATGCTTGGGTAGCTTCCTTCCCAATAGCTGTTATGATCGGGGTTGGCACCGGTATATCTATGAGAGCTCTAATGATGACAGACATCATTGGAAACGTTAAGGCGGTGATATCTGAAGCTGCACTAATATTCACACCACCATTAACCGATCAGATAGGCTACCTAATAAAAGTGATATTTACCCCTATCGCAGTATTCTACCTACTTTTCACGGTATTTGTACGTAGTCCAGCGAGCAAACCAGCAGAATATCTAAGAACCATAGGAAAATATATCTTCCTAATATACTTCGGTCTTTCAGTAGGGAGTGCCATAATGCAACTATCAGGATTAGCGGTAAGCTCGCTATATCGATTGATCAAGCTATGGCTAGGTCTATAAAAAGAGATCCAAAAATTTTTTATTATACCATTCTCCTTAATTTATGAAGATGTCAATTGATGAGGAAAGAGAATTAATAGATAAAGTCGCTCAAAAAATATCAGACTTAGACATGGAAGATTTGGCTATCTTCATTCTTCAAACAATAAAACCCCTATCAATGATTGGGGGAGAATTAGCTTATTTTTATTTAGCTCCATTTCTTCCATTATTAGATGAATATGGATATTTATTTGTTGATACCTTTGGAAAGATTGAGAATATAGAAGCTTTAATTAAGAAATTGAAAAAACTACATAAAGAGAAAAAAATGAAAGAACAAAAAACCAAATCGAAATCGGGTTTCCTTCGTAGAGTATTTTTCAATTTCTTTAAAGGGAGCTCGAATTAAGGGCCACTATAAAAAAGGGGCTTTGCAATGAGTTCATAATCGAAGGAAGCCGTCGTGGGGTCAAATGGATTATAACGTTTTTCTATGTGAATCCATTTTTTACCATGTTTTGGTACGACTCCTATCGGTATATAATTACTTTGCCAGTATTCGGATTGATTGCAACCTATTCCCCCTCCATTTTTAGTTCCATCATAAATCCATAGATGAAGAGTCACATTTACATCCTCAGGACCCAAATTATATATCCAACCTTCAATAACAATACTTCCCTCACGTCCCCATGAACCAATCCAACTCACATTTTCACCTACTAATAACGGATCATATGCCGTATATCCATGCAACACCGTGTAACATGTCAGATCAGCTCTCAAATAGCTTCTAGAGGAGATCCCTCTCGCGATAAAAAATGTAAAAATAATAATTGCGATGGAATAAATGAAAACCATTATCTCCCGGTGTTTTTCATGGATTTTTATAATTGGTTGGATATCCATTATTATAATATAAGTATCTAAAGTCTCTTAAAAATCTTATAAGAGCCTTCACCCTTTGAATTAAGTTTCCATCTAAAGCTAAAAGGATAACTTATAAATCAAATCTTTCCTCCTATTATGGAAAGACTTCGGGTGAATGAACTTGTCAAAACCCATTAAAACTATGATTTGGAAAAGAGATGAGAAGGCGATACGTAGGCTTCCTAAATCTGAGGAGGAGATGGAATATATCCTAGTGACGGATGTTGGGAGCACAACCACCAAGGCTAGATTATTTAAGAAGATTAAAGGTGAATGGAGATACGTTATAAGTGGAGAAGCCCCGACAACTGTGGAAGCGCCGTATGAAAACGTAATTTTAGGTGTAAGAAACGCTATAAGAGAGATAGAGGATCTAACCGGCCTACAGATTCTGTCTCCAGATGGCAAAATTATTAAGCCTCATTCAAAGGGGCGGGGAGTCGACTTTTACTGCTCCACCAGCAGCGCTGGTGGAGGGCTTCAGATGATGGTGGCCGGAGTAATCAAGACGATGACGGCGGAGAGCGCCAATAGGGCCGCCCTTGGAGCCGGCGCCATCGTCATGGATGTCATAGCTGTCGATGATGGAGTTCCAGATTATGAGAAGATAGAGAAGATACGTCATCTACGACCAGATATGATATTGTTAGCCGGTGGAACCGATGGAGGTACAAAAACCTTGGTCATGCAGATCGCTGAATTGATCACAGCATCAGATCCAAAACCTAGATTAGGTGAAGATTATAAACTACCTATAGTCTATGCTGGTAATAAAGATGTTCGTCCAGAAATAAAGAAATTAATGGGAGATAAATTTGCATTATCAATAGTCGATAATATAAGACCAGTTTTAGAGATAGAAAACATCGAACCAGCTAGAAATGCCATTCACGAACTCTTCATGGAACATGTGATGTCTCATGCTCCAGGTTATCCGGAACTAATGAGTTGGACAGATCTAGATATTCTTCCCACTCCGGCTGGAGAAGGAATGGCAATGCAATTAATTGCATACATGGAAAAGAAAAATCTCTTAGGGGTTGGTCTTGGAGGAGCTACAACAAATATATACTCTGTCTTTGACGGTAAATTCGTGAGAAGTGTAAGTGCAAATCTAGGAATGAGTTACAGTATATGTAATGTAATGAAGGAAGCTGGCATAGATAATATAATTCGCTGGGTTCCATTTTACATAGAGAAAGAGGAATTAATTGATATGTTAAGAAATAAGATGATCCGGCCAACAACAATTCCACAAACAATAGAATCTCTGGTAGTTGAACATGCTGTTGCAAGAGAAGCCATAAGATTAGGATTCATTCACCATAAGACTATAGCGACTAGATTAAAGGGTGCATTAAGAAGAGATAGAACAATAGGAGATCTATTGGAATACAGTTTAAAGGAAACTTACATAGAAATGATGAAAATAGGAATAATCGCTGGAACTGGTGGATTATTATCGCATGCACCAAGAAGAGTACAATCAATGTTGATTTTAACTGACGCCTTCCAACCAGAGGGTGTAACAAAGATTTATCAGGATAGCGTATTTATGATGCCACACTTAGGGGTTTTATCCAAGGCATTTCCAGAAATAGCTTGGAATATATTTGATAAAGATTGCTTAGTGAGACTTGGAACTGTGATAGCTCCAGCTGGAACATTGAATAAAACAGAGCCAGCATTGAATGTAAGGATTGAGATGCCCAATGGAGAAACAATAGAGAAAGAGGTAGAATACGGCGACATCATTCGAATATCTCTTGAAGAAAGACAAAAAGCTAAAGTTTTCATCGATCCAAGAGGTGGATTAGACGTTGGTAATGGTCCTGGAAAATCTAGAGAGGCCACTGTGGAAGGTGGAGTCGTCGGTATACTTATAGATGCAAGAGGAAGGCCTCTCACTTTACCTTCTGAAGAAGATGAAAGAAAGAGAACTCTATTAAAATGGTTTAGTAATTTAGATGCCTATCCTAAAGAGATAATTGAAAAATGGGAGGGTGAGATTAATGAGTGAGAAAACAACTAAAGAAACACATGCATATACTCCTGGATTAAAGGTTAAAAAAGGAATGAGGATTAGAAAAACGAGACTACTTCCAATCGATGGGGAGGTAACTGTAAAAGTTGGAGATAAAGTTAATTTTGAAACGATAGTAGCAAGATCATCAATTCTAGGCAAACCATATATAATAAAGGCATATGAGATATTGGGCGTTCCAACAGAGGTGCTTCCAAAATTAATGGTAAAAAAAGTTGGGGATATAGTGGAAGAAAATGAAATAATAGCTAAATATACGCCATTTTGGGGCTTAATAAAAAAATATGTTCGTTCACCTATTAAAGGGGTAATTGAATCAGTGTCTGATATAACTGGACAAATAATTATAAGAGAGATGCCACATCCAATAGAAATAAATGCATATATCCCAGGTGAAGTTAAAAAAATTATCCCAAAGAGGGGAGTAGAAATAGAATGTTTTGGGGCCTTCATTCAGGGAATCTTCGGCATAGGAGGAGAAAAGCACGGAGAAATCTGTGTGTTAGTTGATTCCCCAGATGATATATTAGAGGAAGACATGATTAAAAATGAACACAAAGGAAAAATAATCGTTGGAGGGAGCCTTGTAACTTTAGACGCTTTGAAAAAGGCCGAGAAATTAGGCGTTAGGGGGATAGTGGTTGGAGGTATAAAAGGTCAAACTGTGACTGATTTCCTGGGGTATGAAATAGGTGTTGCAATTACAGGTCATGAAAAAATAAATACAACTTTGATAATTACAGAGGGATTTGGAAAAATGCCAATGTCAAAAAGAGTTTTCAATATATTAAAGGAATTTGATGGATATGAAGCTGCCATAAATGGGGCGACACAAATTAGGGCAGGAGTAATGAGACCTGAAATTATAATACCAAATGAGAAATACATCTCTGAAGTTTCAGATAGAGAAATAGAGTTATCAAAAGGCATGAAACCAGGAACGTTAGTGAGAATAATTCGTGAACCATACTTTGGAAAAATTGGTACTGTTGTGAGTCTACCGGTGCATTTACAAAAAATAGAAACTGAGTCGATGGTACGAGTAGTGGAAGTAGAGTTAGATATAGGTAAAGTTATCGTACCAAGAGCAAATGTGGAGATCCTGGAGGAATAACCCTTCGACTCTATTTATTTCAATTAATTTCAATTAAATAAAAATTTAATAAAAAGAAGGAGCTCTAATTACTTCACCAGGGTTTCAATGGGTTTGTACTCTATATCGAAGCCGAAGTGCTTTGGATTTAAGATGGAGAGTCCTCTCTCCGTACGCCAGAGTCTATCTGCCTTCACGCCTATGATCGCAACCTCTCTTCCCTCGTAGAAGTCTTCGCCCCAATTTGAGAGTCCCTGCCCCGTCTTTGCATCTAAGACGCAGAGGAGATCTGGGCATGTTACATATGGTTGATCATCGAGCCATGATATTAAATGTTCATTCTTATACCAGATACGGAATTTTCTACCCTTGAATTCATCTGTTCCCTCATATCTATGCTCTCCCCACATGAAGCCTCCGCGCTCCTCCCTCTCGAAGTGGGTGACCTTCCCCCTGAAGAGGAGAAAGGCATCATCCAACGCCTGAAGCGCTGCCTCGATGGGGTCCTTTCCCTTATCTCTTGCTTCTCTTATAGCTCTCCCCAATTTTATGGATTTGGATATAGTGTTTAGAACTATGGAATCGGGGAGTACCTTGCCTCTAATAGGCGCACTTACAATTAAGCTACTTCCACCTGAAATCACCGCTATCGCCCTACAGAAGTCCTCAGCTCTGCTGTAATCAAATACCTTCTTAATGATCATTGTCTCTCCCCAGGGTGTCACGAGGGCTATTGGAGTAAAGGGTAGGCCTACCACATTTAGCGTGCATAACTCCACTTCTGGAACTGCTCGTCCATTGCAATCTCCATCTATAACTGGTTTATCTCCTAATGCTGCCATAACTGCTGGAAGTATCGTGTTTCCACATCCTAATTCAAAAGGTAGATATCCATATATCTCTTCACCGAGGTATCCGACCATTAACTTTTCAGCTAATGATGCTCGCTCCATAAAACTCTCCAAACTTGGCATTGCACCGAATTTCTGCTGTATTTTCTTCCTGATCTCTTCCTCCACTCCTCCTCCAACTCCTGCAGCACCAACAATAACTGCATCTTCAGGTACATCTTTTGGATCTATGATCCTAATTTTCTTTCCCTTTTCCCTCATTATTTTTAACATAGATTCAGCCCATCTTCGTCCACCGCCACCACCAGTACCCAGGATCTCGGCACCTATCAGAAAGTCCTCAATATCCTGATCAGAGAGAATCTTCTCTTTCGTCATATCATCGTTAAGAAAGGGGTTCCTTTTTAAAAAATTTTTCATTGAAAGATTGAAGAGAATTTAACTTAAGGATAAAATTTTTAAGTTAACTGCCTCTAATTTTGAGGGGATTGGTAATGGGATGTTCTTCAACAACTAACAAAGAAGAGTTATTAAGTTATGTCGAAGAACATCAGAAAGATTTGATAGATCTTCTAGATAGATTAATAAGGGCAAAAACAGTGAATCCACCTGGAAATGAAATAGAAGCTGCAAAAATAGTTGAAGAAGAATTCAATAAGCTAGATATTCCATATGAAATTTATGAAAAAGCTGAGGGAAGAACAAATATAATCGGGAAGATTGGTAGTGGTTCTCCTCATTTAATGATAATTGCACATTTAGATGTTGTGCCTGAGGGAGAAGGCTGGAGTTATCCCCCCTTCAAAACGACGATTAAAGATAATAAAATATATGGAAGAGGAACAGTTGATGACAAAGGTCCATTAGCAGCTGCTCTGATAGCTGCGAGAGCTATTAAAGAATTGGATGTAAAATTTGATGGAACTATATCGATAGCTGGTGTCGCTGATGAAGAACGTGGAAGCATGTATGGAGTTAGATATCTCCTAGAAGAGAAACTCATAAATCCAGACTATGTTCTTGTAGCAGAGGCAACTAATGGAAATATTGAAATAGCTGAAAAGGGTGCTGTTGGAACAAAGTTAATTTCTAGAGGCAAACAAGCACATGGAAGTATGCCTGAACAGGGAATAAATGCCATCGTGAAATTGGCAAAAATCTTGGCAAGACTTGATGAATTTGAATTCACATATAAACCAGATCCACTATTAGGGAAACCGACATTGAATGTAGGGACAATAAAAGGTGGAGTGGCAGTAAATGTGGTTCCACCTTCCTGTGAGGCCCAGCTAGATATCAGAATAGTCCCAGGGCAAAATCAAGAAACAGTAAAAAGAGACCTGGAGAACTTTATTGAAAAAGTAAGGACAGAGGAAAATGATCCAGAGATAAATGTGGTTGTTGAGGTTTCAAGGTCGATACCAGCTACATCGATGTCGGAGAATGAACCAATAGTGAAATTATTATCTGATACTATAAATGATGTAGCGGGTTATAAGCCAAGATGCTTCGGAATCGGAGGGATAACTGTTGCTAAACTCTTTCTATTAAGTGGTATACCTGCACCAGTCTTCAGCATGGGTGACGAGAAACGTTGTCATATGGCAGATGAATATATAACGGTGGAAGAGTTAACAACTCTTGCAAAAGTTTTCGCAATTCTGCCAACTAAATTAGGCTATTTAAACAAATAGTCATCTACACCCCCTTTTATTTATTTCTCATAAAATTTAAAAATCTTTCAGTCTACTAAATTATGGTGGCTAAAATGAGGGAACTAGAGAAGAATGATATGTGGGCATTAATACTTGGTGCAGCAGCACTAGCAACTGGAGGTGGAGCTTCAGCGCTAACCTATGAAGAATTCAATGAGCTAGTAGATCCCGTATTGGAACAGGGATATAAGCCAAGGCTTATAGATCCGAAGGAAATTAAAGATGATGATTTGGTCTTTATGAACATCGGTTGTGGTGGCGGTATAGAAAGAGAGTATCAAGAGAGATATATGAGAAGATACTACCCCCCAGGAGGATGGTATAAACAACTAGATTTAATATATCCATTAAATAGCTGGAGTAAGAAGGAAGATGTGAGAGTTACAGAGGGGCATCTTAAAAAGTTAGAAGAACTGGTAGGTGGCAAGCCAGTGGCCTACCTGCCCTTTGAAATAGGGCCATTAGACATCTATCAATTGGTTGATGCGGCCAAGAGGGGCGTTCCCCTCATCGACGCGGACTGTGCAGGTTATAGGGCGGTGCCAGAGCTCTCCCTCACGGGTCTAAACATAATCGACGCCCCGATCACACCCTATACCATCGGTACCTCCTGGGGAGATATAATCGTAGGAGTGCAGGTTCTAAGCCATCAACGATTTGAGGATATCTGCAGAGCCATCGCAAATATATCCGGGGGAGGCTGTGCACCGGCCATAGCCCTAAGGGGTGAGATAGTTAAGAAGGGAACTGCTCATAACACAATAAGTCTCGCAATTGAAGTAGGTAAAGCGATCATAAAAGCAAGAGAAAGTGGAGATGATCCGGTGGAAGCTATCCTAAGGGTTACAAATGGATATAAAATATTTGAAGGTAAGATAGCTGGGTTCACCACCGAGAGGAAAGGAGCTTTCACATGGGGCAATATATGGATTGAGGGATCAGGGGAGTTTGAAGGGAAGACTTTAAGGATCTGGTATAAAAATGAGAATCAGATCAGCTGGATAGATGAGAAACCATATGTAACATG
>Ga0180301_10003110_pt1 | contig 13037 bp, 9 predicted proteins | sample GuaBasSediGuay16_FD_121797 | JGI IMG/M metagenome (GOLD analysis project Ga0180301, IMG submission 121797) | Subseafloor sediment microbial communities from Guaymas Basin, Gulf of California, Mexico - Guay16, Core 4569-2, 12-15 cm | ecosystem: Environmental > Aquatic > Marine > Hydrothermal...
AGGAAAGGATCAGATTCGGGGTTGGTTTAACACGCTCACAAGCTCAAGTATCGTTTCTACTCAACAGAGAGCATTTAATGCATGTTATATGCACGGATTCGTTATGGATGAAGAAGGACGTCCTATGAGCAAATCTCTCGGGAATGTTATTGCCCCTAGTACGCTGATTGAACAATACGGATCTGAAGCTCTCCGGTTCTACAGTGTCCGAAGTACTGCACCAGGCGAAGATATGAAATTCGTAATGAGCGAGTTAAAAGATACTTTTAGACAACTCAATATCTTCTACAATACATATGTCTTTGCAACAACATTCATGAAAATTGCTGATTTTAAAATAACGGATACATTTAATAATTTAGAGCTAAAGCCAGAAGATAAATGGATTCTCTCGAGAATAAACAGCCTTAATAAGGAACTTTCGGAGCTCCTTGAACTTTATGCTCTACCAAAAGTCCCAAAGGTGATTCAGAATTTTATCCTCGATGATCTCAGTAGATGGTATATTCGCATTATACGCGCCCGAATAGATCGAAATGCTCCCGAGAAGACAAAAAAAGCTGCATTACATACTCTTTACTATGTTCTAAAAAAACTGTTACTGCTGGCTCACCCCGTAATTCCATTATTAACTGAAGAATTATACCAATATTTAGTCGTTCCTCTCGATAAAGATGCTCCCGAAAGTATCCAATTGGAAAAGTGGCCTGAAGTGGAAAACCAATTCATAAATGAAGATTTAGAAAATGCTATGGAACAAGCAAAACAAATTGTTGAAGCTGTTCTTGCCATACGACAAGAAGAAAATGTGAAATTACGGTATCCTTGCTTACAGGTTCTGATTGAATTAAAACATGACGTTCCACATTTAGAAGAGCTTTTAGAAATTATCTCAAATCAAGCAAATGTGAAAAAGACTGAAATCATTCCTAAACCTAAAAAAATCGGCGAATCGATGTTCTTTTCAATTAAAGAGATCCCAAATGCAATTGTAGCATTGGATTTACAGGTCACAGAGGAACTAAAACTTGAAAGAATTCTTAGAGAATTACAACGGCATATTCAACAAACAAGAAAGCAGAATAAATTTCATGTAAAGGAGTATATCGAGGCTGTAATTGTTTGTCAGGATGAAACACTGGTTTCCTCTTTAGAAAAACTAAAAACTACTCTCCAACAAAAAATTGGCGCAAAAATTCTCGACATTTTACCAAAAGTACCCGCAAAAGCTAAGAACTGGAAAATAAAAGGAGAACTGATATACGACAATATAAAATTTGAATTCTATTTTCATAAAATTTAGATTATAAAAACTTGGAATACTAATATAAAGATGGAAACGATCAATGCACCGATCCCTACAAAGAACAGGCGAGTTCCCATTTTAACACAATGCATCTTTTTTTGAAGAATTAAAGAAATATTGTAAATTAATTCTGCATATCGAATATCATTTTCCTTTTTTGGTAAATGGTGGAATTTAATGAATTCTTCGATAAACTCGTCTCTCGTATGTCTAGTAATGTGAGTATAGAGCGGTTGGAGCGCTGTAGAACTTTCTTGAAATGTTCGTGGGCGGAGGGCAGAAAGGGCAAAATATATGGCAGCAACATTAAAAATTACAGAAATAGAAAAACCGATAGCAATTGGAGCAATATCTTCAAGTTTAATAATATTTGCGAGAAAAAATGCAGTAATAAGAACACTTTGACCACAAATTACGGTAAGAGTAGATGCCTTAGAATCTGAAACTTTTATTAAGTCAAAATTTAGACTAAAATATAAATCAGTTATTTTATGTTCAGCAAAACCTTTATCTAAAATCTTCAGATCGGGAATATCTTCTTCGGACATGAAACACCAATTCGGTTCTTACTTACACCAAAAATTGAATGAAATTTCTGTTTGTTAACGAAAAATTCGTATATAAACAATAAAAAGATTATTATTTCTATTCGAAGCTTAGTTCTAGATAATGTTTAGAAGAGAGAGTACCTAAAATTTAATGAAACAGGACGCTTTTATCAAAAAAAATCGTTTTTACAGGTGTATATATAAATATGGGTAAATATCAGCTATATTGTCCTTATTGTAATAATTATTTAGAAGAACATTATACACTAGATTGCTTAAATCATTCAGTATTAATTCGTTCTGTATATAATACAAAAAAATTTACTGTACAAAAGCTAAAAGGGCTTTGGAAATATGTTGAATGGCTCCCTGTTTACAGACCCTTAAATATTGATAGCGGTCCAATAACCTATAAGAGTGATGCATTAGTAAAAGAATTAAGATTGGAATCTCTTTACATTAGTTTTAATGGATATTGGCCTGAAAAAGGTGCAAATGTCAAATCATGTACTTTCAAAGAATATGAAGCATTAGCTACTTTACCTCGAGTAATACAAACAGGCAATAAAGGATTATATGTCGCTTCAGCAGGAAATACTGCCAGATCATTCGCTTATATTTCCCACTTAACTAAGATTCCTGTAGTCTTATTCGTTCCAGAGCAGAATATCAATCATTTTTGGGTTCCCGAAGATAATACAGGACCTATAACTCTTATCACTCTACAGAAAGGAAATGACTATACCGAAACGTGCCGAATTGCAGCTCGATTAATAGGGGCATTAACTAACAATTCAGGTTATGTTCCAGAGGGAGGTGCTAAAAATATAGCGCGGCGGGATGGAATGGCTTCTGTTCTCTACGATGCTGTCCATATAATTAAAAAATTACCCCATTATTACTTTCAAGCAATAGGAAGCGGGACGGGAGGTATTTCTGTTTGGGAAGCTGCACTACGATTTCGTGAAGATGGACGTTTTGGGAATTATCTCCCAGAATTACACTTGAGCCAAAACCTTCCTTATGCCCCCATTGTACATGCATGGAATCTGAACTCTCGAGAAATAATACCAGAACGGGATATGCCAAATGCTGAAGAACAGATAAAACAAGTCCATGCCACTATGTTAACAAATCGTTCTCCCCCTTATAGCATTCCAGGGGGTGTTTTTGACGCCTTAACCGATACAAATGGGCAAATGTATGGCATTACAAACGATGAGCTTCACCAAGCTGAGAAATTATTTCTTGATCTGGAGGGCATTGATATTGTCCCTGAAGCCTCAGTAGCTGTAGCCAGCTTAATTAAGGCAGTAGAACAAGAAACAATTAACAAGAAAGGGATAATTCTTCTAAATATTACAGGTGGGGGTATTGAACGATTGAAAGAAGATGTTGATCTCCCTTCTATTACTCCTGCTTTAAAAGTTGCTAATGCAGATGTCCCACTTGACGAAATTTTGGATTTGTTACAATGAACCCTGAAGAGAAAGTTATTGAAATTCTTAAAACAAATCAAATCGAATATATATACTCTGTTCCTTGCGCAAAAATTCGAAATCTACTTATTTTATGTTCTCAAAATTTTAAACATATACCTCTAACACGAGAAGAGGAGGGCATTGGAATTGCAACTGGCGCTTATTTAGCGGGTGCACATAGATCGGCTCTCCTTATACAAAGTGGAGGTCTAGGGAATTCCATTAATGCCCTCCTATCCCTCGCAGTCCTCCATAAAATCCCAATTCCGATTCTCATAAGTTGGCGTGGAATCTATAAAGAAAAAATAATTGCTCAATATGCGATGGGACAGCATATTACACGTTTGTTTGAGGCATTAGATGTTCCATATGTAGAAATCCATGATCAACACAATTTACCTACTACTTTGCATCGTGCTCTCGAAGAATCATTTACCCATGAGACACCTTATGGAATCCTGTTAAGCCCAAAAATTTGGGAAGAAAGTAAATTAGATACCTTAAACATCGAATATCCGCCCCGAAAACGTAGATCTGAAATTCATTTTTCAAAGAGTCTAAAAAATCCTACGTTAACCCGATTTGAAATCATTCAAGGTCTTCAATCATTCCTCACTGGTAAAATTGTCATCTCAAATATTGGTTTTCCAAGCAGAGAATTATATGCAATTTGTGACCAAGCATCTAATTTTTATATGACTGGCAGCTTTGGAATGGTTTCTCTTATAGGTCTTGGAATTGCGTTAAATCTTTCTGAAGAAATTATTGTAATAGATGGTGATGGAAGTATATTGACCAATCCAAATGCGCTCTGCACAATTGGTCAAGTCGCACCAAGGAATCTGACCATCCTCGCAATAGATAATGGCACTCACGGCTCAACGGGAAATCAACTCACTCCTGCCTACAATTTTCTTGATTTAGAATTACTTGCTAAGAGCTTGGGAATCCTAAATAGTGGTGTAGCTTATTCTCCAGACGAGATAATAAAACTTTATGAAAAATTCCAATCAGGTCCAAGATTCATTCATATACTTACGAAGCCCTTTAATGCAAATGTTAAAACAATCCCTTTAACTCCGATTCAAATCAAAGAGCGCCTTATGAACTATATTAAAGAAAAATTTAAACCGAAGTGACAAGTATTGATCAAAAAACCCACAACCTTACGATATGATCGTCAGTTCCTTAAAGAATTATTAAGTGATGTACGGGTTCCCGAAGACATTGGATTAAAAAAATGTATTCAATGTGGTAATTGTAGTAGTGCATGCCCAGCAGCAAGATATACGCCCTATAGACCACGAAAACTTATCCATGATATATTAACAGGCCAAAAAGATAAAATTCTTAAGTCAGAAGATATTTGGTATTGTTTCTCTTGCTTTTCTTGCAATCTAAGATGCCCTCGAGGTAATAATCCTGGTATTTTAATCCATATCCTTCGCGATCTTGCACGAATGGCAGGATACGGGTGGAAAAAAGTGCTCCCTTTTAAAAATTATCTAGTAAGCCTCAGAGACACAGGGCTTGGACTCACGCCTCTCTCAACTCCTATCGAGGCATTTGAAGATGAATTAGGAGCTGATTGGGCACAGATACGGCGCAATTTACCCGAAATTCTAAAAATGCTCGGAATGAGTTCTGTTCCACCTCGCGAACTCCCGCAAGAGGCGCGAGATCAAATAAAAAAGATCTTAGAATTAGCAAATATAAATGAAGAAATTGAAAAATTCACGAAAATGGAAGAAAAAATTGAAGAAAATTAACAAGATCAAAATTGATTAAGTCCAGTGGGATTGAACTATATGAATAAAAAGATACCTCATAATGGATTTTATCTATTCAAAAGTTGTCTCATTGGCCTAGAATATCCTGGCGCTGAGAATTCCACTCGGTTTGTTTTTGATAAACTTGGTATCGATTATTATGATGATCCTCGGCAATCTTGTTGTACTGGTATGGGAATGAATTTGGATGTGGTTACCCCTTTGATCACTTCGGTATTAGCTGCCCGAAATTTCACGTTAGCAAATCAGGCAAATCATCCTTATTTCGCAACTATATGTTCTACTTGCTATGGTGTGAACAAAGAAGCGTGTGAATGGACGAATAAAGATCCGAAACTTTTTACCCAAGTTAAAAATATACTTTCACGCGCAGGATTAGACGTAAAACGAGATTATTTGAATGCAGAACATGTTTTCCATGCTGCCGAGGTTTTTTATCAGTGGAAAGATGCAATAAAAGACCATGTTGTAATCGATTTTGGTGGGATACGAATTGCTACACATCATGGCTGTCATTTTTATAAAATTTTCCCTGAATATGTAGTCGGCGACCCAGAAGATGTTCAAGTTTTAGATGACCTTGTGAGAGTTATTGGAGCAGAATCAATCTCTTGGTATTCTGAAAAAAATTATTGTTGTGGTTCAGGGTTTCGCCATCGCTGGATTTCTCGCGACTTATCCCGTGCGGCGGCTTATGACAAATTAATTAGTGTAAAACGAGAAGGAGCTGAAATCCTTATTAATATGTGTCCTATGTGTGCTTTCCAGTTCGATCGATACGATGCACTGCTTGAGAAATTATTTGCCACCAAATTAGGAATCATCCACCTTAATATCGCACAATTACTTGCTTTGAGCATGGGTGCGGATCCTTACAAAGTTGTAGGCGTACAAACACATTCTGTTAAAGTAGAACCACTTTTAAAAAAGTTAAAAATTATTTAATAATCAATCAAATGAATAGGTTAGAATAATGTATAGTGGCTTTCCAGATAGAATTGGGGTTTTTATCTGTAAATGCGGGAAAAATATCGCTGAAGTAATTGATCTAGATGTAGTAATTAAAGAAGTAAAGAAATGGGACAATGTAATTACTGTTAATTCTAATACTTTTATGTGTTCTCTCCCCGGACAAAATCTATTAAAAAAAATGATTCTGGAACATTCTTTAAATAAAATAGTAATCGCCGCTTGTAGCCTTCGCGTTCATAAAAAGATGTTTCAGACTGTTTTGGAGGATGCCCGTTTAAATCCCTATCTTCTTGAGATCGCAAATATTCGCGAACAATGCTCATGGGTAAATGCTGCAACTCCTGATAAAGCTACACGTAAAACAATTTCACTCATTAGAGGTGCAGTTAAAAAAGCAACACAATTATATCCGTTGGAAAATATTCGACAAGTAGTAAAAAAGCAAGTATTGGTAGTTGGTGGAGGTATAGCTGGGATTTCCGCTGCTTTATCTCTTGCAAAAACTGGTTATACAATTTATCTTGCCGAAAAAGATTTTACCATTGGAGGAAACATGGTTAAACTTGTTAAAACATATCCCGAAGAAGAATGTGCTATGTGTACCATCAGTCCATTAATGTCAGAAGTTGGACAAAATCCAAATATTACATTATTACCAGGCACTGTACCTGAAAGTATTGATGGCTCAATTGGAAATTTTAGAGTCACCTTAAGACAGAATCCTCGATATGTTGATTTGAATAAATGTCTTTCATGTGGAAAATGTGCGGAAGTTTGTCCTGTTGAAGTCCTTGATGAATGGAACTGTAATCTAGGAACCCATAAAGCAATTTATCGAAGTTTTCCAGAAGCAGTTCCCAATGCATTTGTAATCAACTCTGCTTATTGCCTCCATCTAAAAGCACGGTTAACCAATCAAGATACATCTGTTTGCCAAAAGTGCTTAGAAATTTGCCCCTCTCAAGCTATCAATTTTGATGATAAACCACAAATCCATAATTTAGAAGTCGGATCTATCATTATTGCAACAGGACACAAGGATTATGATCCTATCAAAAAACCCTACCTAGGCTATAAACGGTTTCCTGATGTAATCACGATTATGCAGCTTGCACGGTTATTAGATATCAATGGCCCAACAAAAGGAAAATTAAAACGCCCTTCTAATAGTAAAAGACCAAAATCAGTTGTATTTTTGCAGTGTGTAGGTTCTCGTGATGAAAAACCTTCAGGACATCCTTATTGTTCCCAAGTATGTTGTATGTCCGCAATAAAATACGCAAGTATGATAAAAAAATTCGACCCAACTATCGAAGTAACTATATGTTATACTGATATAAGAGCAGTTGGTTTTTATGAAGAATATTATAGATATGTACAAAATCTAGGTGTTCATTTTATCCGTGGAAAAGTGTCTGACGTAACATCTGACCCAGATACTGGAAATATACTTTTACGAATGGAAGATACACTTACGAACGAAATTATTATACTAGAAACTGACTTACTAGTGCTCTCTACAGCCCTCGAACCCTCGGAAGGAACTATCGAAGTGGCAAATACGTTTGGACTTTTAATGACAGAAGATGGTTTTATTCAACAAGACCATTTAAAATTACGTCCTATTAACACAAATATTAATGGGATATTTGCATGTGGTACTGCTCTTGGTCCAAAAGATATTACTGAATCCGTCCTTCAGGCTAATTCAGTCACAGCAAAGGTAGAAGAAATTTTAAAGCAGGGTATAATTGAGATTAGCCCTGAAATTGCCGTAATCAATCCAAATAAATGTAATAATTGTGGTAGCTGTATTGAAATCTGTCCTTATAATGCTATTGAATGGATGAATGCACGAATTCTAATAAATTCCTTAGCATGCGTCGGTTGTGGTGCATGTGTACCCGAATGTCCTCAAAATGCCTTAGATTTGAATCATCTCACTCAAACACAATTAAAGTATCTTATTGAAGGGATTCTTGAAGATGTAAAAGAAGAGGACCGCCCTATCATCCTCGCTTTTCTTGAAAGTAAAATCGCTTATGCTGCTGCCGATGATGCAGGTATTAAAAAATTACAATACCCCCCAAATATACGCATCATTCAGGTACCTTCTACAGCAATGATTCCCTACTCTATCATTAAATTTGCTTTTGATAAAGGTGCTGATGGTATTTTCCTAGGTGAAGGTCCTGAAGAGGGTCCTGTAGGCAAGGTAGCTCCCATTGTCGAGAAACGTGTCGAAGTATTCGAACGAAAACTGGAAGAAGACGGGATTGATGCATCTCGACTCTACGTTACTAAGATATACATTACTGAAGGACAAAAATTAACAGAACTTTTTAAGACTTTTACGCAAATTTTAGAGGAAGAGGACTGAATCAATGGCAACATCTAAAACAATCGAAGAAATTAATCGGAAACTTGAGAAAGGTACCGCTATTGTAATGACCGCAGAAGAACTCTGCAATCTAATTCGGGATGATCAAAAGGTTACTATGGATGACATAGATGTTGTCACCGCTGCTACACGAGGTCTGATGAGTGGAACACTCATTATTTTATCTTTCAAAGTATCAGAACCCGCAACCTTTAAAAAAGCAGAAAAAATTTATTTAAATGACATTCCTGGCTACGTCGGACCTTGCCCAAACGAATGGCTTGGCGTAATCGATGCAATCTTTTATGGAACTGCCCATAGTATTTCAGAACCCGAGAAATATGGTGGCGGACATTTATTTCGGGATCTCATCGAGAAAAAAGATATTCATGTGAGAGTTACCACTGTTGAAGGAAAGACTATTGAACTAACGACAAATCTCAATGAAATCCCTTTCGCGAAAATGATGGCTATTCGAAATACTTTCAAAAATTACCTCGCTTTCGTAAACCCTCATGGTGAAGAATTGAGCTCAATTTTCTCAGCTCAAAAATTCAAAGGAAATTTTGCTGAACTCACTTTTTGTGGGTGTGGTGAACTGAATCCCATTCAAAAAGACCCCAATTTGGATGTGATTGGTATTGGCACCCCCATATTAATGAATGGGGCACTCGGCTACATTATCGGTTCGGGCACTCGTAGTTCCAAAGAAAAACCAAACCTCATGGCTATTGCTGAAATGCATGATATGAAACCAGAATATGCTGGAGGTTTTATTACATCAAGCGGTCCCGAGGTAATTAATTCATGGGCGGTTGCAATTCCTATTTTAAATGAAAAAATCTTCCAAAATGTCTGTATCACTGATGAACAGATCAAATTAGCGGTGGTTGATGTAAAAGGGCGAACCCCACTTGCCACAAAAACATACGCTGATGTCTGGCAAGGAGTTGACTTCCAAATCTCCTATAATAAGGCAGATTGCCTTGAATGTGAAGTATGTTTGGTTGAGAAGAATTGCCCTATGACTGCATTTTCCCGAGAAGAGGGCATCAACCAATCTTTGTGCTTTAATTGCGGTCATTGTGTCAATTTATGCCCAGGTAAAGCATTTAAAGGCACACTTGGACAAATAAAAGTCTTAAACCATGATATTCCCATAGTCCTCCGCCAATCAGATCGATATAGAGCGTCCAAGCTCGCAAAAGAACTCAAAAAACAAATTCTAAACGGTACATTCAAACTCACATTGCCTATTTCCAAACTGAAGTTTCAATAACTTTCTTTTTTTCAAAAACTTAAAATCTAAAGAAATTCGATTACTAATTGTGAAGGCTCAAATTTTTTATTCCCGTTCCTCGGATCGTTCTACTTTTGTCAATAAAATTTTGACCCATTTTCAAGACGAAATGAAGGGAAAAATTCTAATCAAGGTAAATTGTGTTTCGCATGAACCTTATCCGACCACGACTCACCCCGAATTGCTGGAAGCCCTCCTTCAAAAATTACATGGAAGAGATCTTGCCGTTGGCGATGCCCCAGCCGTTGATTTACGCGGTTTTGATATAAAACAATCTACTCTCTATAAAATATGTGAAAAACTCAATGTCCCCTTCATTAATTTCTATGAAGATGAAATGCAAACGGTAAAATCGGTCCGAAATTATGAATTAACCTTTTCTAATATCCCCTTAACATATGATTATATCATTTCCCTCCCTATTTTAAAAATCCATATGGAATGTTCTATGACGGGCGCTCTGAAAAATGCATTTGGCTATCTTGCAAAGCGCGATCGTATCTTAATGCATATAGCCAAGAAAAATATTCATAAAGGTATCGCCGAATTAAACACCTTTGTAAAACCAGATCTAACGATTATGGATGCAGTCCAAACACTAGTTAAGGCAAACGAGATTCGCCATGGCGGCTTGAAACGGGATCTTGGGTACCTCTTAGCGAGCAAGGACCCTGTCGCCTTAGATTTCTTCGGATTTTCCCTCTTAAAGAAAATTGCACCCCAATGGAAACCCCAATCGCCTCTTGAAATTCCTCATCTCAAAAATTCACTTGATCTAGGAATAGGGCATTCAGAATATCAATTGATAAAAGTTTAATCAATCAAATAATGTTTTTTGTCTATATTTCTCTTTGGAAAGTGCGGTGAAACGAAAACCAAGTAGTCTCACTTTTTTTGGGTCTGACTCAAATTCCTTGAGCAGTTGTTTTCCAATTTTTAATGCCGTTTTCTTATCATTAGTAGGTGTCTTAAGCTTTTTCTGCCGCGTAAATGTATCAAAATTCTCAAATCGTATTTTTATTACAATCGTTTGATAGAGATAATTATTTTTCACGAGCGATTTGTGTAACTTATCAACAAGAATCTCTAACGCCTTATAAATTGTCCTAAAATCTTCCACATCCTGTTCAAAGGTAATTTCAGAACCTAGCGATTTCCGCTTATATCCTTCACGTACCGGAGTATTATCAATTCCTCGGGCTACATTATGTAGATAGATACCTAATTTCCCAAAAAGCTCATTCAACTTTGTGGGAGAGAACGCCGCGAGGTCTGCTATTGTCTTTATATTCAATTTTTCGTTCAAAACTTTTTTCATCTTTGGCCCAATACCAATAATTTTATCAACTGGTAAGGGATTTAGGAATGCCTGCACCTGTTCTGGAGGTACATAGGTAATTCCATCCGGCTTTTGAAAATCAGATGCAATTTTAGCGACTTGCTTATTTGGACCAATTCCTATTGAACATGTTAAATGAACCTTCTGCCAAATTTCCTCCTTTATTTTTCGTGCAAGTTCTACAGGATGAATACCACTTTTTATTCGTTCCGACACTTCAATAAATGCCTCATCTAATCCCCACCTCTCCATCTTCTTTGGTAATTCTTTCTGTTCCTTTTCATGTGTTTCGATTAGTTCTTTATCCTCATCCGCATAAGCTCGAAGGATTTTCATTATCTCGTCTGAAATCGTCTTGTAATATTTAAGATCTGGTCGCAAATAAATTCCTTGAGGACACAACTTATATGCTCGTGAAATAGCCATACCCGATTTAACTCCAAATTTCCTTGCTTCATAAGAACAAGCCGAAACAACTCCCCGACCTTTCCCACTCTTAGGATCCGCTCCTATAATGACCGATTTACCCTTCAAAGATGGATTCCGCAAGACCTCACATGACGCATAAAAGGAATCCATATCCACATGAAAAATTATTCGATCCATCAAATATAATCATGTGCTATTGCCATAAAAATATGAAAATTTTTTTCCCATCCCTTAAATCTTAACAGCCTCTATACTTCGAAGATTTTCAATTATAGAATTGCTCTAAATACAATTTTTTCAACAGATTTTCTAGGCAATTGTGATAATCAAAATCTAAAAACATATAAGTTATGGATTTCGCAATAACAATGAATATGATATGTTTCAAAAATAACAAGTTTCAAAAATTTTCTCAATCAAGTAGATTCATTTTTATTTTTGTCGAGATAAGATAGGGTCAGATGGTGCGGGACGAAGATGGAGAGGCGAACAGAGAAATTCGGGATAGTATCGCTTGATAACCTGCTTGGGGGTGGTGTCACTCCTGGGAGTGCCATTTTAATAACGTCAGAGCATCCAGCTACGAATAAAGGTGCTTTCACAGGGTATTTTGCTTTAGAACAGCTTGGGCGGCCGAATGGAAGAGTTTTTATGGTAGAATATAGCCATCCTCCACATCATTTCTTCAATTTACCCGAAATGGTCACGAGTTCCTCATTTCTCCATTCAGCTATTCGCGCAAATCGATATTTCGTAATCAACTGTTATGGAACTGTAAAATATCCGACAAATTTTGCTTTTCGAGAAGCAATTATTAATATCGATAAACCTAATGACATTGCCAAGGTAAAATATATTTTAGATAAAGTACGAGATGACATTTGTGAACCTGAAGAGACAGTACGCTGGATCTTTGATGATATTACAAATATGTTTATTACAATCGGTGATGAAGGTAAAGTTCTTCGCTTTTTTCGCCAAGTATTTCAATCTTTAAAAAGCAAGGATGATTTAGGATTATTTTACTTAGACCGTCATGCCCATTCTACCCAGTTTGTTTCTGCTTTGGAAAACATGTGTGATATAATTATAAATCTACGTGTCAAGGAAATTAGTGGACTCTTTCTGCCCCATTTGCGTATCATCAAAAATCGCTATTTTGGAGGACAAGTGGTAAGTACAGAAGTACCGTACTCCTTTACACCTGAGGGTATTCGAATTCAAACTAAAATGTTTGGTGATTTTGAAGTATTAAAGAAGAATTTAACTCTAACACCTGAGAATAACATTGAATTATTTGGATTGAAATATCTTCTTGTTCCTAGGAAGCAATATGTCCAAATTGTCCAAAATGCCTATAATAAGCTGGATTATGATGAATATTGTAAAATGTTTTTTGATGTTGGGAAAGTGGCTGGTCAAGAATTTTATTCCTATCTAACTTCTTTCTTTAAAACACATGAATTAGAGCGTCCTTATGTTATTTTGCGCC
>Ga0180301_10003111_pt1 | contig 13037 bp, 15 predicted proteins | sample GuaBasSediGuay16_FD_121797 | JGI IMG/M metagenome (GOLD analysis project Ga0180301, IMG submission 121797) | Subseafloor sediment microbial communities from Guaymas Basin, Gulf of California, Mexico - Guay16, Core 4569-2, 12-15 cm | ecosystem: Environmental > Aquatic > Marine > Hydrothermal...
ACACGGAAGAGATGATAGAAGAGGAGAAAAAGCAAATGCCAGAATTATTGTTCAGGCAGGAGTATTTGGCGGAATTTATTTCCAATGCTGGCTCGGTCTTTCAAAATGTAGATAAAATAGTCAGAGATGATATTCAAGAAGATGTTATCCCAAACAGGAATTATTTAATGGGAATAGATATGGCGGAAACTCACGATTATACGGTTATGGTTGTGATAGATACTTCAACCCACAATGTGGTTCATATAGACAGATTTAAGGGCAGGGATTATCCGCTTCAAAAAAAGCATATCATAGCTAAATCCAAGAGATACAACAACGCAAGGATTGTTTTAGACGCTTCGGGGGTTGGAAAGCCGATTTGGGAAGATTTGAGACAATCTGGCTTAATGGTTGAAGATTTCACCTTCACGGGACAAAGCAAAATGGAGCTTATAGGACAATTGATAGTAGCGGTTGAAAACCAATATATTCAAATCCCCCGCCACCAAACCTTAATTGACGAATTAAAATCATACGAATACAAGTGGATAAATGAAAAAACGGGTTTGCCATTAAAAAGAATACAATACGGACATCCAGCGGGCTTTACAGATGACTGCGTAGATGCTTTGGCTCTGGCTGTCTGGGATTTGCCTTCTTACAAGCCCATAATTAAAACTCCGATTGAGGAGGAAATAGAAAATATCCGAAAACAAAAAAAGATTAAAATAAGAAAATCAATAATATAAATAAGCTGATATAAGATGCCTTATGTAGCCATTGTCATAGAAAATTTCATCATAAATATGGGCTTTATCCGACTAAATCCCAGTTGAAAGAATTTATGGCAACAAACATATCCCTTTACCAAAAAAGCGTAAAAACGAAGACAAACAGGAGTTTATATCCCGCTGTATGTCATCAGAGGTTATGAAACGGGAATATCCTGACCAAAAACAGCGAATTGCTGTTTGTCTATCGCAATATAGAAAAAAATGAACATAGCAGACCTAAAAAATGAGTTAAAAATCTATGAAGAAACTGAACTGGAAGCAAATCCTTCATACGCTAAAACCCAGCCAGAGCTTTTAGATTTAATTGAAAAATATTCCAATTCGCAATTTAGAGACGCAGAATACGATTCTCAAGGTTATAAGAAACTATTTTTTAACATTTCAGACAATCCAAGAGATATTGGGAAAAAAGAAACCGATTTAGATTTAGGCGGTATCCATATTGAAACAGAATCGGGACACGATTACTATACAGGTTGGCTTTACGAGAAAGAACTGCGGTTTTGGATGAAGGAAAACGGCATTAGCACGAAATTAAACCAATTAAGAAACCATTTTATAGATTGCGGAATTTGTATTGCCAAAAAGGTTAAAGATGAAGTTTATGTAGTCCATCCCAAAAATTTAATATCTGACCCAGAGGTTGAAAATATAGAAGATTCTTTTGTGATAGAAGTTCACCAATATACGCCCAAAGCATTGAGAGATATGGGAAGGAAGAAAGGGTGGTATATGAACAAAATTGACGATGTTATAGAAAAGAACAAGGGGGGAAAGATTAAAGTTTATGAAAGATATACAAATGATGAAGACGAAAATGGCAATAATTTCTTTTTAATAGCCAAAATAGGCGAAGATTTTTCAGAAGACGGGATAATATACGAGGGAAAAAGAGAACCCCAATACAAAGTAGCTAAAATGGAAGAGATATTTGGAAGATTTCTTGGAAGAGGAGTTATTGAAAAACTTTTAGAACCCCAAATAGCTAAAAATGATATCAATTACTATCTCCAAAAGGGATTAAGAATATCATCTCTTCATTTATTCCAAAGCAAAGACCAAAATGTTGGCAGGAATACTTCACTTTTAGAAGAAGAAGACGGAACTATTCTCCACTCAATGGACAATATAAATCCAATTCCCTTAGAAGAAAGAAATCTGCCAGCTTACAGCTATTTAGACCAATTATGGGATAGGAGTATAGAAGAAAGGTCTTTCTCTTATGAGGCAATGGGAGGACAGAGACCGCCAGCGGGACTTACTTTGGGAAGCCACCAGTTATCAATAATGAAAGCGGGAGGGTATTTTAAAGATAAAAAAGATTCTCTTGCCATATTATTCAGGAATATAATTACAGATTGGGTAATTCCGAGTTTCAAAAAAGGGAAAAAGAAGCTTCACAAGCTTCCAATATCCAAATTGCTGGGCGGAAAAGAAGATTCTAACCGCCTCTTCAATGCTCTATTAGCTGAAAGGATGAGAAAGAAGCGGCTGGAAATGATGAGAAAAGGCAGATATCTAATGGGGACTGACTGGGAAATAATCAGGGGGATACAAGCAAAAATACTTAGGGAGGAAGATTTGATTATCCCCGATGAAACTTATGAGAACATTAATGAAAAAGTAACGGTTGTTATCACGGGCGAACAAATTGGGGGACAAGTTGAAATTACCGTGCTTAATCTTATATTGAATATGGTTAACAACAATCCTGCTGCTTTCAACAATCCGATTACGAGAAGGGTAATTTCCAAGATATTAGACAGGTATGGAATAAATCCTACTGAGATACTGCCAGAAGAAGTACCAGAAATGGAAGAATCATTAGCAATGGCAAGGGGTATGGAAATGGGAGGTTCGCTTCCCGCCCCTAATATAACAGCTCCCTCAATAATTAGAACTGGGGGTGAAGTATAATGGATTTTATAACCCAAAATAAAAAAGAAATAACAGATTTCCTTATAAGTTGGAGAGATGCGATTAAAGAAGAAGCATATGGACTTTCTAAGGGAGAGGAAAGGGATATTAAGATAGATTTTTGCCACCAGATAGATAGAAAAATAAAGGAAATCAATTTAGAGTTAAAAGAAAAAGAACCAGAAAGTATGATATAGGTTGGGCATCCGTAAAGCCCAGAGGCAGGCAAACCTCTATAAAAACCGTAAAGGTCGGTATAGTTAAACCGTAAAAACGAATTATGGAAGACGAAAATAAAAATCAGGATTCGTCGCCTGAAACAAACGACACCGAAGAAGAGGATTTAAATGAATCCGAAGAAAAGGATTCGGATAAATCTGATGACACTTCGGGAGAATCAGCCGAGGAAGGCGGAAAACCCTCATCTGTCCCTTATAAGCGTTTCAAAGAAGTGGTTGACGAACGCAATAAATTAAAGAGGCAGGTGGAAGGTGAGTCCCAAACTAAGCCCAAATCTTTTACAGACGAGCAGTGGAAAGAAAGAGTTGATTTCGCCATTAGGCACAGAGATATTTCTGATGACGAAATGGACTTTGTTTCAAGCTACGCTGCGGGAAAAGGTATAAGTATGGAAGAAGCATATAAAACCAAAGCTGTAAAAGGTTATTTGAGCTATCAGAGAGAAATGGCGAAAGAGGAAGAAGCAGTCCCCGAGCCTTCGGCAAAAGGGGAAACTTTCAACAAAAAGCCGCTCTCTGAACTTTCAGATGAAGAAAGAAGGTCAAATTGGGCGGAAATAAGGGACAAAGCTATTAAAGAAGGTAAAAGAAAGAGAAAAAAAGACCTCGGTTTATAGTTTTTTGACAATTGAATCGGGGTTAATAAGATATGGCATTTACACCTTTTACTGGAACTTACAGCAGTGGTGATTTACAATATGTCATTAATACTCTTTATAGCCCTAAGGTAGAGAGAGAATACCGAGCTCACTTGCTTGCTGGTGATTTCTTTAACGACCTGTCAGGAATGTTCGCAGGCGGAGGAGGTCATCTAAGCATACCTGACATTTTTACGAGCCAGTTTTCTGCTAACACCAAAACTACTGGTTCAGATGTCACTGAGCAGTCTCCTGCGGAAGCAGAGTTAACTCTGACCGTTGATACTTGGAAAGAAGTTTCCTATGTTATTGAAGACCGCCAGTTGGCACAGATTATGGCAGGTTCAGATGTTTTGGACGCTTATGCTTCCCAAGCGAAGTATTTAATCGCCAAAGCATTAGATTCCAGCTTGATGGCTCTTTACTCAGGACTTTCTCAAACGGTTAATGACACAGCATCAGATGTAAATGATGCTGATGTTAGGAGTGCAATAGAGAGTATTGTTGACGGTGATGTTCCAATGCAAAGGTTAGCTTTCTTCTTTCATCCGACGGTAAGCAAATTGCCGCCATTAACAGCAATGTTAATTGGAAAATTCTGTAAATTGCAGGGAAAACTCAAGAAGTTTATCTGCAGGCAAGCAATGGCAATAAAAAAAGCCGTTGAAGCTTCAACGACCATAATCAGAACACCCCTTGTGGGTGAAGGAATGGTCTGAACTCTATAGCGATATAGAGAGGCAATAAGAAATTATTGTCCGCCTTGATAAGAATTGGTAGGGTGGAAGAGATAATTTGTCAAGGTCATAAAAGCAACAGATTGAATATGGCACGACTTATTTGGAATTTCCAAATATACAGGTGTCTATGACTCAGACCCAGTAGCAACTGGTATGCTTGGCGGAGGTGCCACAGAAGCCAGAAAGAATGCTGTACGCGGCCGATTATATGGCATTCCCGTATACGAAACCACACAGGTTCAAGCAGATGGAGCTTCATCCGCTTACTACAACCTGTTGGCAGCCCCAGAAGCATTTATGTTTGCTACTCAAATCGGACCAAGAAGTCAAGCTAATTATGTTCCTGAGCAATTAGGAACACTTTGGACAACCGATATCCTTTACGGAGTTGCTGAAAAGAGAGATGCGGCAGCTGTTGTTATCAGGTCCAGACAGACAGGAATAGCATCCTAAGCTAAGATAATCTCGGTTTAAGAGTTCTTGTGCTCAAAGTCCTCCCAGCCTTCGGGCTGGGGGGCAACAACAAATATATGGAATTACAAGAATTTGGAGTAAAAAAGAAAAGCCCGCCTACTTATTATTACAGAAATCATCACGGGAAAGTCATATCTCTTACGGAAGAGATAGCTTTGGAACAGCATAAACAACACCCAGAATATTTTGGAAGTTCAGATGATTTGTGCAGAACGGGATTTGATATGCTGGAAATGATTGCTTCCCATTTAAAGAAAAATGTATCTAACCCGAAACCGCCCCCAGATAAAAGGCGGGTTGGAAATTATAATCCAAGAACCAAATCTGATACCGAAGTACAATTTCTTAAAAATGAAGTAGAAAAATTAAAAAAAATAGTAAATGGTCAATATAATCAAGAGCAAAAAAACCAAATTCAAGGAAGTAACGGAAGCATTGGAACGACACCACAGGGGAACGCTTCCTAAGTCATATTATTCAGAAAAAGGAAATCTTTTTCCAAGTGCTATATTGGGGGGAAATCCTAACAGAGCTGAAAAAAGAAACCAAAAAAAGGATAAAGAAGCTGAGGAAAAAGGAATAGAGAAGATTAAAGAAAAGTCAAAAAACATTAAAAAGGAAAAAATAAAATTAACCACAGAAGAACTTAAAAAATATGAAAATATGGGGATTTATCACGGTAGGCAAGGGTGAAATCCATAGATACCTTAAAAATGCCATAGAGCGGCTCTCAGAGCTTACAGACAGCATTTTAATAGGAAACAATGCTACCGATAAAGAAACAATTGACTATCTTCACAGCATAGAAAAAGCGAAAGTGTATGATACCTCTCAATATGAGTGGGGAAAGAAACAGCACATTATAAAACAAAAATTATTTTATAAATTAGAAAAAGAAAATCCTGATTGGATTGTATGCATAGATGCAGATGAAGTATTGGATAGCAGACTTACCAGAGAAAAATTAGAAGAATTGACAACCAGAGATGAGATAGCTTTCACCTTTTACTGCGTCCAGTTATATGACCGAGAAGACCAGATGAGGGTTGACGGAGGTTGGGGAAATTTCAGAAATGTAAGGTTTTATAAATATATTAAAAATACAAACCATTTATTCCAAAACTCCCCGCTTCATTGCGGATTAGCACCAATATATGCTTATAAGTGGACAGCAGATTCAGAATATCTTTTCAAGCATTATGGGTATTTTACGGCAGATGATAGAAGGCAAAAAGCTGAAAGATATAGAAAATATGACCCAACGGGGAAATACTTCAATAAGAGCTGGTATGACAGCATTTTGGGAAAGCCAGAATTAAGACCATTTAATGAAGAAGAGTTCGGTAAAAAACTAAAATATAAACCCAAAAAACCATTAAAAGATAAATATACCTTAAAAGAAATGAAACAGAAAATATATTTTATAAAAAATAGACATGGAAAGGTGTTTTCGGTGTCCGAGTCACAAATTGAAGACCACAAAAGAGAAGGCATTGAAATTATAGGAGAGAGAGATGTAACAGAAATTAGTAAGTTTATTGATACGAAAGAGCTTCCAAAAGAAGATGTTGGATATACTTGTCCAATATGTGGTTTTAAGGCAAAAACAAAAGCAGGTTTGTCAGCACATAAAAGAAAACACAAATGAATATTCTATATCTTGGTACATTTAACAAGCCATATAGAACAGAAGTTTGGGTAGCAAAATCATTAAAGGAACTTGGACATAGCGTGTCTTTTGCTTATGAGGGAGTAAGTGGAAATGAAGAGATAATCACAAAACTGAAAAAAGCTGATGTTTTCTTATACAGCAAGGCAAATACAATCCAGCCATTATCTGATATTCTTAAATACTGCCAAGAAAAAAACATAATTTCTGTTTGCTGGTTATATGACCTTTATTGGGGAACTCCAAGAGAATACGAAACAAAACACGATAGATTTAAGGCAGATATTGTTTTGACAACAGATGGCGGACACCAAAAAGAGTGGCAGTCCATAGGTGTTAATAACAGGATATTAAGACAAGGCATATTTCAAGATGAGGCATTTATCGGCAGTAAAAAAGATATACCAGAAGAAATAGTTTTTATAGCAAATAAAAATTCTTGGTATCCCAAAAGAGAAGAATTAGATGAATTTCTTAAAAAGAATTATGGAAGTAAGTATAAAAGATACGGGGACAAAAATCAAATAAGGGGAAAAGACCTTAATGATTTGTTTGCCTCAGTTAAGATTGTTATTGGCGACAGCTATCCTTCACCGAATTACTGGTCTAATAGGATTTATGAAACATTGGGACGAGGTGGTTTTCTAATAACGCCAAGAGTTTCAGGTCTGGAAAAAGAGTTTGAATATTATAAGCACTTTATTCCCTTTGAATATGGAAATTACAAACAGCTGAAAGAGATAATTGATTATTACTTAACCCACGATAAGGAAAGAGAGAAGATACAAATGGCGGGACACAAGTATTGTAAGAAAAACTACACCTATCTTAAAAGATGTGAAGAATTTTGTGAGATATTAAAAGAGGAAATGGCAACCAGAAAAAAGAACCCAGCAAGTAAAGATACAATTGTATATCCAGACAATCTAAAAAAAGATAATGATAGTGTAACAACAATACTTCTTAACTACAAAAGACCAGAACAAATTAAAAGATTGATAAAAGAACTTAAAAGGCAAAAGGGTGTAAAACAAGAAATATGGATTTGGGATAGTTCTGGAAAGGATAATAACTTTGATTGTGCGACATTTAAAGACCCAATAAATACTGGTGTTGAAAGCAGGTGGGAGTTGGCAAGAATGGCAAGAACAAAATATGTTGTAATGTTAGACGATGATGTCCATTTAATGGATGATTATGTAATTAAAGACCTTTTAGAAACAAAAAAGAAAGAACCTCCGCAGGTTATATTGGGTTGGCGAGGGGTAAGACAATTTGTTGAGGGACAGAAATATACAGATTGCTATCATACTCGTTCAGAATTATCAAAAAAAGACCAATTGGTTCATATAGTTAAGGGACAAATATTTATAATAGACAGAGAACATTTAGAAAGGTCAAGAAGTTTTCCGCAGGAAATAAAAAATATAGACGATAGAACACACGGAGAAATATTTTATGGACTTTATTGGGGAGACAACCAGCCAATACATAAGGTTTTAGCTTGTTTGGCTGACAGAATTAAAAACATTACTGGCGATGGGAAGGGATTAGAACATAGAAAAGACCATAAAGAAAAACAAAATAAACATTGGGATTATTGTATAAACAGAAAATATGACAATAAATAGATTGCTTAAGAAAATTTAATAACAAAATAAAGATGTTTTCAATAGTTCTTACAACAATAAATAATCCAAAACTTTTAATTGATTATCATAATGCATTAAAAGATGTTTCTCATAATATAATAGTTGTTCCAGACAATAAAACGCCAGAAGAGGCAAGAGAAACTACTAAAAAAATAGGGGGTGAATGGTTAGATAGAAATCTATTGGGATATGAAAATGATGATGCAAAAAGAATGGAGGGAATAATAAGAGCAATGGAGAGAAGAGATGATTTTGTTGTTCTTTTAGATGATGATAATTATTTTAATGACGATTTATGGTATTTATCAATGTCAAAAGTTGGCGATATAGATAGATTTAATGCTTGGTATTCAAAAAATAATTGGGTTAATTGCTGTGAAGTATTAAACCGAAGAGATATTTTTCCAAGAGGATTTCCTTATTCAAAAATGAAAAAATCCGAAATAGTTTCTGAAAAAGAAGAAAATGACCAAATAATAGTAAATGCTGGTCTTTGGGTGGAAAGTCCAGATGTTGACGCAACTTTTCATCTAACAAAAGATGTAAGAACAACAGAGCTTTTAAATGAATTTATTTTAGGGGAAAATCAATATTGTCCGTTTAATTCACAGAACACAGCCATTTTAACAGATACACTTCGGGGATACTTTTTTAGACCCAAAATGGAAGGCGAGATAACAAGATATTCAGATATATTCGCAGGATTGTTTTATGAGAAAATAGCAAACCATTTGGGCGGAAGGATATTTTTTGGAAGACCATTATCAAAACACATAAGAAATAGTCATAATTATTTACGGGACGCACAGCAGGAAATAAAAGAAGCTATAATTTTAGAAGATATTTTACCCTCATTTGAAGAGGCAAAACTAAAACAAAAAGATTGGGGAAACTGCTTGGTAGAATTATTAGACCAGCTTAATGGCAAAAATAAAGAAACAAAAACATTTTTAAATCATTATAAAAGAGAAACAAATAAATACTTAGAAATATGCGAAAAGTATGTGTAACTGGTGCTGGTGGCTTTATAGGACATCACTTAGCACGCTATCTTAAATATAAAGGATATTGGGTTCGGGGGGTTGATATAAAAGAACCAGAGTTTTCAGATAAGAACGAAATGGATGAGTTCTTAAAGATTGATTTAAGAAATCCAGAAAATTGTTTAAAGGCAACGAAAGGAGTTGATGATGTATATAATTTAGCCGCAAATATGGGCGGAATAGGATTTATAACATTTCATAAGTCAGATGTTCTTTCAGATAATGTTTTGATAAATACCAATATGGCTTTGGCTTGTAAGGAAAACGGGGTTGAAAGAGCGTTTTATTCAAGTTCTGCTTGTGTATATCCGATATCAAGACAGCAAAATCCAAATATAACAGCACTTAAAGAAGAAGATGCTTATCCAGCAGAACCAGATAATGAATATGGCTGGGAAAAGTTATTTTCAGAAAGATTGTGGATTTCATTTAATAAGTTTTTCAAAGTAAGAATAGCAAGATTTCACAATATCTATGGAGAAGAAGGAACATTTGAGGGCGGAAGAGAGAAAGCCCCAGCGGCACTTTGTAGAAAAATAGCAAAAGGAGATGAAGTAGAAATATGGGGAGACGGCAGGCAAACAAGGTCTTTCTGCTATATAGATGATTGTGTGGAGGGTGTATATAGGTTAATGAATTCTGATTTCAAAAAACCATTAAACATAGGTTCTGATAGATTGATTACGATAGATGAGTTGGCAAATATAATAGCCAAAACAGCTGGAAAAAAAATAACAATAAAATACAATACAAACAAACCACAGGGTGTTAGGGGAAGAAACTCCGATAATGCTTTGTGTAAAAAGGTTCTTAATTGGCAACCGCAAATATCATTAGAAAAAGGTCTTTCAAAAACATATGATTGGATAAAACGACAATTGTTTCCTGATATATGTTAGAGGATAAAAATAAAAAAGCTATCTTATTAGACCTGATAGCCAGAACAGAGGGCAGGATATTTACGGCTGAAATTGAAGAAAGATATTTAAACAGGAAAATATTTTCTGGCACTTCAAAAGAAAAATGGCAAAGAGTATTAGCCAGCGTCCAGCAACAAAAGAAATCAGACCAAGAAAGGTTGGATTTCTATAACGAAATACTAAAAGAATATGACCATATCAGAATTCATCAAAATAAGGAAACTGATAACAATACTGCTTAAGAAAGCTGAAGAGGAAGCTATTAACAGAGGAGAGATTTTGTCAAGCCAAGACAAAAATAAAGTTAAAGCTGAAATAATAAAAGAGGCAGGTTTTACATTAGAAGAATATAACAGATTAGAAAGAGAGCAGAAAATAAAAAAAAGAGAAATATTGAAAGGCGAGAAAGGTGAAAAAGGGGATAGAGGACCTCAAGGACCAAAAGGTGAAAAAGGAGACAAAGGCGATAGAGGTCCAAAAGGAGAAAAGGGTGATAAAGGTGATAAGGGAGACAAAGGAGATAAGGGCGAGGACGGAAAAGATATAGACCAGTCCAGAATAGATGAAGCCATAGATAATGTAAAATGGCAAATAGGAGAGGACATTGAAAACTTAAAAGAAGAGCTTCCCGACTTTAAAGACCTTAAAACTTTAACTGACGGCTCAAATGCCGATAAGCTTCATACTCACGATATGAAAAGAGTGGTTGAGCGGGTTATTCAAGGAGGCGGAGCGGCACAAGATTGGGTAGAACAGCATTTTTATACCAAAGATGAGGTGGATAGTTTAGTTGGTAGTGGTGGTACTTGGGGTTCTATCACAGGTACTCTTTCAAATCAAACCGATTTACAAAATGAATTAGACGCTCTTGTCCCTTACACAGGAGCAACTTCTGATGTAGATTTAGGAGCACATAACCTAACAACCACAGGCACAATTAGTGGTTCAAATATAATATCAGGAGATGGGATAAATAAAATAACAGTTGGTACAATTGAGCCAACAAATCCCGAAATTGGCGACATTTGGTTAGACCAAAGTTAAAGGTCGGTAATAATAATTTAACTAAATAAAAAAATATGGCTTCAGCAATACCAAATAGTGCAAAAGCAAATTTAATAAATGGAACAATAGATTTGAATACGGATGATATTAGAGCAAGACTTTGTATGACAGATACAACTTGTGATACAGAAGTGGATGCAATAGATAATCTTAGCGATTATACAACCATAGATGCATCAGATGCTACTGGATATACAGATGTTGCATTAGATACAGAAACAGTAACCGCTAACGATACAGATGATAGAGGCGATTTTGATACCGCTACTGATATCGTATTTTCAGGTTTAAGCGGTGATGCAACAAGAGACTATCAAGGAATTTTACTTTACAAGTATGTTGATGGAACTGATGCGAATGATATTCCGTTAGCTTTCATAGAATTTACCTCAGCTATTCCTAAGGAAGCTACCCAAGTAACTGTTCCTTCTTCAACGACTAATCTTTTACAAGTAACTCAAGGTTAAAAACGAAACAATAGTAAATTAAAATATATATGGCTTGGAAATTAACCATAACACCGATAAACATATCGGAAAAGACAGTTAGCGTATCTGCTACCAGAACAGACGACGCAGACGGAAGCACCTTTACAACTAAAACCACAGGAAAGGTAAATACAGCGGCAAACAAAAATGCTATTTTAGATGCCATTTGGTCGGACTGGCAGAAATATAGCACGAGACAAACTAACATAGCTTCTATGATAGGCGACCTTGAAGAAACAGGGGCGTCCAACTTAGAAGCCAGAGAGTAATATGTTAGCTAAATACTGGCGACTGCATGTCTACAACGATACAGACCAAACCCTAACCTATAATAATGGGGCAAGAATATCTGTTATTATGACCCCTTGGAAAATGACTTCTGGGGCAATGGCTTACGGCTCTAATATAACTGATGATACCGCTTTCCTGAACACAGGAGAAACTCTGGCGGCGGATAACAGCGTAGAAGGAACAATTCAAGATAACTCTTCTAACCTCTACATCGGAGTGAAAGGCATATTTGAAGTAATCGCAGATGCAACCTCAACTGACGGGGATATTATCCTTTATTTAGAAGAAAGCCCAGATAATACAAATTGGCCGTCTGACCAAGCAGATTTTGACATACAGGAGGATTTGACCCCTGTGGCTGTTCTCACAATGAGTACGGACGCAGAAGACGAATCACGGGCTGTTAACTTTGAATTCTAATGTTTCCCTACCACCGCACAAAGAAACCTCATTTAGGGGCGAAATATGACAAAAACCACCCTTTGGTTAAAGGTTTAGTTGGGTGGTGGTTAATGAACGAGGGAAGCGGTGGCAAGGTATTTGATTTATCTGGAAACAATAATATAGGTTCTTTACAAGGAGATACTACTTGGACTGCTGGCAAACACGGCTCTTGTCTAAGTTTTGATGGAAATGAGGATTATGTCAGCTTACCATTTACATCATTGGCCTATCCCTATACAGTATGTATGTGGGTAAAAATAAACGACGTGGAGCGCTTCTACGATTATATTTTAGAGCGTTCCAATGATACAAGAACGTACTTTCAATCATACCCATACCAGCGAATGGGGACTGGATATAGAATAGATGGAGAGAATGTATATATTATACATGGCCCTACTCCTCCAATACAAGATCATTGGTATTTTTTCTGTGAAGTATGGAAGGCCAATGGTGCAGGATTTCTGTTCTATGCTGATGGCGTATTAGAAATAGACCATACATCTGACGGGGTAGTAGATGCAGCCTATCCTGTTAGATTTAGTGGGGACCACACCTTACGGAGTTTAGACGGTCAAATAGACAATGTAATGATATATGACAGGGCGTTGAGTGCGGAGGAAATAAAAGCTCTTTATACAAATCCCTTTCAGATGTTTAAGAAACAAGGGATATTCTGGG
>Ga0180301_10003112_pt1 | contig 13036 bp, 9 predicted proteins | sample GuaBasSediGuay16_FD_121797 | JGI IMG/M metagenome (GOLD analysis project Ga0180301, IMG submission 121797) | Subseafloor sediment microbial communities from Guaymas Basin, Gulf of California, Mexico - Guay16, Core 4569-2, 12-15 cm | ecosystem: Environmental > Aquatic > Marine > Hydrothermal...
CCGGTGCACCCACACCGCCTGATTCACTATTCGAGAGTGCACTCGAGAAATTGGTATCTGAAAATAGTAAATAAATTCAGTTAATATCCCTTTCGCTATATCTAACTCCCGCATTATCCGATTCCCAGACATCTACCGATAAAATTTGCATATCGGTGGATTTTCCATTCGGTTCAGTCTCCATCAATCGTGTTAAATTTTCTTTTAGCTCGGTATAAATAGTAATCGCCAGCATCTCTGCGGTGGGATTTTTGCCATTCAACAGTGGATTTTCATTCAGATTGGTGTGGTCTAATTTGTTTAGGACAGTATCCAGAATTTCTTTTATCTTTCTAAAATCGAAAGCCATTCCCAGTTCGTCTAGAGTATTTACGCCGACTCGAACTTCCACTAACCAATTGTGTCCGTGAAGGTTACTGCAGTTTCCGGGATAGCCTTCGATTTGATGAGCAGCAGAAAATCGCCGACGAATTGTCAATTCAAACATTTTTCACTCTCCTAATATATTATCGGGTTTTCTGTCTCTATTTATTTCATTTTTCACACTATCGATTATCTCTTGTTTCGATGCTGCTGCAGTGCCCAGTTTGCCCACTACTACTCCAGCGGCGTGAGATGATATAATTGCTGCTTCTCGAAGAGTCCCTCCGGCTGATACCACAGCGGTAAATACTCCGACCACAGAATCGCCTGCACCGGTGACATCATATACATCTCTCGCCATAGTGGGAAAATTCTCGATTTTTCCATCCGAATAAAACAAACTCATTCCCTCTGCACCGCGAGTTATCAATATATTATCCGCACCGGTGAGTTCTTTCAGTTTATTCCCAGCATTTATTAGGCTTTCATAATCGCGAATTTTTATATCTACAGCATCGCCAGCTTCTTTGGTATTTGGAGTTACTATGGATACTCCACTGTAAAGATTGAAATGCCGTTCCTTTGGGTCCACAGCCACAAATTTATTTCGTTTTCTCGCTTCGGGAACTATTCTTTTCAAAAGTGATTCACAAATTATTCCCTTGCCATAATCGGACAATATTATTCCAGCCACTTCGTCGATAGAATCCATAAACTTCTCCATTAACTTTTTCTCCACTGCAGCGGAGATATCGATGAGATTTTCTCTATCTATCCGCAGGACTTGTTGTCCTCGAGCGATTATTCTGGTCTTCGCAGTGGTAGGCCGGGTCTTTTCTACTACTATATGTTCACTGTCTATTTCGTATTCTATTAGCAAATCCGAAAATCTTTGCCCGAAAATATCCTTGCCGATTACACCGAATAGTAATGGTTTAGCACCCAGAGTCCTTACATTCCATGCTACATTTGCTGCGCCACCCAATCGAGCGGTCTCGCCGTTTACGAATACTATCGGCACTGGAGCTTCCGGTGATATTCTTTCCGCATCTCCCCAGATATATCTATCCAACATAATATCGCCTATTACTGCAATCGGCAAATTTTCCAATCGCTCGAATAATTGTGCTAATCTATCCAGTGGGACTATCATAATCGATACACTCCGAATAATTTATTTTGGTGTTTGTGCTGCCCAGCGAACCCATTTTATCCAGCGTTCCAATCCATCGCCATCTTTTGCTGATATGGTGAAAAATTTTGCCCCCGGATTTACTCGATAGCTCCGTTCACGGCAGGCATCGATATCGAAGTCCAGATATGGTGATAAATCGAGTTTCGAAAGGACTACCGCATCCGAACCGTAGAAAATAGTAGGATATTTTTCCGGTTTATCATCGCCCTCGGGCACGGACAGAACTACTACTCGGAAATTTTCTCCCAGTCGAAAATCCGCCGGACATACCAGATTGCCCACATTCTCCACAAATACTATATCATAATTTTCATCTAATTCGAGTTCGTGTAGTGCGTGATGCACCATTTTTGCATCCAGATGGCAGGTGCCGTGAGTGCGTATCTGATAGCAGGGCACATTTAAATTATCTATTCTCTGTTTATCACGGTCGGTTTCCAGGTCGCCCTCTATCACTGCGATTTTGTATTCATCGAGTAGCGCGGGAATGGTTTTTTCCAATAGAGTGGTCTTTCCAGCGCCGGGTGAACCCACTATATTGAACATCACTATTCCCAGTTTTTCGATATGCTGGCGATTGTGAACAGCCAATCGAGCATTTTCCTCTAAAACTTCGCGACCTACGGGAATTATTTCCTTTTTATTCTCGGTTTCCCCGCAACCGCATTCCTTACACATTTTATATACCTCCTCTATTTATACGAAACGACTTGACTAAATTTTACTATTATATAATATTGAATAGAAATCGAAAAAAGCAATAAAATTGTAGAGGAGCAAACGATGAAATTTGTAAAATCCTGGATATTCTGGATAATATATGCTTTGGTGCCGGTGATTTTGACTGTGATTTTCGACTGGCATAGAGAGACTATGGTGTATCTTTATTTTCTGGCAATCCTGGTAGCTATAGTAATCTGGTGGCTAAATGAAAAAGTTCGTCCTAAAGCAGAAAACGAATTCTAAAGAAATATCTATCCCAAAACAGAAATTTACTTTTTTATCTCTCTTACTGATTTAAAGTGTTTAATCAGACCGACTAAACAGCTATGGTGTAGAACCATTAGCATCGGTGGTATCGAATGATGTGGAGGATGGTCGAATAAAAAACCAAACAGTGGAATTATTAGAATGCTAAATATTTGAAAAGCTCGATTGTGCTGAAATTTATTATTCAAGAATATCGATAAAATTGCTAAACTATCTTCTAATTTAACGATATAGGATATTATTCAATATAAACCCAAATTTTTCACAATCTGCAGGATGATTTTGATTAAGTGATTAAAATATAGTAGTATTTTAACAAGCCCCGTTTATATTAGGGAATTTTTTTATCGCTTGCAAAATCGATAAATATGGTAAAATATTGTGTTAATGAAAAAAATAAAATAGGAGGGAAAAATGGAATATCCATTTATTCTGGGTGGTAAGGAAATTCACAGCGATGAGAAAATCGAGGTGAAATCTGTGTATGATGGAGATATAGTGGGTCGAGTCAGTTGTGCATCGTCGGAATGGATAGAACAGGCACTGGAAACAGTGCATTTTGCATTCGACCAAACCCGAGCACTTTGCGCCAGACATCGCGAGGATATATTACTTCGAGCAAAACATTTATTGGAAGAACGAGCAGAGGATTTTGCACAAATACTGGTAGCAGAAGTAGGGAAGACAATAACAGAGGCTCGCGGTGAGGTATCTCGCGCCTGTGAAACATTAGCACTTTCCGCCAGTCTGACTCGTGAGTCTATCGGCGAGGTAATTCCGTTCGATGTCGCTCCAAATGGCGAACATAAATGGGGATTCCATCAACGATTCCCACTTGGTCCGGTGTTGGCGATTACTCCATTTAATTTCCCGCTTAATCTGGCAATGCATAAATTGGCTCCAGCAATAGCGGTAGGAAATCCATTTATACTAAAACCAGCATCACAAACTCCAATCTCGGGTATTATGCTGGGAAAACTATTGCTGGATGCCGGTTATCCACATAGCGCAGTATCAGTGCTTCCCGGAAAAGGCAGTAAAGTCGGAATCCCGCTGGCAAAAGATGATAGAATAAAAGTAGTTACTTTCACTGGTAGTCCCCAGGTAGGTAAACTACTGGCATCATCGGTGGGAATAAAAAATATCGCACTGGAGTTGGGTTCCAATTCGGCGGCTATAGTTCTTTCCGATGCAGACATTTTCTGGGCATCCGATAGAATCGCAAAAGGTGCTACTGCACTGGCAGGGCAGGTGTGTATTTCCACTCAACGAGTATATGTAGAGGAACCCATATTCGACTCTTTTGTGGAGCATCTGGTGAGCGCGATGAAAAGAATCCAGCCGGGCAATCCGTTCGAGGAGCATACTCGTCTCGGTCCGATGATTTCCGGTGAGGATGTAGTTAGAATCGAACAGTGGATATCTGAAGCTGTCGATGCCGGTGGAGAAATACTTTGTGGTGGAAACCACAATGGCAAATTATTCGAACCCACCGTAGTTGCTAATGTTCCCCAGGATGCAAAATTGATTCAGCAGGAAGCATTTGCACCAGTAGTGGTTGTAAATAGCGTTTCTGAAATAAACGAGGCTATAGATATGGTAAATGATAGCAGATATGGATTGAATGTGGGAATTTTCACCAGAGATATTTTCTCTGCCCGGAAAGCATTTTCAGAAATCGATGTCGGTTCGGTTATTGTCAACGATGTCCCTACATTTCGCGCAGATATTATGCCATACGGTGGAATAAAAGATAGCGGATTAGGGCGAGAGGGACCGAAATATGCGATAGAACATATGACATATCACAAGACATTCTGTGCACATCAACCCGAACAAGAATAGCACAGATATTGTGCAGTCCCCCACACTGAAAATTGCGCATATTTATGTAATCGTCTGTAATACATACAATTGCAAATATTGGCATTACAATTGCGTATAGTAAGTGGGAATATAAAAAAGCGAGGTTTATGATGAGAAAATTTATCCTAATAAAATTATTGTTAGCCGGAATTGTTTTATTCTCCGGTTGCTATACGGTAATTTCTACCAAGAAATTCAGCCGAAAGGCCTGGAAAAAGTATCATAAAAACCAATATTTCGAGGATACCAAATGGGGCAGTGAATGGAATGATTATTATTGGAGTCCCAGGATAGATAAGAAAACCGAGCGTAAAGTTACTACCGAGAAAGAAGAGGAAGAAAAGATAATTCACGAGGGAGAAATTTATCAAATAGATGACGATGACAGAGACCACAGATATTATCATAATAATACCTGTTGTATGAGCAATTGCATTTTTCCATTTGATATATTTATTTCCGATGATGATAGCGACGATGATAGTGATGATGACACCGATACTCCAGAAACACCTGAAAAACCTGAAAGAAAACGAGGAATGTAAATTAAAGTAATAGGAGGGAAAAATGAGAACGCTAATTATCTCAGCGATGTTATTACTACTAATTGCGGGAATATTCGCAGGAAGCGAGAATGAAAATGTGGCAGATGAAATAATATATGCGGACAATTTCGTGGGAGTGGGAATGCGCGCTCTGGCAATGGGCGGAACTCATATCGCTCTCGCTCAAGACTATTCCGCAGCATATTATAATCCCGCATTATTGGGTTTTGTATTCGGAAATGAGGTCTCGGGAATGATTTCCATTCGGAATGGAAATTCCACCACCACAATCAATAATGGTCCCGAGAAAACATCAGATTTCAGTGCAGTAAAATTAAATAATCTTAGTGGAGTTATCTCCGCTAGAGCAAAACGCGGTGGAGTCGCTGTCGCAGTGGGATACTATCGTTATCAATCATTCGATTATTCCAATTATTTTGTGGGGGTTCGCTCCGATGATAATAGTATAACATCACTGGAAACATCCGATGGCGGAATGGGTTCGTTCTATCTCGCTGCCGGCGGTCAGGTATTAGAATATATATCTTTGGGCGCAACTATGGAGGCTATCACCGGTGCGCAAAATTATACCTGGAACTCCACAATATCAGGATTCGTGGATTCCTCAATAGTCGATACTATTTTACCGGCGACAGATTCTATTTTCTCGGATAAAATAACCGAGGATGTATCGGGAGTTACTGGACGATTCGGGATTGCTATCAGCCCAAATAAATATTTTACCTGGGGAGCACTGGTGAAATTCCCGTCATTGCTGAAAATAAAGCAGGAATGGGTTCAAAAGACCACTATTGAAAGAACCGACGATACCAGAGAGGAAATCGAATATTATCAATTCGAGGATAATATCGATATTACAATGCCTTTTCAATTTGGCACCGGTTTGGCATTAAAATCCCCGATAGTGAATGTATCTACGGATATCCTGTATTCCGATTGGCGACAAATCCGCTATCATAAACCCGCATATTTTATCCAGGAAAATCCATATATTCCAGATTCATATCGAGCGGTATTGTCATTTGGAGCGGGACTCGAATTTACACTCCCCATTAAATTTTTACCCACAAGAATAAGAGGTGGATATCGATATGACCCCATTCCATATAAACCGCTGAATATCGAAAAGGAAAGACAATTTTTCACCACAGGTATCGCTTTCCTTATCGAAAAGAGTATTTTATTGGAGGGTGCCGCTGTGTTTTCAAACTGGAAACGCTCATATTCTACTTCTCGGGGAAATGATATTTCTGAACGATATGAGATAACCGATATCTATATCGGATTATCATATAGATTTTGAATGTGATTATTCTTACAGCAAAACAAAAGTATATATTCACCACAGATAAACGCAGATGGAAAAATGCTATGATTATATGTCATTTTGATGTCGCCTTGTGGGCATAGAAATCTTAAATCACATCAATCACAATAATCGCAAATATTGTTTCCCAAATTAAACACCCTGCCAAATGATGTGCCTTCTTCTGTCTCCCTTAAATTAAGAAAGACGACTGATGACGAAGTCGGCATAGGGGATTAAAAAATGAATCATAACTAATAAAATATCAAAGTTTCACCAATCAGATTCAGTATTTTTTATAATATCCTACATTTTGATATTGACAATATAATTAAATCCTATATATAGTAATGTATATCTTATAGATGGAGGAAAAAATGAAGGTTAAATTAGTATTCTTTGTTCTATTTATTTCTATCCTGTTCGGTCAGGGTATCGATTCTACAATAGTTCTGGAAACAGAAAACTTTAGCAGTTGGATACCTGCCGGCTGGGAGGTTTATGATTATGGTGGTTCAGCTCCTGCCAATCAATGGTTTTCGCTTACTGTTGCTGGAGATAGCTCCGCAGCCATAATTTATTCAGGCTCGCGCGCCGATGACTGGCTTATTTCTCCTAATATCGGTTCTATTGCCGGTGCTTGTGATTCCATTATATTATCATACTGGCACGATTTCTCACACTGGACTGGCGAGGTAGGTTCGAGCTTTGTCCTGATATCTCACGATGATGCAATTTCATGGGAGGAAACCGTGGTGGTTTATCCCACCGCTACTCCCGCAGAAAATCAACTGGGCGATACCACTGTTCATATCGAATCTGCCGGTCCGTTTACGGGAAATGAAAGATTGGCATTTCGATATTCGCACGGAAATGGCGACCACTGGTATATAGACGATGTCAGAATCGTCAAATATATGTCAGAACCTGTCCCACCGGTGATAGACCATTCGCCTTTTTATTATCCGGGAATGCCATATTTTTATACCTCGTATCCCGAGACTGTGGATATATACGATATGACCGGAGTGGATAGTGTCACAATATGCTATGATATCGACTATTCTGATTCGTTCGTTTGCGATGCGATGACCTATATCGGCGGAGACCCCGATGCTCTCGGCTTATGGACTGGTCATATACCAGCTCAACCGCAATGGACTAATATTCGATACTTTTTCTATGCATTCGATTCGTTTTCTCCAACTTCTGCGGATACCTCCGATACATTCTCTCTGGTGGTTCAGGGGAAATATTACGCTTTCGACAATGTGGATTCTGACCCCGAGCGACCGGACACAGGCTGGGTGGATATCACCACTATGGGAGCATATACAGTCGATGATGAATGGCTGGCTATGACCGCCGATACCGCTATCGCACTCCCATTTACTTTTAGATTCTATGGAGTAGATTACCATACAGTGTATGTGCATATGTGTGGGATATTGAGATTTGGCGATAAAGGTTCGCCATTCGATGCGGAGGAAAATCAATATTTCCCCGACCCAGATACTACCGGTCCCAATGGAGTTATCGCCGGGTTGTGGGCAGAACTCGTCGCTTCAGAATCCATCGGTGGTGATATCTGGGTTTATGACTCCGATGATGATACATTTATCGTCCTGTATGATTCGGTAGCATGGAATTATCCCACCGGTGGAATACTGGATAATGTATTAACTATGGAAATAATATTGATTAGCCCGGATATTTGTTCCGAACCCGGTGGAAATAGCGAAATAATAATCAGATACAAGAAATTGAATGACGATTCAGTGTTATGCCATTCCACAGTTGGAGTGGAAAACGAAAGCGGAACTATCGGGGAGAATTATCTCTATGATTGTTCATATTCTTCCGATGCTGCGGGAATAGAGTCTGGACGAGCCATAAAATTCACTACCACTGCGCCATTATATTTCGGTGATGCTGGAACTATTTGGGGTTTCGCCGACCTCAGGGGAACTCCTGCTCCCGGCGATTCCGGATTATATATAGAATTAGTGGGTTCGGAACGAATTACATTTTCTAATGATACCGGTTTCTATGAATTTTTGGGCGTAATCCCAGGAGAATATTTCGTTCGAGCAAGATTGCCAGGATATAATTATGACGCATCGCCATCGTTTAATATCGCCGAGGGTGAAACTATCATATTGGATACATTATTTGTAACTCCTATTACCGCTCCAAATAGATATATAGAGGACTTCGAGGATAATGGAAATCCCGGCGAGACCTCGGATGGATGGCAATGGGGAGTATTTTCTACCAGTAATTTCACATATAGCACTATTCCACCACTTTGCAATCCACCAGAGAATGCTCACTCCGGCTCCGCTATGTGGGGAACTATATTGCAAGCTGAATACCAAAATGATGCATATTATTTCCTCGTATTCCCCACTGTGCCCACTATGGTGAAATTTTGGCATTATTACGATATCGAAGATGGAAATGATGGTGGAATGATTTTGTATTCTGAAAATTTCGGTGAAAGCTGGAATACCGCAAATCCTGTGGATGGATATGATGATTATATCGATATCCTGTCAGATTCTGGATTTACCGGCTGGTCTGGAGATTGGGTTCAGGACAGTATCGACTTGACTTCTACCGAGGCTACACATATCGGGTTCCTATTCGCCAGTGATTCTGCCAATACTCGCTCTGGATGGTATTTAGATGATGTGTTCGTGGTGAATCTTACTCATAGATACGGTCAGGTAGAGGGATATGTATATAATCCATCAGATTATACTTATATCTCTGGAGCTACCGTGATTGCCGATGGTGATTGGGATGAAAGCGATGCCACAGGTTTCTATGGTTTAGATAATGTAATCGCAGGCGCTTATGAAATGTGGGCGGGTGCCCCAGGATTCATCCCGAATTATATCGATATATTGATGGGTAATGGAAATGTGTTATCAAGAAATATTCCTTTAACTCCGATAGATGTTAGTCCACCGGCAGATGTGAACTATGTATGGGAATTCTCTTATGATGTAAATGAAACTTCTGTGGTTATTATATGCAATCCCACCGATGATACTATTAATATTTTTGTCGATTTGATAAATTCGACTTCAAAGACTGTTATTCCCAAGACATCCAGTTTAAGCATTGTGGATAGCTTAAATATCCACGATGTCTCTATGCTTTCCACTATACTCGCAGTGGGTTGTCGTGGTCCGGTTAGTCTATTCGATTTCTGGGTTACTTCCATAGATTCTATATATGGAAACAGGTTCAATTTCCAATTTAATTCCAGTGGAGAATATACCGGAAAACACAATTCTACATTTCCATATACCGGTCTGTCCAATTTACCGGGAGATATTGCTTACGATGGTCGAAGTATGTGGCAAACCGTTCCCGCAGTTCATACTATCTATGCCTGGGACCCCAATTCGGGAGATGTAATCGACTCCATAGTAGCACCAGTCGGCTCCGGATGGGATGAACCCGATGTGATGATATGGGGTTTGGCTTATGACCCCGCAAAAGATATATTCTATCTCGGTGATACTCTGGGAAAAATCTGGCAGATAGCAGGAACCGGTTGGGCTACTCCAGGCTCCACAATCAATGTATGGCAAGTGTATCAACCATATATGGGAAATTATGAGACTATATATGGATTGGCATTCGATTATCAGCGAAGGACTCTATGGGCATATGGAGCAGAACTATGGGGGATACTCGCAGAAGTCGATCCCGAATACCAGGATGGAAACATTCGTATAATTTCGCAAACCGATGAGTTCGCCGAATATAAAATCTATGGAATGGATATTAGCGCCGACCGCAAATTATGGGGCGTGTTCAAGGATACTTTGGGTGATTACAATGTATATGCCCTGGGTTATTTGTCCGATGGCAATTATCCGTGGGGATTCGCCGTTTATCCCCACTCGCTCACACTGGCAGAGGGAGAATGTGCTGAAATAAATCTTATATCCGGAACCAATATCCCCTGTGGGAGTATGAATCTTACACTGGGAATCTGGGCAGGAACAGAGGATGAAATATTCAGCGATGCGATGGAATATCCATTGAAAATGGTGGTCTCGAGAGCATTAAATCAAGGATGGAACCTGATATCCACACCGGTGCAAGCCGAACCGAATGATGTCTATATCCAGCTATCTGATAATATCTATCCATTCTATAATGAACCCGGACACACTAATATCTATGGTTGGGACCCAGAAAATGGGCGATATGTAGTGCCAGATAGTTTCGCTCGTGGCGAGGGCTATTTCGTTAAAGCATGGCATAATAATACTCATTTCGATATATCAGGAGCTCCGTATTATAGCGCATTTAATATGATACTTCCATATTATAGCTCCTCATTGAACCCCGGTTGGTTTCTGGTGGGAAATCCAGTGAATTACACTATCGATTGGGATATGATAGTAAATAGTCCCACTTTCGATGGTATCGCACCGATATATTATGTATTGACACCTTATGGCTGGGCGAGTTATAGCCCGGGATTCCCTGCTGGAACGGGTAGATTTATCCCGCCCTATGGTGGTTTCTTCGTGGTTGTCCTACCTGGAATGATGGGAAATTTGCCTATCGGTGAAAATTCATTCCTGCCGGTTCTTGCCAGAAAAAATAATACCGTTTCTACAGGCGATGATTTCACATTACGGCTGACAATTTCCACCGATGAAATCACAGATAAATGGAATTATATCGGCACTCGCAGCGATGCGACCGATGGTTTCGATTACCAATACGATGCTCCTGTTCCGCCAACTCGACCAGAAACCCCTAAAATTGCCTATCTGGTAAATGATGACAATTCACTGATGCGCGATATTCGAGCTACTATCGGTATGGATGAGGTTAAGTTATGGACATTAAATATCGATGGATTGGAAATCGGAGAATTAGTCACCATTAGCTGGCAAAGGAATAATATCCCCAACGAATTCGATTGTTCTCAAGGAATAGAACAAATAAACGAGATGTATTCGCTGGAATTGAACGACCCTACCGCCGATGAGCATATAGATATGCGCACCACCGACCATTATACTTTCACATACACAGGAATTAGAAATCTGAACATATCGGTTTCGGCTACCTATCTGGAAGCGGAAAATAACAAAATTCCTGAACAATTCGTTATAGAGAAAAATATTCCAAATCCATTTAATGCTAACACGGAAATTCGATTCGGAATTCCCCAAGATGGCAATGTATGTATAGAGATATTAGATATTTCTGGCAAATTGGTAAATATTCTAACCGATGATGAATACCAATCCGGTTGGCATAGTATATTATGGGCTGGAAAGGATAATAATGGCGATGATGTCTCCACCGGAATATATTTCTATCGAATTAGGACAGAATGCGATGTTAAGGTCGGTAGAATGATATTGTTGCGATAATAAAATACTAACGAGTAATTTATGTTTTCTTTTTCCCGAGACCGAGTTTTTCCAACATTCCCTTAGCCTTGATTCTGTTAAGTTTGAACCCCACATCGTTCGGTTCGAATCCCAATGCTAATCCCAGCAGTTGCGGATAATAAAGAACCGGGATTTTGAATTCGGTATGGTATTCTTTTTCCGCTTTTTTCTGGTTTCCTTCATAAATTACCGAACAAAACGGACAAACAAGAACCATCGCATCCACATCGAGAGCGTTTATTTTCTGAAGTTTTGAACCCGCCATTTTTATAGTAATTTCCTCTTCTACTCCTAAAATAGAACCGCCACAGCATTTTTCCTTATCGATATAGTTTCTGATACTCTCGGCACCGGTAGCTTCTATTAAATCATCCAGACTGGTAGGATTCTCGGGGTCGTCGAATCTATCATAGATTTTTGATGGCTTAAGATAATGACAGCCATAATGCGCCACTACTCTTATATCATCTAAAGGCAATTCTATCATCTGTTTGATATTGTCCACGCCGATATCTTCCCACAACATTCGAGCAAAATGTTTTACCTCGACATTGCCATTGTATTTCAATCCGAATTTTTCCAATTCCTTATTCACTTCGGATAATTTTTCCGGTCTGGAATGGAATATATGATTAGCTTCTTGAAGAGTCTCGGTGCAGGCGGAACAAAGTGTCAATATATCGAGATTTTGCTTTTCAGCTAATGCCAGATTTCTGGCAGCCATAATAAATCCCGCATCATTGCTAACCGACCTGACTGGGAATCCACAACAACTCAATTCCGGTATGTCAACCAGTTCTATTTCCAATTTTTCTGCGACTTTTCGCGCCGATAATTCGTAATTTAGTCCTCGAGTGGGAACCGAACACCCCAGAAATATTGCGTAAGCCATAGTCTATCCCCCGTATATTTAATTTAGAATTTGCATTTATCATTGGTTTGATTCGATATTTTCATTGCTGATTATTTCTCGCACAATATCACCGATACCCTTGCTATCGAGTATCTCCCGGATTTGTTCCGGTTCTTCGGGTATCTGTGGCAACCCGATTTTTTCTCTGCGAGCATTCAGGTCGCCTACCTCGTATAATCTTCCGTATCGGTAAATTTCCGCAGCTTGCATCGAGAATGCCTGATGGACTATATTATTTTTCACTGCTACATTCTTAAGAGCCATCATAAGTTCGGTGATAGTAACTCCTTGTGGGCATCGTTCCTGACAGGCGGTGCATCCTGCGCAAAGCCACACGAAATCGCTACCCAACACATCGTCTTTCATTCCCAGAAGCACCATATGAATAATTCTGCGAGG
>Ga0180301_10003113_pt1 | contig 13031 bp, 5 predicted proteins | sample GuaBasSediGuay16_FD_121797 | JGI IMG/M metagenome (GOLD analysis project Ga0180301, IMG submission 121797) | Subseafloor sediment microbial communities from Guaymas Basin, Gulf of California, Mexico - Guay16, Core 4569-2, 12-15 cm | ecosystem: Environmental > Aquatic > Marine > Hydrothermal...
CCAGTGTGATTCTTCACGGTTCATTTCTAAGACTTCTTTATTGTCCATTATTAATTGAAAGCCATGGATCACGGGTTGTTCATCTGTTCTGCTCAATTTTCTACTCTTGTTTATTAAGGTTTCCGGGTATGCAGGATTTGTTACATCTACAAGAGTGAATGATTTTGTGGTAAGGGTATCATACCCCGGTGTAAGCAACCCGCCTTTTTTGGGTTTGGTAGTATCTTCGAAGGTAATTCTGTATGTGTGACTATCTTTTATAGCTAATGGATCTACTATCCGGTACTTGATTTTTGAGGTAGTAAAACCTTCTATGTGCTTCACTTCTTTGATATTTCCTGGTATATATCCTGCAGCAGGTGCTTCTGGAGTTACCGCTACTACATTTGGCCCCATTTTAATCTCACCCGTAACCTGATCAACCGATATCTTTATAGTTGACTCCGTGGGAGGAATATTATTTGTAAGGTCACCTCCAAAGTCATAAGCTACAACTGCATAGTAATATGTTTGGCCATTCTGTACGTTAGAGTCTACAAATGTGTGTTGCAATCCTGTATCATCGCCTAAATAATAATGTACACCGTTTACCGCAACTGGGTGATATCCTTTTATACCATCTTTTAAATCAAATTGGGCTATTGGTTTCATAAACGTTAGATTGCCCTGAGCATCTGTTATTTCCAGTGCATCTTTGAATTCCCAATCTGTGGCTCTATATATCTTATATCCTTCAAAATCGTACCCAGGTGCCCCAATACCATACATATACTTATCAAAGGATCTTTCAGATGCATCATCCCAGTATAGAGTCACCTTTCTATCGCCGGCTACCGCTGTAACAGTTGGAGGAATTGGCTGTTTGGCAAATTGGTAATCTTCATCGTAAGTCTTCTGAGCTATATCTTTATTTCTGATAGCATCTTCCTCGTTTTCGCCGAGGCAAATGGCCATTGATATCCTTTCGGTCTGTCCCGCTTTTAATGGAAAATATCCTGAAGACACAAATAAATCGTAATCACCGGTTACACCTCCGGGCGGTGGTTGCCAGAAACTTCCCGGGGTCATATAGAATAACCACAAGCCGTCGTCACTTGATAGATTTATTGAACCGGCTCTATCGTAAGCCACAGCCGTTAGACCCATCTGGTCCGATTCGGAAACGTCTGTTTTATCAATATTGGGTTCACCTGGAAAGGTTGTTCCTGCACCTGAAGTAGGTATTCCGTCGCCTTCCCCTGTATCCCCTGTAAACTCTGATCCATCGAGGCCGATGTCATCATAATAGGGATTCCAATCTTTATCATTATCAATTCCATCCTCCCTTGATTCATCTATCATTTCATCAATATCTTCATCGATTCCCTCGTCTATTGCGCCGTCACCATCATTATCTATTCCGTCTGCGTATCTCATCCCGACATCTGATGAGTCAAGGTCGTATAGAATTATTCCCGTCTCGGTTTTAAACCTTCTGTATTTATCAGTAGCAGCCTGAATAACCATTTCAATAGTGACGACTGGACTCCCATCCTCACCGTCTCCATCGTTATCAATATTATCAGCGAACTTCAATCCGATATCATTTTGTTCTACCATTATCAAATGGATTTTGCCTTCTTGAACATCATCATTTTCAGGATTTGGTGGCCATCTGTGCCAGGGATCATTAGCACAGGCGTTAACCATTTCCTGTGTAACAACTGGGCTTTCATCTTCCCCATCCATATTGTTGTCTATGCCATCCGCATACCCAACGCCTCTTTGATTCCCAAAAGGAACATGTGTGCTGTCTTCGTCGATTAATCCATTCCCATTGTCATCAACCCTGTTGTGCAATTCTCCCACAATCATATCCAGGGACACTATAGGACTGTTAAGTTCTCCATCGCCATCATTGTCGATTCTATCTTTTGAGTTGCCGGGGGTTTCAAGAAATGCTGTAGCAGCTACTCCAACCGGATCCGTTCCAAATGCAGTATTTCCGATGCCGTCGCTATCTTTTGACCAGGCAATATCGTATATCAGGTCGAAATCCGGGGAATCATCATTTGAGTCTCCATCCCCTCCAACCAGGTCTGCTAACCAAAGGCAGAAAGAAACCTTGTCTAAATCCTTTGTGCCGTCATTTTTAATTTCGTGCAGGATAAAAACGACATCTTCGATTAGAACCTGTGACCATTCCATCACCCTCATATCAGCCAATAGTCCGAGACCCCCTCTTGTTGAATCTGTATCATCGGGGTAGTACCTGTATTTAGTGTATCTGTCATCAGAAATCCTGAAGTAAATCTCCTGGTCAGCGTTAAACTGGTTTTTCCCAAAGTATCCATTCCATGACCCTGCCCAACCTGGATCAGATTCATCGTCCATTTTATCTGGCCAAAAAGGAGGCCATGATTCTGGTTCGTCGCTCTTCGCTATTAAATCCGATTCTTTGTTTAGGTACCCCGGGACAGGCTCGAAATTCCATGATTCACCGCCTGTGCTCAAACGCCCATTTGCAACATCCACTATATGAATGAGATTGGAATCAACATCATAAACTTCTGCCCCAACCCAAAGCTGAGTCATAGCAATGTAGTGTTTGCCGGAGTTTTTGGGCCATTCGTATGGCACATAACTTGGCCCAGCTTCAGGTCTGCCAGTAAGACCATAATTGAATACAGATGTTCTCACTTTATTACCATCGATGTCGGTTTGCCTCCGGTAGTTTGGATCGCCTCGTTCTTTGCTTGGGATATGCTCACCATTCAATACAAGTGCGAGAGTAAATAAAAGCAATAAAAGTCTTTTCATGTCACCACCCAATCAAAAGTTTAAATTAACTCCGATGTGTACTTTTCTGGGTTCAGAGTACCATTCCTGATGAATGAAATACTGGTGTATTGTGTTTATCCGATAAGGGGATGCATAAAGGTTTTCTTTTTCCCACTCAGTTGGTTCATCCAGGTTTTTATTGGCTCTTCCTGTGTTTGACCATACATTTAGCTCGTTTTTAGTATCAAATAGGTTGTAAATATTGATGAAAAAGGTAATGTTAACTTTGTTTAGTGAAAATTTTCTGAATAGTTTAAGATCAAATTCATAAGTCATTGGTTTTCGTCTACTATTAGTCTCCAGTTGTGTCGATACATTTTTACCCATGCGTGAGGCTACCGTTATCGTAGGAGTATATGGATAACCTGAACCAAATCTTCCAATTAGAGAAACTCCCTGTCTATCGGTGCCAAAGAAAATTGCTCCGTTTAAGGTGTGAGTTTGATCCCAATTTAGCGGTACAATGTACCTTCGAGGTTCTCTATTTGCCTGGATTGCGTTGAATTCATCCCAGGGGTCGGAGTTTGATCCTTCTGCTACCTGATAGGTGTAATTCAAATTAAACCACCAGTAGTCGCTGTAAGATTTGTCCACCGAGAGCACGATACCTCGTACGTTGGAGTAATCTTTGTTGGCATAGATTACGTACGATGTCCCTCCCCCCATCTCAATTGGGACGCCAGTAGAAACCCAGTCTCTTACATCTCTGTAGTAGCCTGTTATATCCACTGTAATTCCTCGGAAAACTTCCTGGCGCAGTCCAATTTCGTACATTACCGTTTTCTGGGGATTCAAATCTGGATTTCTATAAATTCCAAATGCACCACTTGTTTCAGGAATTTTATATCCTGGATTTACATATAATAGTTCAAATTGTGGAATCTGGAAAAAGTGTCCAAAGGAGAAGTGAATTACCCCCTTGTCGGTGATAGGATAAGAGATTCCAAAACGAGGGCTTATCTGGGATTTTGGTTTTGTGTTTTTCCACCAGATTTTCTCCCTCTCTTCAAAGCTCATAGAGTCAAGATCAGGATTTCTTGGATTATAAATATTTGGCTCTGTTGGGTCAGCCGGGATCTTCGAGTTTGCATCAAAGTAATCGTATCTTACTCCTATGTTTAAAATCACGCTCCTGAATTCTATCTTATCCTGAATATATGCTGAAAATTCCCGGGGTCTTTCAAGATAATAAGTGCGGTAAGTTTCCTCTTTACTTGGAATGTAAGGTGTAAATACAGTGTCCCTTACTGTAGGATCATCTATTATAGAATAACCATCAAGTTCAAGTCTGTGGAGTTTTCCTTCGATGCCAAATTTTACCAGATGTACATTTGTAACCTGGGACGTCATATCGAATTTCACAACCTTGGAATTTGTTTTTCTCCAGAACCTGTATGTGTTTATTGCGTGGTCGGTGAACCAAAAATCCGGGTTTACCCTCCTTTGATGCTCCCAGTAGTAAGGGTCGATGTATCTGGGGTCATTTGGATCTTCGAATAACCACATCCAGAAATGTCTGTAACTCGATGATAATTTTAGGTCGTAGAAAGTCTTTGAACTGAGGGTATGGGTAATAGAAAATGTAATGTTATTTGCTGAGTTGTTTTTTTCAATATTACCGGATGGCGCGTACTGCAATCCGTGGTCGAAATCTTCCCATTTTTCTCTGCTATACAGGTAGTTAACTCTGAACTTGAGGTTATGGAAAGGTGTTAATACCAGCTTGAAATTGGAGGTCAATTTTTTCCTCCAGTTCATCGGTACATATTCAACATTATCAAGAGTGTCTCCGTAAATATTGAAGTAACTTTTTCCATACAACCATCCATCGGTGTAATTATACCTAATATTCGCAAAGAAATTGCCAAACTTTTTTATGATTGGCAAAGGGCCACCTAAATTTGCCTGGATATCTCTTTCGTCTTGAGGTCTTACTTCTTCAATACCAGGGAACAAATTTTGGGATTTTGATATATGGTCACCCATGTATGCAGATATAGACCCCGTATAATGAGAATACCCTTCTTTCGTGACGATATTTACTATACCTGACATTGCATTTCCATACTCTGCATTGAAAGTACCACTGATTACCTGAAGCTCCTGAATCGCTGAATTTTCTACCACAACAGCCTGACTATTATCATAAACATCTGTAACAGGGACTCCATCTACCCAGTACGCCACCTCAGAAGCTCTCCCTCCTCTTATATGAATTCCACCCCCTGCATCCAGGGTGACTCCACCCTGGATTTGCAAAAGCTCGTACATTTCTGAAACAGGCATCGATTGAATCTGGTTTGCCGATACCCTAAACTCTGATGAAGTTAGGTCTTTTTGCACCGCCGGACGGGTAGCTACAACCTCGACGACTTCTTTTGCTTCCAGAACAGTTCTTTCCATTGATATGTCAACTTTTGTGGTGAGATCTATTTTTACCCTGACATCGGTAACTACTTTTGGAGTATAGCCGATCATTGTGGCTTTTACAGAATATACTCCTGGGGGAACGTTTATTATAGTGAAATTCCCGTTTTTATCGGTCGCAGCACCAAGGTAAGTGTTCAGAACAATAACATTGACGCCTACAAGAGGTTTTCCCGTTTGAGCATCTGTTATCTTGCCTGATATTTTTCCTGTTGTCCCCGCATTTAGAATTACATAAAAACACAAAATGAACGTTAAAATTTTCTTGCTCATTTTTCACTGCCTCAATTAACTAACATTCAAAGAAATGCTCCTTAATAACTCTTTATTGATTTTAATATTTGCTTTACTTCGTAGCCTGTTTACAAAATTTTTGTATCCTCTCCTTTGAGCTTTTATACGCAAGATGTCTACTATTTCAGACTTTGCTTCTTCAAAGCTCATTCTTTGCGAGGGCTTGTAATCGTTTATTTTTATAAAAAGATACCCTGCTTTTATTTTTATCGGGCCTATTGTTTTCCCACAATTTTCAGGCTTTAGAAAATCAGAAACAATTCCAGCTTCTCTTTTAGATAGCCAGCCTAACTTTCCTCCCTTTTCTCTGCTTCTCTTTAATCGGCTGTATTTCCGGGCAAGTTCTTCAAAATGTGTTCCCTCTTTTAGCTTTTTGGAAAGCCTTTCTGCCAACACAGAATCTTTTACCAGTAACTCGGAGATGTTATAAAATGTTGGCTTATAGAAATCATTTGGATGTTCTTCATAATACTGTAAAAGCTGGGATTCTGGAATCGAAACAGTATCCATAATTTCTTCAACCAGTTTTGCAAGTATTCTATTCTTTCTGTACTTTTCGAACTTTTCCCTGATTTCTTTTTGGTCCCTTATCCTGAGTCTATCTATTTTCTTTTCAATCTCTTCTCTTATTACAAGTCCTTTTATTGCTTTTTTTAAATCCTTTATGGTCTTGATTCTATTCCATTGTCTTTCCTGGAGTTCTGAGAGTTTTTCGATGAGCATTTCGACGTTCCATGTCCCATTTTTGCTTTTTACTACCCAGGTAGTGTCGGAAGAGACTGGCAGAATTTCAGGTGGGAGTTTTCCTGTTTGTAGTCCCATCTTTATCCTGTCCAATTTCTGGAAGAGCCTGTCCACAAATTTATCGTTCAGCGTTATTTCCAATGATCTGGCCATCTCATCTGTTTTTCTCATCATGAGCTCTGGCACTCTTTGCTTTCTCAAATCTCGCTCTATTTTTTCTTTCATCATCAGGAATTCATCTTCAATAAGAAAGGGGTTTACTTTCTTTTCCAGGACCTGGATAATGCTGTACCCGTAGACGGTCTTTACCGGTTGACTTATTTCGCCTATGTTGAGCCTATAAGCAGCATCCTCAAAGGAAGGTTCCATATCACCAAAGGAAAACCAGCCAAGATCGCCACCATTATAAGCCAGGTAGCTATCCGTGAAGTACTCAAAGGCTAATTCCTCAAAGCTTTCACCCCTGTTGAGTCTTTCTTTTATTTCCTTAGCAGTTTCCAAATCGGGGGCATAGATATGCCTTGCGTGTATTTTAATTTTTGATCTATAGTAAGCTTCTCTTAAATCCTCTTCACTTATTTTCAGTTCAGGGAGAATATGCTTCTGAAAGAAATAGTTGATGCAAATTTGGTCTTCTAAGGATTTCAAGCTCTTTTTTACATCTTCTCTTTGTATCCATCCCGAAGTGTCAGCATATTTGAGGAGTATCTTTTCATCTATCATCATATTAAGATACTCAGTTCTAATCTTGAGATTGTCTTTAATCCCAGAAAGCCTTATAAATTTTGAATACCTATCTGCGAATTCCTTTTGGGTGATAACGTTGTCTCCGACTGTAGATAATATCTTGTTATCCGAACAATTTCTCTGTGTGAGAGGCAAAAGAAACGATTGGAGTAATATTAAATATAAGTGAAACCTTTTCATAACTTCTCAAAAAGAAAACCTGATTTAGGAGAAATATACCCATTTGAATAAGAACCGTTTGAGAAAATAAGCCGCCACTTCGAGTTTATCCCCCGAAAGCACTCTACATTGGAGACAGATACCTTTTCCTCAGATAAATTAAAAATAGCTCTTATTGTTTCTCCCTCGTAGAATCTTTCGAAACCAAAAATATCATTAGCATCATCTATAAGGATGGTTTTATATCCACCTCTTCGTAATGTAATCAGGTTCTTCCTTAGCTCAATGAGAGATTTATAGTAGTTGAAAAGTGCTGTATCCACTTTTACAGTATCCACTTTTCGCGGTAAATTAAATGGATGATGCGATTCAGGTTCATACTCCATATCGCTCCATAGCATGGGTTTACGACAGTCCGGATCATCAGCACCCCACATTCCAACCTCATCTCCATAATAGATGTACGGCGCCCCTATGTACGTGAATTGGAATAATAGAATTGTTTTCGCTAGATTAATACCATCCTGATCGGGTTTTGAAACATTGAAGTGTTTATTATAGGAAAGGTGGCAATCATGATCTATCACTCTGTCAGGATTCGCTATCATAGAAAGAAATCTTTCTGTGTCGTGGCTATCCATTAGGTTTTGCAAAACGAACTGGTTTTCAATTTTATACCTTGATCTGACAAACCCTAACAACTTATCCAGAGCTGAAGGTTTGATCCTATTTTTTCTATCTACAAATGCCTTTAACATTGCATCCGCAAAGCGATAGTTCATTACCGCATCAAATACATCCCCCTTTAACCATGGTGAGGCATCGAACATTTTGTTGTTCCTGAAGTCTTCCCACCAAACCTCACCTACCAGGTAGCAATCCGGATTTATGGATTTCACATACTCTCTGAACTCTCTCCAGAAATTAATACTAACTTTTTCAGCAACATCCAATCTCCAACCATCGATGCCATCGTCTGGATTGCCATCACCATCCGGGTCCATCCATCTTCTTGCAATGTTGAAAATATGGCGTTTGAATGAAGTTGGTGGTCCATTTTCATCTTCTTTTATTTCGGGCAAATCAGGGATACCAAACCAACCCTGATATTGGAATTCATTTTCCGTAGTATTTGGATTGTCAAAGGATTTTATAATGAACCAGCTCACGTATTTACTCTCTTCTCCGTTCCTTCTAACATCCTGAAACGCCCAGAATGGAATTCCTACGTGGTTGAAAACCCCATCTATTATTATTTTAATACCTCTTTCGTGCAACTTTTGGATCAGATGTAGAAATAGTGTGTCTGCTGTTGTCCATTGCCAGGTTGAGGGGTCATCGGGAACCTCATTTTCCCATATTTCCTTGTCCTTTTGTGGGTTCGGTCCGAAGTTATTATCTACATGCCTGTACATTGCGCAACCATATTTATGAGAAGAAGGCGACTCAAAGATGGGATTGAGGTAGATAGCTGTTACTCCTAAGGAATCGAGATAATTGATCTTGTCTATTATTCCCTGTATATCTCCACCATATCTTCTCAGCTGAGCATTGTAATAAAACCCCTTACCATTTGCTTTTTCCCAGGGCTGGAATTTATACCAATCGTCAGTCCAGGGCGTTATTTCCCACCAAGTTTGTTTGTCATATGGCCATGTTCCCTCAAGAGTTTCAATGGTTGGATCGTTTGATTTGTCTCCATTTCTGAACCGTTCAGGGAAAATCTGGTACCATATTGCATCTACTGCCCATTCTGGTACGTTTGTGGGTTTTGAGAAGGCCGGGATTTCACTTTTACAAGAAATGAATAATAAAAAGAAAAAAAGGAGTGCCTTCCAAATCGAGCTCCTAAGCCTTCTTGTTATCGTTCTGATTTCCATTAGTCGCTCAAAAATGAGTCACTAAACTAATATAAATACATTCTTACCATTTGTCAATAGCGATTTTTATAAATTTTCTGACCACTCCATAAAAAGATTGTGTTGTTTAAATACAAAAAATCTTTCTTTCTAATGTAGTTGTTAGAGCTTTCGTCCCTGTTAAAAACTGTGTCTCACACAGCCTTGAACAGCTATCGTTAAATCCGGAAGTGAGAACATGGGGTAGCCAGCTCCAACTAAATGCTTGACTATCCTGGTCTAATTTGCTAAAATTCTAAGCTTTTTCGCTGAGATGCAGTTAGAAATTAAAAATGAAGTGTCTATCTGAATACCTCGAGTTTTATTCAAAAACAAAACCAGAAAGTACTTTTTTGGTACACAAGAGTGGTACATACACCTACTACCAGATAAACAACGCTGTTAATAACCTCTGTTCTCTGATTCAGGAACTTCCTGTAGAACAAAAGCTATCCATAGGTATATTCCTGACCGGAAGCCCTGAGTTTGTTGTTGCCCTCTACTCAGCTTTAAGATTCAGAGCTAATGTAATCATTTTCCCGCCGAACCTCACCTATCAGGAACTGGCAAAGCTTCTTGGTCTTTCTAAACCCGATATTCTCATTTTTAACACAGATCTTCTCGAAAAAGTAGAAAAAGCCTCTTTCTTGTCGAAACACAACTTCGGGAGAATTATCTTTAACACACCAGGAGATGCCAGATTTTCACTGCAAAACATGATTAGTAATGAAAGGGATTTCTCTTCCAGCCGCAATATCGATACCGAAAATAACTCAATAACTATATTTACAAAAAAACAAAAACAGAAGAGATTGGGAATCTCTTATACACAAAAAAATATCATCAGCGCAATAGAGGCTTTCTCTACTATTCTAAGGTACCTTCCGGATAAAATCTTTATAAACTCATATCCTTTAAACACAACTAAAGGATGTATACTTATACTCAATACCTGCCTTTATACAGGGGGTAAACTTATAATATCAACAACTAATAGAACAAACCAGATAAAAAAACACTTGATTAAAGAGAAAGTATCCATACTAATCACTGATGGAGCCTATTTTAATGGTCTAACAGAAGAAATAGACTTTGAAAACGACGATCTCGGCTCATTGGAATTGGTTCTAATCAACGGTACATATCCCAACATAGAAAACTTTAAAAGATGGGAAAAAACTTACGGTTGTGTCATATTGGAGGGTTTCGGAATACCAGAAACAAGCGAGGTATGCTCATGGAACCTAAGCAAAGCTGAAAGGACACCGGGCTCTATCGGTCTCCCACTTGGCTGCAATCAGGTAAAAATCGTAGACGAATACGGTGCAGAGATGGAGTCAGGTAACGCTGGCCTGTTAGCTATTAAGGGAGATAACATAGTAAAAGGTTATTTCGACCATCCCCTCGAGCTGGAAAGAGGATGGTTAATCACAGATTACGTGGCAGTCAGAGATGAGAACGGTTTCATTTATATAAAAGCACAAAAGAAAGATTTAATCAACAGGTTTGGTTATAGAATACTACCGGAAGAAATAGAAACCATGGTAAGAGAAATACCTGAAGTTAAAGATGTAGCAGCTGTCGGACTTGACTCAGAAAATGGAAATCAGAAGCTCAAAATATGCGTAGTCCTAGACAACGGCTCAAAAGTGAATTCTGCAGAGATTGAAGACGCTATCAAAGAAAGATTACCAGTTTACTTACAACCTGATTACATTGAGCTCCTTAAATGCATTCCAAAGGATGAATATGGAAACGTTTTAAGATACAAACTAACTAAATGAGAGGAGGAATAAACTTGAAAGAATATCAAACAAAAGAAATAAGAAATGTTGGCCTATTTGGTCACGCTTCCTCAGGGAAGACCTCACTTGCTGAAGCGATGTTATACACTGGAGGGGTCACTACAAGGCTGGGGAGAATAGACGATGGAACTACAACTTCAGACTACCACCAGGATGAAATATCAAGAAAATTTTCAATATCTACCACACTGATGCACCTTGAGTGGAACAAACATAAAATAAACATTCTCGATACCCCCGGTTACCTGGACTTCATATCAGAAAGCAAAGCAATTGTGAAAGTAGTAGATCTCGGACTAATACTGGTACACTCCCAGACAGGGGTTGAAGTCGGTACTGAAATGGTTTTTAAATTTGCTGAAGAAGCAGGATTACCGGTGTGGTTCGTGATAAATACGCTCGACAAAGAACACTCAAATTTCAAAAATGCCCTCGATTCAATCAGAAGCTCTTTTGGCAAAAAAGCAGTCCCTTTACAATTGCCTGTCAATGAAGGTCCTGATTTCGATTCAATTGTTGATCTTATAAAAGAAAAGGTCTTCAAGTACTCTGGAGATTTAAAGGGCAACTTTTCCATAGAGGAAATACCCGATGAGCTGAAAGGTAATGTTGAAAAGCTAAAAGAAGAACTGATCGAAGCTGTAGCTGAGTCCGATGACTCACTCTTAGAAAAATTCTTCGAAAACGGAAGCCTAAGTGAAGAAGAAATTGTAACAGGTCTTAAAAATGCGATAATCAACCGTGAAATATTCCCTGTGGTGTTCACGTCTGCGTACAATAATATTGGTGTGAAGAGATTGCTTGATTTAATCATAGAATATGCTCCAGCTCCCGATGAAAGAGGTGAGATAACAGGAATCAGCGAAGGTAAAGAAATAAAAAGAAAAGTAAGTGACAATGAGCCCGCATCCCTTTTTATCTTCAAAACATTAAGCGAAATGCATATTGGAGAACTGTCCTTCTTTAAGGTAATGTCGGGAACCATCAGGTCTGGTCTTGACCTTGTCAATCCACACACACGAACAACAGAAAGAACAGGAACCATTTACCTGACAAACGGAAAAAATAAAAACGAGGTAGCTCATCTACACGCAGGAGATATGGGTGCAACTGTCAAACTGAAAAACACTCATACTCTTGACACGCTATCTGATCCGAAAGCTCCCATAGAGTACCCAAGGGTCGAATTTCCAGAACCAGTGCTTGAAGTAGCAATCGAACCGAAATCCCGGGGAGATGAAGAGAAAATATCCGAGGGGCTCCAATCCCTGCATCACGAGGATCCAACATTCCAGTTCAGATACGACCCTGAGTTAAAACAGACCATAATTTCTGGCCAGGGAGAGTTACACCTGACAGTAATTCTAGAAAGATTAAAGAATAGATACAACGTTGAAGTAACCCAAATGCCTCCTCGAATTCCTTATAGAGAAACAATTACAAAACGTGGTGAAGCTAAATACAGACACAAGAAGCAAACAGGTGGCGCTGGACAATTTGCTGAAGTGTGGATGTACATCGAGCCACTGGAGAGAGGCAAGGGGGTTGAATTCACCAATACACTGGTTGGACAGAACGTAGACAGAGTGTTTGTCCCCTCAGTAGAAAAAGGTGTCAAAGCCGCATGTGAAGAAGGAATACTCGCAGGTTATAAAGTAACAGATGTAAAAGCAGTCTTTTATGACGGAAAGCAACACCCCGTTGATTCCAATGATATATCATTCCAGATCGCCGGGAAAGGAGCGTTTCGGGAATGTTTCCTCAATGCCAATCCTATTCTGCTCGAACCCATCTATGAACTGGAAATTGTTGTTCCTGAAGAGTTTCTAGGAGACGTAATGGGAGACATCTCTGGCCGAAGAGGCAAAATACTGGGTATCGACACGGAGGGTAATTTTCAAAAGATTAAAGCACATGTTCCTTTAGCCGAGCTCTACAGATATGGCTCTGCACTCAGATCCATGACACAGGGCCGTGGCTTCCATAAGCAGAGATTCTCTCATTACGAGCCAGTCCCAAGAGAGCTTCAGGACAAAATAGTAGAAGAAGCCCAAAGAAGAAAAGAAGAAGGAAACAAATAGTTGAAAAAACTCTGGGCACCCTGGAGAATTGATTACATACTTGGTCCCAAAGAGGA
>Ga0180301_10003114_pt1 | contig 13030 bp, 12 predicted proteins | sample GuaBasSediGuay16_FD_121797 | JGI IMG/M metagenome (GOLD analysis project Ga0180301, IMG submission 121797) | Subseafloor sediment microbial communities from Guaymas Basin, Gulf of California, Mexico - Guay16, Core 4569-2, 12-15 cm | ecosystem: Environmental > Aquatic > Marine > Hydrothermal...
TACCGGCAAGACAGCCATAACACCAATGTTGCCTTTAGAAAAATCTATCCCTTCTGATTTTAAAATCTGCTGGAACTCATCAAGGAACCCTTTTTTTACCAGGGCTATTATTGTTTTATTGGCAGATTTTTTTTCTCCTATCAATTTACGCAAACCCGCAAATATCGGTACTTCATAAGCTAAAAAATGCCCCAGGCCTTCGCTTTCCAATATAGTAGCCCCTTCCGCACCAGCCTCTACCATAATGGAAAGGATTCTCTCTAGATACTCGACTCTATTGAGAACAATAATTAAAAACTCCATTATTTGCCTCCTGGTTTAAATTTATTTATCTCTCCCGCTTTCTCTAAAGACAATTTAGTAGCCAGAGGTCCTAAAATTTCTGTAAAAACCGTAGTAAAGAGCAGTATATTCACCGCCATTTCTGCTAGATTTTTACCCGCTATTCCTAAATGCCCAAATTCTCTCTCTACTACTACGGCCAGTGCTACAGCCACACCTATCTGAGGCCAAAGAGAAAAACCAATATACTTTCTCACTACGGCGGGAGCGCCACTAACAGCAGCCCCCATGCTGGCGCCTAAGTACTTACCAAAGATTCGGCTTAAAAGATAAATTAACCCTATCATCCCCACGCGGGGCAAGAGAGAAATATCGAGCTTGGTTCCGGCCAAACAAAAGAAAGCCGCCACTAAAGGAAAGCCTAGAAGAGTAATATTCTCTGAGACGGAGTTAATACGGCGCGGAGACAAATTAGAAGCAGTAATCGCCAGGCTCATCACCAAAAGAAGTTCTGATACATGCAGTTGCACGGCTAAACCTTCAGCTAAAAGAAAAAAACCGATAGCCAGAGCAAACGACTCTGTCTTCGTTTTTACCTTTCTTACCAAAAATCCTAAAATGAACCCTATTCCTACTCCTACCGCTACCGCTGTTAATATTTCTCTAAAGGGCACCAGCAGAAGGAAACGCCACGAAAGTGACTTATGATAAAAAAAAGATTTTGCCCAGGAGGAGGCAAAAGCGTAAATCATCAAAGCAATAGCATCATCACTGCCTACCACTCCCAGAACTGTGGTAGTTAACGGTCCGCGCGACTTCATTTCATTGATTACCGCAACGGTAGCTGCGGGGGCCGTAGCTGAAGCTACCGCCCCTAAGATTAAAGCTACATAAACCTTATGAACAAAAATATAAACAGACAGACTCACCAGAACAAAAGCCCCCAAAGACTCAAAAATAGCAATAATAACAATAGACTTACCCAAAGTTTTAAGCCGGGAGAAGCTAAGTTCTGAACCAATAAGAAAAGCAATAATTCCCAGGGCAATATCGTTTAATAGAGAAACCTGAGCTACCTCAGAAGGAGTCACTATCTTAAGAAAAGACTTGCCCAATACTACGCCTGCTAAAACATAACCCACGACCATAGGCAGGCGCAGACGAGAAACGCCCTTGCCTCCCAGGAAAGAAATTAATATAGCAGAACCCAGAATAATAAGAGTAGCCATGGATATTTATTATATGGCAAAAATAAGAAAAAGCAATTAAGCTCTTGTAAGAAATGATTTAGATAATAAAATATTTAAGATATGATAATCAAAGAAGCAAAAACCAATGGTTTCTGTTTCGGCGTAAAAAAAGCCATAGCTTTAGCAAAGAAGACGGCAAAAACTTCGCAGAAAAAAAATCTCTATATCATAGGAGATATCGTCCACAACGAGAAAGTAGTTAGGGATCTGGAGCTAATGGGAATAAAAAAAGTAAATAGCATCAGCGAGATACCTTCTGGCGCGACGTTGGTTTTAAAAGCCCACGGCAGCCCTCCTCAGTTTTATCAACAAGCGAGAAAGAGAAGGCTCAAAGTGATAGACGCAACTTGCCCTATGGTGAAAGAAATACACAAAAAGGCACTCTATTGGGAAAAACAGGGCTGGAGAGTAATTGTATTTGGCGACAGAACTCATGAAGAAGTAATTGCTCTCTGTGGTTATTTAAAAAAACCTTTAGTGATTGAAAAAAGTAAAGAGGCCAAAAAGATTAAAAACTGTCAAAGAGCGGTCCTAATCTGCCAATCAACCCAGAGTATAGATGAAGCCTTAAATTTATTGAAAGAGCTGGCTAAAAAGATAAAAGAGATTGTTTTTCTTAATACCATATGCCAGGAAACACTTAATCGTCAGCAAGAAGTAAAGAACCTGGCCAAAGAATCTGACAAAATTTTGATAATTGGGTCAAGAAAAAGCGCCAACACCCGAAGGCTCTACCAAATATCGCGTAAAATTAATCCCTCTACGTTCTGGATACAGGAAGCTAGTAACCTCAATTTAGATATATTCTCTCCCCCAGATAAGATAGGTCTAATCTCAGGAGCTTCCACGCCCCAAGAGATAATAAAAGAAGTAAAAAATAAACTTCTCAACCGCAATTAAATATGCCTATTTGGAAAATAGTCAACCGGGAAGAATTAATATTTAAAGTGGAAAACAACAATTTATATCCTTATCTTTACTTTCCTCTCACCAACACGAAAGGCAATATTTTCTCCTGTATTACTCCTTATCTAAGCGGAGACATAAAGAAAAACCGCCACCAATTCTTAAATTATCCTGCTACCATCTACGACTTAGCCAATCCTTCTCATATTCGCCATATCTGGTTCTACTTCAGCAAGAACAATATATTTAACCTTTCTCCCTTTATCGCTACGAGAGACAAAATGTCTGTTGAAGCCGGTCCTTTATGGTACAAATTCGTAAGAATAAACAAGAGAAACCAGATAAAAGTCGAGACATTAAATTTTATTCCTGAAAATATGCCCTTAGAAGTAATGAAGATAGAAATAGAGAACCTCTCTACCCAAACCAAGAAATTTAGCCTCACTACTGCTTTAGCCCTCTTTTGCCGTTCGGAAGATAACCTAAGAGACCATCGCCATGTTACTTCTCTTCTTAACCGTATAGAAATAAATAAATACGGAATAATCGTAAAACCTACCATGCACTTCGACGAGAGAGGCCATAAGGAAAACAAAACCCGTTATTTTTTGTTTGCCTACACAGACAAAGACATAAAACCTACAGGATTCTTTCCCACTTTAGAAGAATTCTTAGGACCTTCTTTCAACTGGGCAAAGCCTGAAGCCGTATTCCTTAATAAATCTGCCTATATCCATAATCTGCCCCGTTTTCAGGGAAAAGAAGCCTGCGGCTCAGTAAAATTTTCCCATATAATGCTTAAGAGCAAACAAAAAATATCTCTATTTCTAGTTTATGGAATTAGCAGCAATTACAAAAACCTTTTTAATTACTTCTCCCAGGTCAATAACAAATCTAAAGTTGAAGCTAAATTTATGGCCTCAAGACTAGCCTGGAAAAAGATTATCTCCCGCCTTCATATAGAAGGGGCTTCTTTGTATAAAGATTTCTTACTCAGCTGGATATCCCTTCAACCCCACCTGAGAAAGCTTTTTGGCTGTTCTTTCCTGCCTCATTTTGACTACGGCAAAGGCGGCAGAGGCTGGCGCGACCTCTGGCAGGACTTATTGCTTTTGTTAATTTCAGAACCAGAGAAATCAAAAGACATAATTGTCAACAATTTCCGCGGCATAAGAATAGACGGCAGCAACGCTACCATCATTGGAAAAGGTAGTTTCATTGCTGACCGTAACAATATCCCCCGCGTCTGGTCTGACCACGGAGTATGGCCCTATCTTACTCTTAAATTATATATCAACCAGACAGGAGATTATGATATCCTCTTTCATCCGGCTCCCTATTTTCAAGACCACTGGCGTAAAAGAGCCAAAGAAATTATTCCTTACCTATCAAATAGTAACTATCTCCGTACCTCCAAAGGCCAGATATATTATGGCAGCATTCTGGAACATCTCTTAATAGAGAATCTGGTAGGCTTTTTCAACGTGGGCAAGCATATGCACACACTTATAGAGGGAGCCGATTGGAACGATGCCCTTGATATGGCAAAAGACAGGGGCGAGACTGTTGCTTTCAGCAGTATGTATGCCGATAACTTAGAACAAATAGCCTGCGACCTGGAATTTTTAGATAGGAGTAAAAAACACCGCCAAATAAAGCTTCTGGCAGAAATCATCCCTCTCCTGAAAGGCCGCATAAATTACAGCTCTTTCAGCCAAAGAAGGAAAATACTCGAAGATTATCTGGAAAAAACAAAAAATGGAGTGGAAGGGGAAAAAATAACTTTAGAAATCAAAGAGATAATAGCCTCTCTCAAAGAGAAAGCACAATGGGTAAAGAATCATATAAGAAAAAATGAATGGATTAAGGAAATAAAGGTGTTTAATGGTTATTATGATAATTATGGACGAGGGGTAGAAAAAAAAGAAAAGAAAAGAGTAAGAATTATGCTTCCTTCTCAAACTTTTATAATGCTAAGCAACACCTCCACCCCCCTTCAGGCAACTTCTTTATATAAAACTCTGCAAAAATTTCTAAAAGACAAAGAATATACTATTTTTCGTCTCAATACTGACTTTAAACAACTAAGGCTCGATTTAGGGCGAGGATTCGGATTTAACTATGGTGAGAAAGAAAATGGTTCCTATTTCTCCCATATGAATGTTATGCTCGCCGCAGCCTTGATACGGCAAGGGTTAATAAAAGAGGGAGAGGAAATTATTAATTCCCTTCTTAATCTCTGCCTGGCAGGAACAAGCAAATTTTATCCTAACCTCCCCGAATATTTTAGCCTTAATAAAGAAGGGCGTTATTTTTATCTTACGGGCTCCGCCAGCTGGCTTATACTGGTAGTTCTGCGTCAGATTCTAGGCGTAAGCTCTAAGAAGGGCAACCTTCTTATTAAGCCGCAATTTACCACTGAGCTGTTTCCTTCTCCTTTAATAAAGATAAGGCTTAATTTTGCGGGGAAGAATTTAGAACTGACCTACCACAACCCCCATAAAAAAAGCTGGCCTCAATATCTCATATCAGAAATACGGCTTAACCGCCGTATAATTACTATAGGAACCTCTGAAACTATTATAGAAAGAAAATATTTTCTCAACTCTCCCACATCTACAGTTAAATTAGAGATATATCTTAAATAGTTAATGCAGGCGGAAAGCAAGCTCGGAAAGAGTAGCTACTAAAAAACTTTTAAGGAATATTATTATCATTATTGCTACCAGCGGTGATAAATCAATACCTCCCACTACCAGGAAAGGGAGTAACTTCCGGATAAATCTTAAGAAAGGTTCGGTAGCCTGAACCAGAAACTGCACTAGAGGGTTAAAGGGATCGGGATTAACCCAGCTGATAAGGGCTCGAATAATAATAAGCCAATAATAAATAGTTAAAATGACGCTTAAAATATAAGCCAGGCTAGAAATAAAATTGGCTACAATAAACATTCCTAGTTTTTGGGAAGAAAATTCTCCTGAGAACTATTCAGGGCCGTTATAGGATAAGGAATAACAATTCCCTCTTGTTTATAACGGCGCTGGAGTCTTTTAACAAACTCGTGTTTAATCAAATAACGGTCAACAAACTTTTTGGCTCTTAGAATCACCGTAAAATTTATACTGAAATCGGCAAAAGTATGAAATCTGATAAAAGGTTTGAACTCAGGCACGCCTCCCTCTACCTCTTTCATAACTTCTTCCCCTACCTCAATAGTTACTTTCTCTACCTTTTCTAAATCACTCTCATAATGAACTCCTACATCTACCAGTACGGCCAAATCTTTTTGAGGAAGATAATAATTAGTGATTATGGTCTGGGCCAATTTAGAGTTAGGAATTAAAATAATATTATTAGGCAACATTCTTATTTTTGTAAAGCGCCAGGTTATATCCTCTATATACCCTTTCTGGCCCGACTCCAGTTCAATATAATCCCCTATTTTAATCTGCTTAGCCATAATAATATGGAAACCAGAAAAGAGATTAGCTAATGTATCCTGCAAAGCCAGAGCTACTGCCAAACCACCTATGCCCAAAGTAGTAAGCAAAGGCGTGATTGAAATTCCTAAAGAATTAAGTCCTATAAGAAAACCTATAACCAGAATAACTATCTTGGTGATATTTTGGGTCAACCCTGTTACTGGCAAAGTCGTCTCTATTTTTTCTCCATAGGCAGCTATTAAATCAGGTAGAAGGCTCATTAAAAAGAGTGTTGCCGAGGCTATAGCTGAAATAATAATAATTTTGGTAAGGAAACCCCCTGCCACGGCAGGAAGTTTTAGATAAGAAAAAGCAAAATAAAGTCCTGCCAGAAAGAACCAGAATAGCCAGGGACGACCTAAGTGTTTAACAATAATATCATCAGCACGGAATCTCGTTTTTCGACTTGCTTTTTCTAGATAAGGAAATAAGACTCTGCGGCTAATAATGCCCAGCCATGCAAAAAATACTATAATGATACTTGCTACCGCCAAATGAATTATGAAACTCATTTCTCTCTCCTTCGTTTAGATTTTACAATAAAACGTTCTCTTTGCAATATCTAATTAAGCCTCCCTCAGCAAGATAAATCCCAAAAAGAAAAAGAGCAGAGCCAAGAGCAGCTTGACCAATCCTAAATGCCGGCGGCTTATCTCAGAGAACTGAGAAGAACTTACGCCCAGAAGAGAAAAGAAAAATACAATTATTAGAGGCAGAATGAACATTAAGTTATAGCCTAAAAAATAAATAAGGGCTCGTAATTTAAGAGTAGAGTTTTTCAGAATAAAAGTGATAGTAGGAAGATAGACCTGGCCCGTACATACAGCTTCTAATAAAGAAACTAAAATCCCGCTTAAAAAAGAAACTATAAATAAACCTACGAAATTACGACGATCTCCTTGAGAATCACCAAAAAATACGTGAATAAGAGCATGTATAATCTGTTTTAGTCTGTAAGGAAGCTGCAAGACCATTTGAGTAGTATTTTTCTTTTCATATTGAAGCCAGTCATAAAGAGAAATTCCTCCTAAGACAAAAGCCACCCCCGCTGTACTTAGATAAAAAACTTTAATTAAACGGTGAAAAACCTTTAATTTATAGAGAAAACTGAATATGCCTAATCCGATTGCTAAATAAGCAAGGAATACGGCTATAATAAACCCACAACCTATAATAAATATTTCTCTTTTGCGGTAACCTCTAAAGGACAAAAAAGCCATAAAAAATATTATACAGCTGAAAGCACAAGGATTTATACCGTCAATGGCACCCGCCAGCAAGACAGTAAACAAGTTGAAAGAGAGAAAAAATTCTGTGAGATTATACTTAGCAGGAGAGATTTTTTTCTGAGAAGACGAAGAAGAGGCTATATATTTTTGTATAGTATAAAGTGCTGATTTCTTTATTTGCTTCCTCCCTATTAAAACTTTTTTTCCAATAACCATTGCCGGCACTGCTCCAAAATCATCTTTTTTTACTCCCAGGATTCGCTCTATAGCTAAAAAGTGGCGAAAGTTATCTTCTTTTTCTATGTTAAGAAGAGTAATCTTTAATTTATCGCCGTAAATATTTTGTAAACGGGGAATAGTTTCTTCTATAACTCTATGGCAGGCATGACAATGAGGAGAATAAAATAAAAATACTTCTGCTGCTTCCAGAGAAGAAGCTAAAGAGACTAACATCAAAAAAACAAAAATAAATCTCTTCTTGCTAAAGGCCATAAATAAAATATTCTTGACCTTTGCTATTTTGCTGCTTTACTACGCCTTTTCTTATCAATATATCTAAATATTTTATTATTTCATTACGGTTGAGGCCAAACGCATACTCAAGGTCTTCAATGCTTGCGGGTCTTCTTTTGAGATAGGCGCCTATGTCCTTCTCAATATCAGTAAACATCTTTTGTTGTTTCTGGCGCGAGAAAGAATCAACAATTTCACAAATCTCGCCCAGCTGCTCTCTGGCAAATCGTTGCTGAGCAAGAGAAGGAATAAGATTGCCGTAACGTGCCGGGCGTACAGGAAGATTAATATGGATTTTATCGGGCTTAATCTTAGCTACAGCTGAAGCTAAGCGAGCTATTTCTCTCTTAGGAGTATTAATATCCCTTACCAGCATAATCTCTAACCATATCTTCCCTCTAAAACTACGACGCAACTTTATTAATCCTTCTATAATATTTTCGATACGTATATTTTTGTGAGGCCGGTCTATGAGCTCAAAGGTCCTCTGCGTGGCTGCATCCAGCGAAGGAACTATCAAGTCTACTTCCTTGATTTCTTCTCTTACCTGGCGGCGGGAGAGAAGGGAAGAATTTGTTATTAGAGCCAGGGGGATTTTACCTTGGCTGGATTTCTTTAAGAGTCTGATTATTTTATCGAGATTCTTATGCAAGGTCGGCTCTCCTGAACCAGAGATGGTAATGTAATCTATACGAGAAGACAAAAGAAGCTTACGATTTAGCTGATACTCAAGTCTTTTTAAATCTACAAACTCAAAACGGCGTATTGTCTTATGAGTAGTCTTCCCCAACTGACAATAAATACAGTCAAAAGAACAACTCTTACAAGGGGTAAGGTCTATACCCAGAGAAAACCCCAGACGACGCGAAGGCACAGGACCATAAACATAATTTTTAAAAGATAGAGCGGGCTTATTCATTTAACAACCTCTGAGATAATTTCTTTCAACTGAGGATAAAGATAAGAATTGGAAGCAATGTAGCCTATGGTTTTGGGATTTACCTTTTCATTACCCAAACTCTTAAATACACCGCCAGCCTCTTTAACTATACAGACACTGCCGGCAAAGTCCCAGGGCCGGTCGTGAAACTCTACCACGAAATCAAGTTTACCTTCGGCTAAATAAGTAAGCTGCCGTACAGAAGAGCCAAACATCCTGATATTAAAAGCCTCAACCGAGATTCTACCTAATGCCTCCAACATAACCTGAGGAGAATAGCGAATACTGGAATCAAAAGACCCCGAAGCTTCAGGCATATATCTTACTTCAGATACAGATATTCTCTCAATATTTTTGTAAGCACCTTCTCCCTTAGCAGCATAATATAACTCTTTGTCTTTAGGTATGTAAACCACGCCTAATACAAACTCATCCTGCTTTCTATCCCAAAGGCCCAGAGATACACCAAATACATCTATCCCGCGGATAAAGTTGTGAGTACCATCTAAAGGGTCTATAATCCAGACAAAGTCAGCCTCAGTACGGAAACGTTCTTTCTCTTCCGCTATGACTCCGTGGGAAGGAAACTCCTTTTGTATCTTCTTAACTATCAAGCTCTCTACTTCCCGGTCAAGGTTAGTAGCAAGATTTCTGTCGCCTTTCTTAATGACCTGAGAAATTTGACCAAAATTTTTCTCCAAATAATCTCCCGCCTCAACTGCTATTTGTCTGGCTGTATCCAAAAAACCTTTCATTTGTCTTTTCTCTGTAATTTTTTCTTTACCAGCTCTGCTACTTTCTTGCCCGAAGCAAGCATGGCGCCAAAGGTAGGCCCCATACGAGGAATACCAAAAACCGCCGCCACACTCATGCCGCAAACAAAGAGCCCTGGATATACTTCCGAAGTTTTTTCCACAACTAAATCCTCAGATTTTTCTATCCACATTGCTGCTTCGCCTTCTAAAGACATAAGCCTTCTTTGTGACAGCTTTTTTACGGCATAAGCTTCATGGCCCGAAGCATCAATTACTATTTTAGTCTCCAGAGCCAGAGGGTCTAAACACCTTATAGGAGCAGGCATATAATCAAGCGCCGACCAGTTAATTACTACACCACATACTCTATTCTTCTTTAGAACCAAGTCTTCCAAAGCTGTCAAATTTAGAACCCTGGTCCCTGCTTTCAAACTCGAAGCCACCAGAGTAGCACAAGCTAAGGGAGCAGAAGAAATATACAAATCTTTTTCATAGGAAGAATAGGGTATGCCAACTTCTTCTAAAATCAAATGAGCGGGAGCACGGAAGGTAACAGTATTCATAAAATACCCCCCACTCCAGAATCCTCCCCCTAGATAATTATTACGCTCTATCAATACCACTTTAACGCCATAATCAGAGAGATATTTAGCCGCCGTCAGACCGGAAGGTCCGGCTCCTACTATAATACAGTCCGATTCTAAACTCTGCTGCAGATGATGTAGAAAGCTATCGATGATTGCGGCTGATATTTCTTTTTCTCCCTCCGAAACAAACTTAACTTTTTTCATCGCTCTCCTTTCTCCTAAATATTTGTTTTTAAGACTTCTGGTTAAAGACTAAAAAACGTGCGCTATTTTTTTAATAGCTTTCTATCAAAGATGTTATCTAAGCCTAAAATACACGCTGGGTCAAGCATCTTTTTCAATTCTGCCATTTCTTCCAAATGCCTGCGACCGTACATAATCTCTAAGTAAGGCTTCTTAATCTTCCCTATGCCGTGTTCTGCTGATATAGTTCCTCCCAGAGCAATGGCCTTTTCAATAAACTCCATAATGTAGCCTTTAGCCAGAAAGGATTCTTCACGATTCTGAGGCAAGAAATTAAAATGAAGATGATTCTGTCCTATATGGCCAAAATTAACATAGTTTATACGAGAACGCAAAGCAACCTCTTTGTAGAAATAATACATAAGGTGGAACTTATCATCAGGTACAGCGATATCCGTGGCTTCCTTGGTTTGACTATATTTTCTTAGATATTCATTTACCGCCTGGGGCAAATGATGACGAAATTGATAAAGTTTTTGCCGTTCAGCTTCTGTCTCGGCAAACCAACACTTATCAATACTCGCTCCCGACTTCTCGATAAACTCATACCAATAATCAAGCATTAAATCTGCCTGCTGCTCTGAATCGATTTCCTGCTCAAAATAGACAGCACATTGAGCACGCGGAATAAAGGAATAGAAAGGGCGCAAGAATTCCAAAGAATTAAAGTCAAAAAATTCCACTACGCAGGGATATTGAAAAGAGTGCAGACGAAGCTGTTTTATCCTCTCTACAAATTCTAAAGCTTTCTCTTCCGCGTCAAAAAATACGATACCGTCAAAAAGATTGTAAGGCTTTTTGTGAAGTAAAAGTTCTACTTCTAATATGCAGCTTAAAGTCCCCTCCTGGCCAATAAATAAATCAATCAAGTCCATATCATCATCTACAAAGTATCCTGCCGACGATTTTACCTTGGGCATATGATAAGTGGGAAGATTAAATTTGTATTCACGCCCTTTAATTTTAAATCTAAATTTTCTCTTTTTGGCAAATATGGAACCGCGCTCAATTTCCCAGATATCACCATTAGTCATAGCCATCTTGATTCTCTTTACATAATCCCGGATAGAGCCATACTTAAAACTGCGGGGGCCTGAAGCGCAAGTAGAAACTACCCCTCCTATAAAAGCCAGGGGTTCGGTAGGCTGAGACCTAAGAGTTAACCCCTGTTTATTAGCCTCCTCTTCTATCCGTTCTAAAGTCACTCCTGCTTCTGCTACAATAGTACTTTTCTTTTTATCTAGCTCTTTTATGCGATTCAGGTTTTCTAAAGACAAAACAGCCCCCTCTAAAGGAACACGCGCTCCGGTAGTACCAGTACCCGCAGCAGAAATAGTAAGTGGAATCTCTTCTTCCGCTGCTTGCAAAAGTACATCACTCACTTCTTTCTCATCCTCAGGTATGAAAAGTAAGGAAGCATCTCCTTTCAAATTAGAGGTATCCTCTAAATAACTTAGAAATTCGTCTTTGTTTTTTTTAATAACCATTCTTCAGAAACTAAAAACTACGCCTAGCGAGACAGCCGCTTCATCAAAAAAACGGCATTCTAAATTGAACCATTGCCGGTGAGTTTTATCAAGATAAATATCAACTCCCAGAATCATTCCTGCCAGCTCACTATTTTCTGAGCGTTTTCTTTTACGGATGTCGCCGGCTTTTTCAATTAAGTCCATACGGGAGAGTTTTACCCCTGCATAAGGAACAAAATATCGGCTTAAGTCATAAGAAACTAAAAAAGAAAACTGCCAATCGTCAAGGATAACCTTTCTTTTTTCTTTCCCTACATATTGATGGTCAGGATGAACACTAATATGTTGAAAACCAAAAACTGACTTTATCTTATCAGTAGCGTGGCGGTAAAGTTTCACTCTAAACCCATAGCCTCCGGCAAAATTGCCGGGATAGTCTATGCGTGAAATATTTTCTGGACGATTTTTTATGTTACCCCATCCTAGCTTACCATCAAAACATAACCAAGGTGTAAGGCCGAAACTGCCGGTAATAAAAGTCTGGTAGGAACGCAGTTTCCCCCATTCTCTCTCTAAATTACGCCGCAGAACAACATTAGTCTGCCACCCCCAATGCCAATGGCCCTTTTTGGGCATATGAGTGCCATAAGCAGGTGCAGCAAAGGAAGAGAGGGAATTTAGGCCTATGGCGCTTATTAATATTGCCAAACCCAAATATCGTTTCATTTCCCTCCTCCTAATTTAGAAAGTCAGAAATATAGATATTCCTATCCCTATCAATAGCAATGAAGCCACTCGTATATAAAATATAGGAATTTTCTCTATGTATCTACTGAGACTTTCCGAGAACTTGCGGTTAAGAAGAAATAAAGCCTTGATTATTACTATCAAACCCAACAAAGCAATCAACTTTGCTGCTACAAAAGAAAAACGAAAGAAAGAAAGTAAATATCCACCTGTTATTAACAAGAGGATAAGGGCTAAGCGTCTATACTTCTTGAATATTTTTTTACGCACATAACTACGAAAGCTCTCGGGTCTAAATAACCAGACTACCCCCAGAATAATCCATAAAATAGCAATTACCTTTAAGAAAATTGTCCCCATGTTTATTTATAATATCACATTTGAGGATTTTATAAATATTTTTTTAGATTTAGATAAGGAGAAGCCTTTCTCTAAGACAAATAAAAATGGCTCCCGATAACTCGGGAGCCATTTAAACCCGATAGAGTCCTAATTAATCCTGGCTAATAAGCATATACAAGGTAACAGGACTCCCGCTTCCATACTGTACATAGCCGGAAGCAGTCCCTGCTGTTCCGTCAACTTGCAAATCTATCTTACCTGCAGCAGTAGAAGGAACACTGGTAA
>Ga0180301_10003115_pt1 | contig 13028 bp, 14 predicted proteins | sample GuaBasSediGuay16_FD_121797 | JGI IMG/M metagenome (GOLD analysis project Ga0180301, IMG submission 121797) | Subseafloor sediment microbial communities from Guaymas Basin, Gulf of California, Mexico - Guay16, Core 4569-2, 12-15 cm | ecosystem: Environmental > Aquatic > Marine > Hydrothermal...
CTTTATCAGAATCTGTATGACATGTTTTAGCTTTCTTGCCCTGTAATGAAAATCTCTGAGGGAAGGCACATTTTCGAAGTAGTCTCTTGAGAGAATGATGGTTTCTCTGAGAGAGAAAACATCTCCTTTATGAGAAGCATGGAGATTATTTGATGGTCTGGGTAGATTTTAGGTTTTCCCCTGTTCGAGAACTTAGGAAGGTGTGGTATGATTTTGGAGTAGAAGAAGTGGGTTAATTTAATAATTGTTTTGGGTGTTAACTTTCTCATAGCGAGGGAGATTATATTATCTCTCTTGTTTTATTTTCCATATCTTCACATTGCTTTTGAAACAGCCCCTAAGAGAGTTGATTTGTACCCATAATGTGTTGTAAAATTCAAAAAAGTTCACCAGGAGGGAAATGATATGAGCGGAAAATCCATCTTAAAGCATAGAGCCTACGCTTATATGTATACATGGAGCACCCGCCTGTGAGCTGAATTGCTCCGGGCGGGTGTTCTTCCATCCGCCCGGAGCCTAATAGAGATAGGGGCCTCCGGGCAAGGAGGCCCCTATTTTTTTAAGGGGTGATATCTTGATTGTTGGAATAAGGGGGGCAACATCCATAGAAAAGGATTCACCAGAAGAAGTAGAAAAGAAGGTTCTGGAACTTTTGAATGAGATATGCGAGAGGAACAAGATAAAGAAGGTTATATGCGCAATATTTTCCGTGACGTCGGATATAAAATCACAGAATCCCGCAACCGTAGCAAGGAAAAAATTCGGGTGGAAGGATATCCCTCTCATGTGCTTGCAAGAAGCTACTTTTGAAAACTCACCAGGGATGATCATAAGAGTTCTGATTGTGTGTAAGGCGAAAACCTCGAAATTCGTTTATCTTCACAAAGCACGTAATCTTAGGAGGTGAAAACATGATCGTTGTCCTGAAAAAGGGTCATGACGATGCTGATATAGAGAAAGTCGTGAAACTTGCCGAGTCACATAATCTCAAATGCCATATATCGAAAGGTACGGAAAGAACCGTCATTGGAATCATTGGGGATGATAGATACCTCGTCATGGAAGAGTTCGAAGCCCTCGAATGCGTTGAAAATGTCATAAGGGTTTTAAGACCCTACAAACTGGTTTCAAGGGACTTCAAAAGGGAAGATACTGTTGTAAGAATTGGTGATGTGGAAATCGGAGGGAAGAATTTCGTTGTCATAGCTGGCCCTTGCTCAGTTGAAGACAGGGAGATGATAATGGAGACAGCACACTTCCTTTCTGAGATGGGTATCAAGATCCTCAGAGGAGGTGTCTTCAAACCCAGGACCTCTCCTTATTCCTTCCAGGGACTTGGAAAAATCGGCCTTGAATATATGAAAGAAGCTGCTGAAAAGTACGGTATGAAAATAGTGACTGAAGCTCTCGGAGTTGAAGATATCGAAATAGTGAGTGAATACGCCGATATGATACAGATAGGAACGAGGAACTCTCAGAATTTCAGACTCCTTTCAAGAGCCGGGCAAACTGGAAAACCTATCCTTCTCAAAAGAGGTTTCATGAACAAACTGGAAGAATTCCTTTTAGCAGCAGAATACATAGCCCTCACAGGTAACATGAACATCGTACTGTGTGAAAGAGGCATCAGGACCTTTGAAACTATTACAAGAAACACACTGGATATATCCGCCGTTCCTATTGTCAAAATCGAATCGCACCTCCCGATCATTGTGGATCCAAGCCACGCTTCCGGGAGAAAGGATATCATAATCGATCTTTCGAAAGCTGCCATGGCTGTTGGAAGTCATGGAATAATGGTTGAAGTTCATCCAAATCCTGAAAAGGCGCTTTCCGATGGGAAACAGAGTCTTAACTTTAGGATGTTCGAAGAGCTGATGGAGGAGTTGCAGCATCTTAGAGAAGCTCTGGAGGTGAATTTGTGTTGAAAGTACTCGTAATAGGGGGAGGATGTATTGGAGGATCGATGGCTATCAAACTACACAGGAGAGGATACAATGTGGCCGTTGTGGATGTGGATAAGGGGATCGTTGAATCCATGAACGAATTGGAAATACCAGTATTCCCAGAAAAACCTGAAGGAGATTTTGATATTCTGATACTCGCCGTACCTATGAAAGTGGAAGAGAAGATCTTAAAGAGTATCGAGACAGACACCATTTTGATGGATGTCTCGAGTGTCATGACACCTTTCATGAAAATCGCCGAGGAGCGAGGTTTAAAACTTGTGGGAGGGCATCCTATGGCGGGAAACGAGAGAAGGGGAAAAGATGGATGGGATCCAGATATGTTCAAGGATAGGGTGTTCTTTCTTTCAAGAGGAAACGGTATCGATGAGAAAACCGTATCGATGGTTGAAAACATCGTTTTAACTCTGGAAGCTATTCCTTTATGGATAAATCCAAAAGAACACGATAGGATCGTTTCGAAAATAAGTCACACAACGTATCTTTTATCCTTAATGGCAAGAGCTATTGGGAAAAATTACGAAAGGTTTGCGGGACCTGGTTATGAATCTACAACGCGCCTTTCCAAGCAGAATATGGATATGGTGCTAGATATTGCTTTTTACAATCGCAAAAATATTCTCAAAGACTTAGATCATGTGTTGAAAACTTTATCTTGGATTAGAAAGCTCATGGAATGCGACGAGTTTGGAGAACTTGAGAACTTCATAAAGGAAGTGGTTGAATGAAGGTGAAACCTTCAAAACTCGTAAGGGGAACTATCACACCATCACCTGATAAATCCATAACCCACAGGGCCTTGATTATATCTTCCATAGGAAAGAAAGAGAGCACGTTTTATAACCTCCTTGATAGTGCTGATACCAGAAGAACTTACGATATTTTGAAAAAACTGGGAATAAAGTTCAAAGGTGATTTCAAAAGGATGGAGATTATACCCTCCAGAGTATCCGTTCCAGATGAACCTCTCTTCTGTGGTAACTCTGGAACAACCGCAAGATTAATGATAGGGTTTCTCGCCTCAAAGGATGGAGCATTCTTCCTGTATGGGGATAGGTCTCTATCTCGAAGACCTATGAAACGAGTTATGGAACCACTTGAAAAGATGGGAGTAAGGTTTTTAGCAAGAGATGACGAACATTTACCTCTGGCGTTGAAAGGTGGGAAGCTTTCCGGGATAAACCATGTTGAGAGATTAGGGAGTGCTCAGGTGAAGAGTGCCATCATTCTCGCTGCCCTTGAAGCCGATGGACCATCAACGATTGTTGAGAAAAAGAAAAGCAGGGATCACACGGAGAGAATGGTGAAAGCTTTTGGAGGATGTATAAAGATCACAGGTGACACTATATCAATAGAACCATCTGAACTTGAATCCATCACCATGAAAATACCAGGTGATTTTTCCTCGGCTGCATTCTTCATAGTACTTGGAGTGCTTCACAAAAACGCCAGGTTAGTTATAGAAAATGTGAATCTGAACCCAACAAGAACAGGCCTTTTGGATGTTCTCAAATCCATGGGGGCCAATTTAGAGGTTACCATTGTTGAAGATGACACAGAACCTGTGGGAAGAGTCGTCGTGGAAACATCGAAACTGACTGGAATAGAAGTTAAAGGATCTCTCGTACCAAGAATGATAGATGAACTTCCTCTCGTTGCATTACTTGGAGTGTTCGCCGAAGGCGAAACTGTTGTGAGAGATGCAGAAGAACTCAGAAAAAAGGAAAGTGACAGAATAAAAACTGTTGTGAGGAATTTCAGGACGCTCGGTGTCGAGATAGAAGAACTGGAAGATGGATTCAAGATGGAAGGCCCTCAAAGAATAAGAGGTGGAAGGGTGAATTCGATGGGAGATCACAGAATGGCAATGCTCTTTTCGATCGCCGGGGCTCTGAGTGAAGAAGGCGTCGAGGTAAAGAGTCATGACGTTGTGAGCGTATCCTTTCCGGATTTTTTCAAAACTCTTGAGATGGTAACAGGGGGGTTTGAATGAAGATCACAATATCCGGTGATTCTCACGGAGAGATGATGATAGGTGTTCTTGAAGGTTTTCCAGCAGGTTTCAAGGTTGATGAAAGAGAGCTGAATCACGATCTCAAAAGAAGACAGAATGCCTACGGAAGAGGTAGCAGAATGAGGATGGAGAAAGACGAAGCTAGGATAATCTCTGGTGTGTGGAAAGGATACACAACGGGAGCTCCATTGACCTTCGTGGTTAAAAATAAAGCCTCGAATCCGGTTGAGAGTATAAGGAGTGTTCCAAGACCGGGTCACGCTGATCTGTCCGCATGGTTTAGGTACAAACTACCAGATTTCAACGCTTATGCAGAAAGATCGAGTGCCAGATGGACAGTTGTTTTCACAGCGATCGGCTCTTTCCTTAAATCCTTTCTCGGAGAATTTGGAGTGATTATCTTTTCTTACGTTACCTCAATAGGGAATGTGAAAGCTGAAAAGATCCCGAGAGATCCTGAAGAGCTCATGATGGTTAGGGACAAAACACCTGTTTATTGTCCTGATCTGAAAGCGTCCGAGGGAATGATGAGGGAGATAGATTCCGCCATGAAGGAAGGGGATACGCTGGGAGGAACGTTCAAAGTTGTGGCGAAAGGTGTTCCAGCAGGTCTTGGAGGTTTTTCGAGTATGTACGAGAAACTGGATTCAAGGATAGGAAAAGCTTTCATGGCGTTGCCAGCGGTTAAGGGATTGATCATAGGAAGTAGTGACACTTCGGTCAGAGGGTCTGAGTATCACGACCCGATAATCATGTCGAATGGGAGGGTAAAAAGACCCACGAACAACGCAGGAGGAATCGAAGGGGGTATAACAAACAGTGAAGATATCGTTGTAACGGTCTTTGTAAAACCGATACCAACCATAAGGAAAGGTATTGAATCTGTTGATATGAAAACTCTCAGGAAAGTGTCATCTCCTTACATAAGATCCGATGTGACGGCGGTTCCAGCGCTGAGTGTCATCGGGGAATCTGCTCTCTCCATAGTTCTTTCTGAAGCTTTCCTTGAACGATTCGGTAACGATTCTTTCGAGAGCATCAGAAGGAGGTTCGAAAGTGAAGGTTTTCCTGGTTGGGATGATGGGATCTGGAAAGAGTACGATCGGTAAACTTCTTTCCAACATCCTTGGATACAGATTCATCGATATGGATGAAGAGATAGAAAAATCTGAAGGAAAGAGAATAAGGGATATTTTCAAACAACGGGGTGAGGAGTATTTCAGAAAACTGGAGAAAAAGCTTCTTAAGGAAATCTCACAAAGACGTGAGGACCTGATCGTAGCCACCGGTGGCGGAGTGATAAAGGATCAGGAAAATAGAGAGATTCTTAAAGAGCACAAAACCATTTTTCTGATGGTGGAACCTGAAGAACTTTTAAAAAGAACAGAAGGGAATGATAGGCCATTGCTCGAGGGAGGAAAAGATAAAATTTTCGATATCTGGAGACAACGAGAGAAGTTTTATAAACAGTTCACCACTGCCGAATCGACAGGGTTGAACATTTGGGAAACCTGTGTGAAGGTTCTGTATAAAGTGATGGAAAGAGAGAGTCTTTCGATCATGGATTCTGTTCACAAAGTGCTAATCGAAAGAAAAGCACTTGAAGATATCAAAGGGGATGTTGTATTCACGACCTGCTCCGTTCAAAAGATATATGGAGAATTTCTCGGAAACCCTTATATTTTCCCAGATGGTGAGAGTGTAAAAGACATGAAATATGTTCTGGAAGCCTATAAGATACTCTGCGATATCGGATTTTCACGATCACAGGTTGTTACGGGAGTTGGAGGAGGAGCTCTGACTGATTTCACTGGCTTTGTTGCATCGACCTTTAAAAGGGGCACCAAACTTTTCCTTTATCCCACAACCCTTCTTGCGCAAGTCGATGCTTCGATTGGTGGTAAAAACGCTGTGAATTTCGAGGGAGTGAAGAATTTACTTGGAACTTTCAAGATGCCTGATTTGGTAGTTATAGACCCGCTAGCATCGCTTTCAATGAACGATGAGAGATTCAAGGAAGGTATAATAGAAGCTTTCAAGATGAGTCTGATATCTGGAAAAGGTTTGAACTATTTCAACGATGAGCTTCTCATGAGGAAACTCAGGGATGTGGAGAAAATCATAGAATTTTCTGTAAAAGAAAAGCTCAGAATTGTTGAAAAGGATCCTCATGATAGAGGCATCAGGAACGTTTTGAACTTTGGTCACACCATAGGGCATGTTTACGAATCCATCACGAAGGTATCACACGGTGTGGCAGTTGGATGGGGGATGATCAAGGAAACGGAGTTCTTCATGAAGAGAAAAATGAGTGATCGGATCGTGTTGAAACTTCTGGAAGATTTTCTCGCAAAACTGGATATAGGTAGCCTGCCTTCTCTTGACAGACAGAGAGTTTATAGGTTTCTGAGAAACGATAAGAAATTCCAAAGTGGTAGGGTGAGAATACCTGTAATACGAGCACCTGGAAATTACGATTTTGTAGAGGTGGAAATCGAGGAACTTATGGAGGTGATATGGTGATACTCGTGATAAATGGACCGAACATGAATATGCTTGGAAAGAGGGATAAAAAACACTACGGTGATATGACGTACCAAGAGCTCGTTTCAAGGATGAAAAGCTGGGGAGTTGAAAGAGGTATAGATATCGAAGTTTTTCAATCGAACCATGAAGGGGAAATCGTCGATAGAATACAAAAGATGGATTATGAAGGACTCGTCATAAATCCGGGGGCTTTCACCCATTACAGTTACTCCATAAGGGATGCTCTGGAGATCGTACAGGTTCCAAAAGTGGAGGTTCATATATCCAATATATACGCAAGAGAGGGGTTCAGAAAAGAAAGTGTGATAGCTCCTGTCTGTGATGGCCAGATCTCTGGCTTAGGTTTTTTGAGTTACATACTGGCTTTGGAGTATGTGCTATATAAACTACATGAAAATTTTTGAAAAAATATCACGTCAGCTTATTTCTCCTTTCTTATATATAACCTTAAAGGCGATCACAACAAAAAACATCACTACCCCCAGTAATACATAAGAAGTTGCAGACGCTTCAGCAAGATTTAGCCCCATGAAAGTTTTTCTATAAATAAAATAACTCAGTACCTCTGTACTTACACCCGGTCCACCACGTGTTAATACATAAATGAGGTCAAAGGTTCTGAAAGCAAAGATTGTTCTTATGATTATCGCTGCAACCATAACAGGACGCATCAAAGGAATTGTAATGTAGAAGAGCTTTTGAAATTCATTTGCTCCATCTATAGTAGCAGCTTCATAAGGTTCTTTGGGAAGAGAAACAAGCCCTGCCAGTAACAGCAAGATCATGAAGGATATTTGCTGCCATATATCGACCATTAGAACACTCCAGAAAGCTATGGTAGAATCGGCAAGCCAATTTATAGGTCCTATACCAATTAATCCAAGGAAATAATTCAATACTCCAAGGTCTGGGTGCAAGAGCATTTTCCAAATGAGCCCTACTGCTACAGGGCTCATCACCATGGGTAAAGTCAGTATGGTGTAATAAACCCGTTTGAATCGTATTTTTCTATTAAGCATAAGTGCTACGATGAATCCTAAGATGAATTCTATAGATACCACAAGTACAACGAATTTTACAGTTACCCAAAGTGAATGCCAAAAATAAGGATCTGAAAGAGCTGTCCTATAATTTTCAAGACCAAGAAAAACACTAAAAGTTGGATTTACAAATGTATATCCATAAAAACTTACTACGAGGGAAAAAAGGAGCGGCACAGTCACAACCGCAACCATTACTGTCAATGACGGTACCATGAACATCCATCCGGTAAATTTTTCTGATTGTTTAAGACTGTGCCGCCTCTTTGGCATTTCATTTCCTCCCTTATTTTTTCCATAAACCTGCTAGTTTAGATAACCTTTCTAACTCTTTTGCAGCCGTATCAAGAGCATCTTTGATACTTTTCTTCCCTGATGCTGCCAAAGAAAGCTCTCTTCCCACAACTTCGATCATTTGGGCAGAATATTGAAATTCAGGAACATGCTTGGCATACATGAGCAACCACATCACTTTGGGATACCATGGATATTTTTTCACCACTTCTTCATCAGTAAAAACATCGAATCTTGTTGGAGCACCTCCCATGAGTGCCCTACGCTTAGCAATCTCTGGTGATTCTACCCATTTGATAAACTCCCATGCTTCCTCTTTGTGCTGGGAGTTCTTCGGTATTGCCCATCCCCAACCACCATTCAGACCAATACCTCCTGGCATTGGTGCTAATGCTACTTTACCAGCCACCTTAGATTTTTTCGGATCTTCTAGCTGAGCTACCATCCAATTGTAAGATATCATGCTGAAAGCTTTACCTTGAGCCATTACCCTAAAAGCGTCATCTAGATTGAAAGACAAAGCCCCTGGAGGTGCTGCATTCTTCAAAACTCTTATATATAATTCTGCCGCTTTTATTCCTTTTTCATCATTGATACGAGGATGCCATTTCTCATCATAGAAGTCTCCACCAAGTGCAAAAAGATAATTTGACCATTCCATGACGATAGGATCTCCTCTTTGAGCCTGCATTGCTGAACCGTAGAGATCAGTGTTAGCTTGAATGAATTCACAGATCTGGACATAATCTTCTAAGGTTCTTGGAACAGTGAGTTCCTTACCGTACTGTTCTCGATATTTCTTTTTAAGCTCCTCATTCTCAAGAACATCCTTACGATAAATCAATCCCATAGCATAGTTGTACATAGGGATCATATAGAGCTTCCCGTTGTAATAACCAACCATGTCAAGCATAGAGGGGAGATAAACTGAGATATCAAAATTATCACGTTTGACGTATTTTTCGAGAGGTTCAAGCCAGCCAGCAGCTGGAAATTCTCCTGCCCAGTAATTGTCTACCTCTAATAGATCATATTGACAGTTCGGGCTCATTAATTGAGGTACTAGCTTGGCGTGCATGTCCATATATTGAACGATCTCAAACTCTACTTTAATTCCTGTTTTTGCTTCAAATTCTGGAAGTAATGCCTTGATTATATGAGTTTCCGGGACATCTTCCATAAGGACTCTTAAAGTGACACCAAAGAGACTAAAAGTTACCAGTAAGCTAAGAACCACAAAAAACCACCTTTTCATACCAAACACCCCCATTTTTGAGAAATCACTTTATTGCCCCAAAACTAAGGCCTCTTACTAGGTACTTTTGAATGAAAAGGCTTAAAATCACAATAGGTGTAATCGCTACTATTACACCTGCTGAAAGTTTTCCTATCATTACACCTCTTTGAGTCTGAAGTGCAGCAAGAGCAACTGGTACCGTAGAAGAGTCTGCTCCAGTAAGAACAAGAGCAAATAGAAATTCATTCCAACACATGATAAAGCTGAGAACTGCTGCTGCCATCACCCCAGGAGCAGCTATGGGAAATATAACTTTGATAAAAGCTGTAAACCGGTTTGCGCCATCTATTAGTGCTGCTTCTTCAAGTTCCCTAGGTATCCCTTCGAAGAAACCCATAAGTATCCATATCAAAAAGGGAAGGTTAAAAGCTAAATAGGAGACTGTTAATCCTCTTAAAGTGTTTACCAAGCGAAAACTCATGAATATAGTAAAGAGAGGGATTACCAGAACTACTGGCGGTAGCATTTGACTGGATATAACAAGAAACTTCAATTTATCTCCACCTGTGTTGTACTTTGCAAAAGCGTAACCTGCCAGGGATGCCAGTGGTATTGAGATCAATGTGGACATAACTGCAACAATGAAGCTATTTTTGAAGTAATGAAGGAAATTGTTATCCACAAAGATACTGTAGTAATTCTCTAAAGTCGGTTTGAAGAAGAAGCGGGGAGGTATTTCATAAGCAATAACTTCTGATGCGAAACTTGTCCTTAATGTCCAAAGAATGGGCATGATAATTATAGCCGAAAACGTTATCAAAACAATATGAGCCACCACGTTCCATCTACGTTCTGATTTAGACATGCTCTCGCCTCACAGTCTTTATTAATGCATACATATTCCTCCCGTAACGTTGATAGCCTGACCTGTTAAGAAATCAGCGTCTTCAGAAGCCAGGAATAATACAACTCTTGCCACATCCTCGGGATAACAAAGACGTCCCAAAGGCGTTTGCTTCACATACTCTTTCCTTATATCTTCTGGATCATCAACACCCCTCAGTTGAGCCTCCCACACAACTTCTCTATCCTGCATAGGAGTTTTCACAAATCCTGGACATACTGCATTCACGTTAATGCCATAAGGGGCAAGTTCTTTAGCAGCTGCCTGAGTGAAACCCACAACGGCGAATTTGGATGCACTATAGTGTGCAAGAAAAGGAGCCCCAATTTTAGCAGCCATAGAAGCGATGTTTACGATTTTTCCTTTTCTCCTTTTGATCATGTGTGGCACCACATGTTTGGTTACTAACCAAACTCCTTTAGCATTTACATTCATATTGAAATCCCACTCTTGTTCTGTAAGTTCCCAGAACCAGTTCATGGTTGAAACCCCAGCATTATTAATAAGTACATCGATTCTTCCCAGATTTTTCAATACTTTTTGAATGACTTGAGATACTTCTTTCTCTTTCGTGACATCCATAACAAAGGGATAAACATCAAATCCGTTCTCTTTTAAAGAAGTTGCGGTTCTTTTTAAAGCTTCTGCGTTAATATCGGTTATCACCAGCACAGCACCCTCTTGACCAAATTTCTCACAAATAACCTTTCCTATCCCACCACTGGCGCCTGTCACTATGACTACCTTGTCTTCAAATCTTTTGCATTCCATCTCCTGTGATCCCCCTTTTGAATACATATGGTTTATGAGGTTGAGTAATCCTTTTTTCATCTTAATGTCTCTACTTTCTCCATGAATCTCCTTACTCTCTTGGGATCCACAGAATTCCAAGTAACTCCATCTTTTTTCAAACTTGTCCCGACTATGGCTCCGTCTGCTATGGAGAGAAGTTCTTCAACATTCTCTAAATTTACTCCAGTATTCACTAAAACTGGTACATCTTTAACTGTTTCCTTCACTCGCTCAAGAGTTTCTCGACTTGGAGGCATCCCTGTCATAGGGCCTGAAATTAACACAGCATCAGCCAATGATGAGAAAACCACGCTTCTAGCTATCTCTTCTATAGACCTTTTATCCAGAGAACTGGCAAATTCAGCACAAATATTGAAAAAAACTTTTATATTAGTTGCATCTAAAAGTTTTTTATATCTGTAGACCTCTCCTACTGAGGTATTCCATAATCCCATATCGGAAACAAAAGTCCCTGTTATGATTTCTCGAATAAAACTGGCCCCAGTAGCTTTAGCAAGAGCAATAGCCGCTTTTGGGTCCCAGAGAACATCTACACCAAATGGCACTTTGATTTCATTCATTAATTCACCTATGATTCGTGCCATAACAGCTACACTGGCTATGTCCGCATTTAAAGTGTAAGGTCGATCATTTTCATTACAAAACATGACGGCATCTATCCCTCCATCCTGCAAGGCTAGGAGATCTTCCCGTACGCGTGAAGCAATCCATTCTATTCCCTTTTTTTCATCGTAAAGAGGAGATCCTGGAAGTGCTGGAAAATGCACCATGCCAATGATGATTTTTGACTTATTCAGCCCTTTGATTAACAACCCTATCACCTCCGGCAATTGTGTTCATACTTGATCCACAACCACGGATAATTCTGATATCTTCTTTAAAAGCTCTGGATCTGCTCCTTTAGATGTGATAAAAATATCCACTTCTGAGAGATCGCATACTTTAACGAATCCTTTCTTTCCTATCTTAGAATGATCTGCTATCAAAATCACTTGTTTCCCTGCTTTTACAATGGCCCTTTTCACTCCCACTTCAAACATGGAAAAGTTCGTAACCCCCGCTTCGGGATCCACAGCATCCGCTGTTAAAAAAGCTTTTTCTGCTTTAAATTGTTTTATTATCTCCTCTGCCATAGTTCCTCCAATGCTGTAATATCCTGGCCTCACATTGCCAGCAATAACGTATGTTTCTATATCAGAAAAACCAGCCAGTTCTTCAGCTATCTTTACATCTGCTACCACGATTTTTAATCCTTGTCGTTTATGGAGAAGTCTGGCCAAATAAAAAGATGTTGTACCTGAATCTAATAGGATGCTATCCCCATCTTCGATGTATTCTAAGGCTCGCATCGCTATTCTCCGCTTTTCTTCTCGCATAAGGGAAAGTTTAGTCTCAAACATAGGTTCTATGGAACCTTTATCTACATCAAGGATAAGGCCACCATGAACACGCTTTATTGGAAGTTTGGTCATTTGCAAAAGTTCTTGAATGTCCCGACGTATGGTAGGTTCAGATACTCCTAACATTCTAGCCAAATATTTAACAGAAACACTGCCTTCTTGACGTATTTCTTTCAGAATCCAAGAAAGTCTTTCAACCTTTTTCATAAATATCACCAAAAGGATTGTAGCAAAAATTCGATCATATGTCAACCAGATTCGTTCATAATTATGCACAATATTGTACGAATCTATTACAAATTCTCTTATGATTCAGTGTAAACGTTATATATCTAATAATAAAATGTTCAAAGAATAAATAAAACATAGATCAAAAATGATCTTGTAAAATACATCCCAAGGAAACTACGGAGGAGATCGGCAAAAACCTATGGAAGGTCCTTTTATTTGGTGAAATAAAGTATCAAGAACTTGATTGATCTACGATCAAATAGGAGAGAAAAGATCTGAAAGATCATCGAAGTTGAGGATAAAAAAGTACTGAGTAATATTGGGTATTCTTTAGCCTTCAAGATGATTGGATAATTTCACATTGTGATAATCTTGGCCGATTATGAGCATTTTCTAGAAGCTATGGTTAATTATAGTCAGCTGCTCTCCCCTAGAGGAGGAGAGCTTGCTCCACCGATCCGATGGAGGGGAGCATTAGGCTGGCTGACAAGCAGCCCCTTGAGGTTCTCTTCCTGGGCCTTTGACAGAACTCTAAGCGCTATATTGATCGCCCTAACTATATCCGCTTGCCCTCCGTATCC
>Ga0180301_10003116_pt1 | contig 13024 bp, 13 predicted proteins | sample GuaBasSediGuay16_FD_121797 | JGI IMG/M metagenome (GOLD analysis project Ga0180301, IMG submission 121797) | Subseafloor sediment microbial communities from Guaymas Basin, Gulf of California, Mexico - Guay16, Core 4569-2, 12-15 cm | ecosystem: Environmental > Aquatic > Marine > Hydrothermal...
ATTCTGTTGCGCATTACGCTGCACTGCACACGCGACCGAACACGAACACACCGCAGCTGTTTCAACCCCTAACTCCGCCGCTGCCGTCGTCGTCGTCGGCGTCCAGTTCGTCGACCTCTGTGCTTCTGTCGGCACGCGACAAATTTCCGTTGCGTCGACGTTTCGGACGTCCAGAGGTTGCATTGTCGTCTTCGCGGTCGCCTTGCTGTATGTCATCGTTCGCCGACGCCAACTCGTTTGCGGCCGCTGTTCCTGACGTTGTTTGCGCAACAACGTCTCCGCCGCTGATAGTATGTCGCATAACGGGGCCAGTAGTGGACACCATACTCGATAATTGCGCAGCGGCGGCTTCCATTTCCGCATCCGCGTCCGCGTCGGGGACCTCGGGTGATATGAGGACGTCCAGCGAACCCCACGGCCGCTTGTTGTGTCCTCCCTGTCCGATGGTGTACAGGATGGCCATTTGCGGTTGGTCGGACCCCGGATACAACAAAAGCATCAGATCCGCCACGTGAGCAAGTTGAGGCGCCGTTTTCGTAAACAGCGTTGTTGTCGGTAGTGGGTACCGGGCCATGATGCGATGGTCTGCCCTGTATACACTATTCTCGGGCACAACAACGGTCGCCACGTAGTCGCTGGAACACCGGATGCCATGCACGAGCACATACGTGGTACTCAACATCGCACTTGCCATCTGAAAGGCCATAACAGTTGGCGTTGTCGTCGTCGTTGTCTGCCGTCCAGGGTTTACACCTTCGATATTTGGAGCACCGACGCCTCCTTCCTGCGGTGTTGTTGGTCCTTCCCCCGGCAAAACCGTCACCTGTACCCTGTCCATATCAGCGTCTACTTTCCGCGGATTTTGGAAGATTTCCGCAAGGAACTTCGTACTGCATCGGGCGTGTACGAGCGTCGACAGAGCCGGGGGGACCTCGGCGTAGTACGTATCCTCGTCGACCGTATCCATACTACGCAGCCTGAAATAGGCAATCCCGTTCCACATGTCCGTGTCGTCCACTCGGTCCGCAACCAGTATACCGTCGGGGTCGTCCGTCGTCGTCCACCAGATGCATTGGTTCTGCTGCTGAATCTGACCGACTCGTTTGTTGATGTGACTCAGTGGCACACAGATTTGGACCGGCGCGTGACAGTACCACCCAAAAACAGCGTCGCCGTCTAAGGTAAGCCCCGTCATTGCCGTCTTGTCGCGCACAACGTTGCGAGCAACTATCTGCGGGGCATGCCTACGTCCGTCTGAATCTCGATATGCAGGGATGATGTTCATGACCAGTTCGCTGAACGACGTCGCCAGCGTATGCAGCGCCGCAGCAATGACCCATACAGGGTCGAAAATAACATAGAACCCCTCCTGGCCCGGTTTCGGTATACCAATAGACGATAACCCGCCACGGGCGTCCGATGCCGCTGAACTCATGCTTGTTTATGTTACCAGCGCCAGCTGTTCCGATGATAGTTACCCCCGCCCAAACAAAGTCCGTCCGCGCGAACGCACAACTACCCAACCGACCAGAATTGTGCACAGCAATATATACGGCCACCGTATATATACCCGTCGTCGTAATGATCAGTTGCCAATATATACACGGCGGGCGGCCACTTGTACATATACAACAACAACGACGGTATAAACGCGACAGTCATCACGTTACAACTTCATTGGCAACATACGCAACATCACGGGGAAATAATAGGCCGCGCGTGTGCCGCCACAACGTATTGCTATGTCGCGGATGTTAGACAACGACGATGCGACAGGGGCGTCGTTGGATTTGGAGGAAGGCGAATATCCCCCGAGCGAATATGGATATGGCAGTGATTGGGATCCGACCTTCAATGCGACAGAAGAAGGTGTAGGAGTAAAAGCCATACAAGATGGCGAACATGAGCGCCCAGACTATGAGCACATCTGGTCAGAAGATGAGATGAATTCGTACGAAGGCGACGCGCACGAAAGAGATCTGCATGACGCAGAGGAAATTGCCATCGCTGCTGCTGGTAGTGCTGCTGATGCTTCTACGACTTGTCGTCCGGCGGCGGCGAAAACAACACTGTGCCGCGAAAAAGCCGACGAAGACAGCAAACAGAGCACGGGGCGCCGTCCGTCTATTCAGGCACTGTCTGCTATAGCATTGCTACACGCGTGCGAGCCTAGACGCTGGAACGGACGATGGTTTCACGTCACCGATGCGAGTGGCCCCTTTATTCCGGACTACGTCGACAAGGCAACTGGCCGCATAAAAGAGCGAACAACGTGTGCGTGCATGAATGACGGCGAACCATTTGACGGCCCTGTGCACACCTTGCCGATACGCATACGATGGACCAAACACGGTGGATGTGGTTACGGAACGGCAGACATCCGGTATCTCGTGCCACTCGAAGTTCTGTGCAATGGCGTTTTCTGCTGCTGGCCGTGCGCGCTGCGCTATGCCCGGTTACACTACAGCCCCACTGAGTACGACCGCATACGGAGCAACATTTGCCGGCTCAACGGCGGCGGCCGACTGCCGGCCGAAGCGGGTGCTCCGGAGAAGCTTCTGGCGAAACACGTCGGTGCCAATGGATTGTCAATCGAAGAGTACAGACGGACCATCATGGAACGCGGACCATACGGCGGAGGCGTGTACCGTGATCTGACGTACCCGCTTATATCGCAGGCCACCGTGGTAGAGGCTACCCAGGAGGTGGAAAACATGGCAGACGAGCAGCTGGCCACTGCTGCGCGGTGCCCCAGCCCGCCCGGAAAACAAGCTGTCCGTCGGCGATATGGCAACCGAAAACGGCAACACCGCAGAAACCTGAAACATGGTGGCGCCGGGCGAAAAGATACAGCTGCCGCCGCCGCCGCTACCATGACGCTCGGAGACGGCAGTATGGTGCAGACAACACACGAACGGGGCGTGTATATGACGACATCACACAACGACGACATGCGTGACTCGGACGGAATCGGTCTGGCCGATGCTGCCGCCACCACCGAGTTTCTGTATGGCAGCGTTGACACCGTCGGCGCCGTCATACAAACGGCACAACAAACCCAACAACCGCACCCCGGAATACTGGCTATACTTCGTCAGCCGCAGGCAGCGTCGTGCCATACCGCGACTGTGGCAACATCAAGGAGGCGTTAATAACACAGCAAGCCTAGAGGCTACGGCAGGTGCATGCCCTTTATATGGCTCTGTGATGATGTCGGTGTTGTTGGCTGTCGCCGCTGTTGTTGGAAAAAATATCAAGCGCAGTCTACAACTTCCCGAGCAATTTCGTGTTTCTGCCGCAACTAACACGCCATGGCTCATACAAGCGTTCAAGGTTTTGGTATGGTGGATCTGAAAGACCGTCCGTCGACACGGCGGTCGGGCGTCCAGGGGGGACGCCGCCGGCTGCTTACGGCTAGTGCCACACTGTCTGCCCACGACATCCTCGGAGGGCACATTGCCGTAAGTACACTCGTCGCCAACGGCACGTTTACTCTTCCCGCGGTTACCGGGGCTACGGGCCTCGTCGCCGTCGGAGGACTGCAGAACGGCGACCGGGTAAAATTCGTTCTGCGCAACAACAGCGTCGCGGCTGCCGGTACTGCTACTCTCGCCCAGGATGCTGGAGCAACGATTACCATGCAGGGACCGCTCGTGTGCCCGTCCGGTGGCGCATCTCTGCACGTCGAGATCATGCTGGATACGGCAGCGACGGCAATTTGCTACACGCGCGTTGTCGGTGCATCGGGCGTGGTTGAGGCCGGCCCCAACCTGCTCAGCTATGTTGACCTCTATCAGTCGGCGGCAACCGGAAGCACTACAATGCAGGGCACATACGCCACCAACGCCGGTGCGTTTGCCGTAACAGCCGCACAGTTGATCTCCGGCTTCACGAATACTGGTGCAGCTGGTGGTGCTGTCGCATTGACGCTGCCTGGTGCCGATGCCGTACAGACCGCTCTTGCGGCTAAGGGGATTACGAGCGCGGCCGGGCTGAGGTTGCCGCCAATGGTGATCGAAGTAACCGACGCAAACGCGCTCACTGTGACGGCTGCGGCGGCTGCCAACGAAACCGTGCACGGTGGTGCGATCAACAACACAACGGCAGTTGTGCACTATGTTTTCACAGGAGCGGCCACCGCGGATGTATTTGTCGTCCTAGGTTCGTAATACATGCGGGACGTGATTTCGTGATTGTCTGGTATTGTGTGTGTGTTAACATCAAGAATTGTTACATTCATTCTCATCATTCAGCCATGTCAATCCTCATCTTCTTCTTTCATCATCTGTATCGTTTTTTCCATTCCGATCCTTTCAACTAACGCTTCTACGGCATCTACTTTCGTCTTTGGATGAGTTTTCTTAAGTTCTTCTAGCTCTTCGTCCACCCATGCCGTCCAGTCCTGAACATACCCCCACCACGAACGCCTCTGTTTTTCCTTCGCCCTTTCTATAACTTGTTTGGCCAACTGTTCGACTTCTTCCGTTTTCGGCAGTTCTATGCGAGGCTCCTTCCGTCGCCGCAGAGGTTCCACTTCCATTCGCAGTGCTGCAGCCGGCCCCACTTCCTTTCGTCTTCGCTCCGCAGCTTCCTTTTCGGCCCGCCGCGCTGCTGCCGCTTCCGCGGCCTCCTGCTCCCTCCGTTTCTGCTCAATAGCTTCCCATGTTTCCACCCGCAGTGCTGTTTGCCTGGCCTCTTTTTTCCTCTGCTCTTCTTTCTTGCGTTCTCGCTCTTTTTGTTGTTCGGGCGTCTCCATGCGTTTCGCCATCGCGGCGATCAGCAGCCACGCCAACGCGATGCCGATAGTCAACAGTATCATAAACGTGGGGTCACTCTCGGGCGCGGTTACAAGCCTGTACACCGTAATGCCACCCGAAATCACGAGCATCGAAATCATAACTGACCGGAACATGACTGGGTTCGTGTTGTAAACGGAAGCCAGGTATGTAAGTACTCCAGCGGACGCAACCGTGGCGACAATTGCGCCTAGAACCATAGTGAGAAATCTTCGACAACTACGCGTACTTGGCAGTACTTTTGCATGCGATAGATATATCTCTGTACATATTGGCATCACGTGGTATATGCGGTGTGCGCTTTATATTATGTGCCCGGGGCTATGCTATCGTCGAAACGCGTAGTTCTGGACCGCTACAGTATCGTAACACGAAATGGCGGGTGCACCAGAGGCAACGTATATGGAATTACAAAATCAAGTTCTGCGAAATCTAGTACGGCGCTATCTGCTTGCCATGCCTGGCGGTACGACGGCCAGACTGCTTACGCGAATGATGTCCCTGCCAATAACAGAACGGCGTGCTGTAAATCGCATCCTGTATGATATGGAGCGAAACGGCACGGCCGTGCGAGACACGTCGTGTCCTCCCGTTTGGCGCCCGGTATGTGCAACGACACAGCCAGCTGCGGCGGAATCACCTACGCCAGATGCGCCATCGATAACGATTTTCGTCGATCTGGACCAAAAAGCGGGCTCGTGGCATCAACTGGTGCAACTGCAAACCGACAACATTTACCTGTGTGGCGTCTGCAGCGCAGCCTACACGGGTCCGGGGTCCGAAATTATGGCTGCGGCAGGATCTGCGAGTGCCCCAGGTGCTTCCGCGACCGAACCGACCGAGAAATGTCGAGTAGTGCGCTGTCCGCAGGGGCCGCGCAGTGTGGCGGACATGGTGCTGATATTCAACGTAGTGCGGCTGCTGCAGACAACAGCCGGCATGTACATCATCATACATTCATCCGACCGGATTTTCGAGGCGGCGCTGTCAGCTATGGAACTGGAGTTTCCGGCGTGGGCAGGCAGAGTACAGATATGCAATACGCTACAAGATGTACGGGAATGCGTGGAGTGACGATCTGGTGCGGTGCAATACGAAGCGGTATACGTGTATTTCGCTGGACACGCACATCGTCCGTTATTGCTGTATTCTAAGGTCTCATGCGTCAAATACATGAACAAGCGACTTTCAAATGCCCGCGTCCGCAACGCGACGCCGGCGGTACGATTGGGCCTCACTTACAAACATATCCCAGTGCTCCTTCCACGGGTAGTTTCGCTCCCTGTGTTCTCTATGGACCTCAATCGGTGGAGGGCTTGTTTTTCTCCAGTTTGGCACCGTTCCCACGCCGTCCCACTCCGTTTGCCGTTTCGTTGCCCGTTTCGGAGGTTTTCGTCTATGCAGCGATATCCACGCGTCCGCGCGCCGGCGCTGGTTTTGCATTCTCTCAAACCACTTTCTCGAAGATTTTGTCATGTACTCTGTTACGTCGGGGTCGTCATGCCAGGCCGCAAGACACTTTCGGTTTGTGTCTGTGGTTGTCGTCCGTGTAGCCGCCGCCGCCGTGGCACTTCCTCGCATGAACCGCAGCTCTGGCCAAACGACCCATCCTCCGTGGGACCGGTGGTGTACATGCTGGACTGTACTTTGACTGCGCCTTCTTCGTCTTTGCCGTCGCAGCGACACAATTACGTCGGCATGCAAAAACTGGTAATGGCGCGGCGCATCCGTGAACGAAGGCAACACCGACAAAAATCCAGTGCCGTTCACGTGGCGGGGCAGTTCGGCCGCTTTCGCCACCTCGTCAGATAGTAGCAAATCCACGTCGCAGATAATTGCGGAAGGTGGCCCCGACCGGTTGATCTTTTCAGGCACAAACACGCCAGTGTCTTCGTGCACCGGAAAGTCTCCGAGATCCACGTACTCGTGTAGTATGGGCACCACCTTATGCAAATCCGCTTCCCGTGGCTGGCGGCGACTGGGGCCGGCCAGTGCCCGCCGCCGCCACCACCAAACGGAAGCAGACTGAGGCACAGCACTTTCCCCGTCATTTCCAGGTTCGAGTATGTGACCGTTTTGGGCGCCAGAGCGTGTCAAACGTGACAGCAGCCATTTCGACCGGGCATCGATGATCGGAAGTTTAGGCCCCGACGTGGCATGTTGGTCACCGCCCGGTCGTTGGGCCTGCTGTTTTCGGGCAGACCGAGCAATATGCCGGCGCACCATACCGACTAAGCGGAACTATGTTGCAGGGGTGACGCCCGCCCGACTGGCTGTACCGAATATACATGGGCGATATTTATAGGAATAAATCGGCGAAGCGGGCCGCCACCTTAGGGCCTTTCATAATCCGTTAGACAAAAGACGTCGGCAACGCAAATGTACAGTTTATATGCCGCCGCAGGTTACAGTACAATCGCTGATACAACAAACAACAATCGGAGTCACCGCCGCTATACTACTACTCTGACAATGACACACCCCAATATCGATGGGTTCGCAACAGTTGCGCGCGTGCAACATGGCTCCCAGACGGGCGCATTGGACGTGGTGCGCCAAAACCCGGCCCGTCCCGTGCGCCATGGCCTCCTTCCCCCGATGCGCGAGCGTACGCAACAGGCCGGCTTTCCCGGAGCAGCTGCCGCCGATGGAGGGTGTACATCTGGTCTCCACCGTCGTCTCCTGTACTGCGTGCTTGGACCTTCTGGCCTAGTATACCAGTCCGCGTACTCATGACTCCCAACTGCCCGGTTGTCCGCGCGGATATACTATCGTTTTCCGAAAACGGCGTGCGGGTACTCACAGGTCGCCCCGCATCTGCCACGAGCATCGCACGTTTTGACAATACCGACAACCGGTCGCCGTGCTTTTCCACGTGGTGATTAGCCGTGTGTGGATCGTGCACATGGTTCGGTTGGTGTGGCACGCGCTTTAGTCGCTGCTCCCGTAACATCGTAGGCGCCCCATGTTGCAGCGTTATGTCGAGAGAATGTTGCTCTGGGATGTGCCGACGGCGGCGTATTTCGTCCGGTATACGCTGCTTCACGAATCGTGACCGTCGTGCCGGTAAATATCCCTCGCGGTCGTCGTCGTCGACAGACTGGACCCGCGCATATGTCGGAACGGCACGTTGGGCACACTTCACTGCGGCGGAAATGCTGCTATCGTCGGCGTCGTCTATATCGGCCCAGCGGCTTGCTGCGGCAACTGCACCCAACGGTGTAAAGGGGGCGTCTGCATCTTCGTCGTCGCCGGCGGTGTACTGGGGAGGGGTCCACCGCCGACGCTGCTGACCCCATTTATGCAGTGAGTGCGCCTGGGGCGGTGGTCTGGCGAACTGGATCCCCACCTTACGAGTGAGAACGACCTCGTCGGGGTGGCGCATTCCCGCAATATCGGCGCTGTCGTCGTGGAATTGGTTGACCACGCCTTTTGGGTGGTACTCCCGCATGTAACCCGGGGTCCGTTTCGGGTCGAATTTGTATGCAGGACGCCATGTTAGACGCCACTCGCGTCGCTGACGATCAGCATACGTGTCCGTATCAATCTCCTGTAGCGGGTGGTCTGTAAGATCATAATGGTCCAGTGGATGACGCCGTCCTACGTTAGGCATCAAATGAGGACCCACTGGGAACCGCTCTTCTCCAGCCACGTGTACGGGAGTTCGCACATCCTGGATCTGATGTGCGAGTAACGCTGCCTGACCGCGCGTCGGATGGCGTATGGGACGCGAGCGCCGGATATGCGCGCCCGTGGCAAACCCGTGTTCATGCAGCCTAACACTGGGTTTGACGCCATCTTCCATGGGCACTTCTACGGTTGCGTACTCTATGTCTAGTTTCGGGCGGCCTTTGCGCCCTCCCCGGGCCTGGCCGTCAACTGGAAAATCGGGTACTGTGAATACATTTGCGGCAGGTGTTGCCCGTGGATCTTCCGGTGGAGCTAAAAGTGTTGGCATGGCCGTAGGAGGAGCGTCCGTGGCGCGCATCCACGCGTCGAGAAGTCGGCGTTCGGCGGTGGCGGGCACTACTTGATTTACTGCTACCGTCGTCATGGCATGAGCGAGCGAATGTACTATACGGGCGGAGCACGAATCCTGCGGGACAGAACTCGCCCGCTGATCTTATCAAACGCATATATATTTCGTGTGTCGGCGGCGGTGTACCCATGCGATTCATAATCGTCAGTTCCCAAACTCCAACAGCGGCACGGAAACGGGGCCTTCGTCTATGCACTGCAAACAATTGGGCGTATACGTGATATCTGCACGGTCCAGTGTGTGCGGCAAAACCGGAACTTCTGCACCGTCTCGTCGGCGCCTGCTTTTGCCGAGGCCGGTCAGCGCTTGGTATGAATTACCCGGGTGTTCGCCAAGAAGTGCTTTCGCATGTAGATCATATGTCTCATGGCTGTACAAACCCACGCGAACATCGGCATTGTTAGGATGATGGCTGGCAGGCGTGGGATTGTCGTCGTCTGTGTTGTTATGATACTCTGCATAACAGGGATCACCCTCTTGGTATACACCGACGGCGAAATAGTACGGCCCAGCTGGCATGAATACAGCCCTCGATATAGTGCAGCACCCGGGCCCTTGTGGTGGTGGTATCGTAGTGGGATCGAAAACGGCCACGAGACTGCCACTTCGCGCAGCGTATATCCCAAACATGTAATGGTCAGCAGATACACGCGATGCGGTTTCTGTAGCCGATTCCGGCTGTGACCGTGTAGATACGTACGCGAAATGAACTACAATCCGCCGTATCATACGTGGACTCGTGGTATGAAACCGATACAGAGTCAGTCCGTATGGATAGACTTTTGGCTTCAAAGGCGTCGTTATACAGGAGAACGGCGACCAAGGCACATCCGTTTCAGCGTCGGTATCTTCGTCGTACTCGGTAAAAGTGTCGGCGACTACGGCTTGCGGTGTCTGGAAATGGTATCGGTTCCCAGGCAGGTATAACGGCGCCCGCGTCGTCACCAATGGTTCGCGCTCGGTGTGCAGCCCATCCGTCGTCCGAGAATGGTCGTAAGGTGGCAATACACCGAATGCCCTTCGGCCCGTATCGCCACATTCGTCGCGACTCATTTGTACACGCAGAGGCTCTTGGGGGCCGGAATCGTTTTCTGCTCGAAAGATATCGATGCTGAGCGCCTTTATGGTATGTCGGGTGTACTTGGGTGAACATACGAAACAGTGGAATACCGCTTTATACGACCGCCCGATCCATAGGCACCGAACGTTCGGAAATATCACCACTTCAGTTCGTGACACCATACATATCTGGTCACGTGACCGGATGTGACCTTGTGGCCTTTTTGCCCTAAGGTGGTTGATTTCGTCACGTGACCGGATGTGACCTTGTGGCCTTTTTGCCCTAAGGTGGTTGATTTCGCGGACATGCGATGTGGGATCAGTGGGATGCGGTAGTACCCCACGGGAAAAAAGTGGGATGCGGGGTCGGATTCGACAGATATACCGAAAAAAATACGATACCGCTATACAAGGTGGGTGTGAGCGATACTGGTGTGAAGCCAGAGCGGCATCCATCTCGCCTGTTTTTTGCGGTTTTGCGGGCATCGCTTCTGTGCTGTGCCTCCTTCGGCTTCGCCAATACCCTTATATGATGCACAAGAGAATTATGCATCGTTTAGCCCGGACGAATTTCCACTACAGGCAAAATTGCCATTTGGGGAGGCGAGGATACCTAGGATACCTAGATCCCACCTTTTTTGAACCCTGTCATGTAATTTTGGGGGACATACCATGTGCATGAAAATTACATGGGAGGGTTCAAAAAAGGTGGGATCTAGGTATCCTAGGTATCCTGAACCTTCACATCGTACCGCTTGGGTGTGAGTCGAAGCGACTTGGTTCAATCGATGCAGAACTCGGTTGCGCATCGTATGACGTTGAGAGCGGGACCATCGACCTCATGGGGCGGGAGCGATGGGCGAAAAACCGCGAAAAACAGGCGGCATGGATGCTGCTCTGGCTTCACACCAGTATCGCTCACACCCACCTTGTATAGCGGTATCGTGTTTTTTCCGGTATATCTGTCGAATCCGACCCCGCATCCCACTTTTTCCCCGTGGGGTACTACCGCATCCCACTGATCCCACATCGACCATCGAAATGTGGGATCGATGCAAAAGTGCCGTGTGTCGGCCTGGAATGCAAAAGTGCCGGCCGGCCGGCTATATTTGCAGGATGAACGTTCGGTGCAAAAGTCATATGGCGCGCACGTTCATATGGCGCGCACGTGCGGACGACGTCGATTCGTATATATAGGGATGTGCATGTGTATGCAGGCTGTCTTGATATGGCGGAGTGGCGCAGCGGCAAGCGCGTTGGGCTCATAACCCAAAGGTCGGTGGTTCGAATTACAAAGCCGTTGATTCGGCATGTATGTCGTGCGGAAGACCACCCTCCGCTATTTTTTACGCGCGCTTAGTGGAAAACACGCCGCACGCACGAATCCACGCATACCTAGATACTCTACGGACCCGGCCGGGCTAGGGGGCAGCCAGTCCGCCGGAAACAGCGATGCCAGCTTCGACGACTCGGCGCGTTTTCGGGCTGTTGCCCTTTGTTCCAGCCGACCTCTTTCGCTGTGACGGTTTGTATAGCTGCACTTGTTGGACGGTTTTGGCCCGGCGTTCGCGAACTGCGTTCAAATGGGCCATGAAAGACTGTTGCATTTTCTGCATTTCGGCTTTTCCGTCGTCGGATTCCTGGGCCGACACGAACGTCTCCCATACGTCTTTGAGTAGATCCGGTGTAATAGAAGGTTTCTGGCGCGTTGTCGAAAGGTAGCAAATACCGCGTATACTGTCCACGCCAGTCCGTTTGAAATACGTCGCCAGCTTGTCCTCGACAACCCGTATTTCCTCCAGGTACTCAGTGGTTTTCGCGATCTTTTCCTCCCTCAAGTCCCGTAGGCGTAGACCGGATTCGACCACGGCTCTTGGCGCGGTTATGGCGTCCGCGGTCGCCGTTGTGGTTGGTGGCGCAGAACAGCTGCTTTCCATCGGAGTAGTGTGTGCCTTCTTGTGGTGGCCTGATGGTAGCTGTACACTGGTGGTATGTGTACAAACAATAATAGTAGGCGCGAACGCGCCGCGTGAAATTTCTGCGTGATGGCACTTGGCCGCCGCTAGTAGACCAGGTGGTGCTCAGCAGGCTGATCAAACTTTCTTGGGCCATGACACAACCCATGACGACTATAGGGCGCAAATACGTAGACGGTGAATTGGAAAAGGGTCCTGTGGCCGCTTCCGTATTGCTACGATACGAAGGGGCGATCGGCAGAAAATCGACGGCGGGACAATTCACGCGCACAACACCACGCCGAGCACGAAACGACTGGTACCGTCCGACCGGTACCATATACAAGACAGGCCCACCCGAGTTCACCGTGGGCGATGTGGGAAAAGCCATTGGTAAGGTAACCGAAAAGGCCAAAGAAGAAGTGAAAACAGCCGCCGAAAAGACGAAGGAATTGGCTGCGCGCGCGGCAAAGGAGACGAAGGAAAAGGCTAAAGAAGCGGAAGCAGAAGCCAAACGTCTGGCGGAAGAAGCGAAAAAACTAACCGTCACTCTATGGAAGAAAATCATAGAGTTTCTGGATTGGCTCAAACAAAAGCTCGTCATAAACTGGGGATATGTTGTGGGTGGTATCGTCCTTTTGCTTGTCGCATACATTGTCTTGCGTAGACTTATAGGGTGATAAAGAACACGTGGCGGCACAATATATCCCGTGACTTTCATTCGGACATCATCATCGTCGCGAACCATCGACATCTTGTCGCCATGGAACGACGATCGGAGTTCATTGGGCGCCCAGATATAACACACCCAATCGGCCCTACAGAAGGGGCTTTCTTGCCTGTGCATTTTGGGACAGCTTACGCCCGCCACATCCTACCGTCTGCGCGGGACCAAGGCGAAGTACTGGCAACTAGGGCACGCCTTGTGCAGGAGTTGTCCAAGGGACGTACAGCAGAGCAACGGGCCCTGTTTCTCATGCCAGGACGTCAGCGGATGGCGGTACAGCCGGCTATATCTCGTTACGCGCAACACAATGCATACTACGGCGTCGATTTATCGGGCAGCCGGGACGACTGGCTTACCCGGGTCTATGCGTACCTGAAACGCAGAGCGTTTATGTACGGACCACGTCCAAGCTTCAGGGAACAAGAACGCATGGCCTGTGTACTGTGGA
>Ga0180301_10003117_pt1 | contig 13022 bp, 7 predicted proteins | sample GuaBasSediGuay16_FD_121797 | JGI IMG/M metagenome (GOLD analysis project Ga0180301, IMG submission 121797) | Subseafloor sediment microbial communities from Guaymas Basin, Gulf of California, Mexico - Guay16, Core 4569-2, 12-15 cm | ecosystem: Environmental > Aquatic > Marine > Hydrothermal...
AGCCCTGGCTTGCCACCTCCCCCCCCACCTGCAGCAGTGGCCACCTGCCTGGCAATCTCTCCAGCGTCAAATCCCCTGCTCACCAGGTCACCGCTGACCATAGCCACAAAGGTAGGCTTGTCGTTGTGCACTGTCCCCAGCACAATCACTCCGCTCCCAAGCCTTTCCTTAAGCTGGTCACCCATCTGCCGCATGGCCTCTGGGCTGGCTTCGGGAACCCTGGCCGAGACCACCTTTATCCCGTCTATTTCCTCCACCCGGGACAGCAGCGAGCTCACGACGCTTCTGGCCAGTTGCCGTTCAAGTGCCATTACCCGCTTTCGCTCCCGCCCCAAATCAGAAAGCGTGGTGCTCAACCTCTTCTCCACCTCCTCCGGCGTCGCCTCGAGCCTGCGGGCTAACCTGTCCAGCGTGGCGAGACGCCACTCAATGAACATCTCAGCACCCCTCCCGGTGACAGCCTCGATGCGCCGCATTCCACTACCGATACTGCTCTCGGCAGTGATGTACATCAGGCCGATCTCACCGGTCGACGAGACGTGCGTCCCACCGCAAAGCTCCATACTCACCGGTGGGTCGCCGATGCGTACTACACGCACCGTATCCCCGTACTTCTCGCCAAAAAGGGCAATGGCGCCCTGAGCCACAGCATCCTCGTAAGGCATGACCTCAGCTATTACAGGCAGGTTCTGCCGTATTCTCTCATTGACGATGCGCTGTACCTTCATCAGTTCCTCTTTGCCGGGACCGGTAAGGTGGGTGAAGTCAAAGCGGAACCTGTCGGGTGCCACCAGGGACCCAGACTGATGCACCTGGCGACCCAGCACCTCCCGCAGGGCCGCTTGAAGCAGGTGGGTAGCCGTATGGTTTCGGGCAATATCGAGACGCCTGGGCAAATCGACCTCTGCCTCCACCCGATCGCCTATCGACAGGTCACCCTCCACCACTCTTCCTTGATGAACGATAAGCTCCGGCAAGGGCCTGATGGCCTGGACAACGTCAACCCTGGCCCGCTCGCCGTGGATCTCCCCGGTATCCCCCACCTGTCCCCCCATCTCTCCATAGAAAGGTGTCTCCCTGAGCACCACCTCCACCTCTTCCCCCGCGGAAGCGTGCTCCGCCGGCCTGCCCCCCACCAGCAACCCCACCACCACAGACCTCCATTTCGACTGCTCATAGCCAACGAACTGCGTATGCGAGACCGCCAGTTGCTCGTAGGACTCGACTGATGTTTCCTTCCCCACACCAAACTTGTGCGCTGCCCGGGCCCGCTCTCGCTGCTGCTCCATCTCGCGATCGAAACCCTCGAGGTCCAACGAGAGCCCACGCTCGGCGGCTATCTCTGCCGTAAGCTCCTTGGGGAAGCCGTAAGTATCGTAAAGCATGAAGACCTCCTCACCCCGCAACCACCCCCTGTCTTCGCCCCTTGCTCTCTCAATGACTCGGTCCAGCCAGCTGAGACCGGTGTCAAGCGCCTCCCCAAAGCGCTCCTCCTCACGCGTTGTAACCTCGCGGATGTGCTCACGGCTGCTCTTGATCTCAGGGTAGACATGCCCCATCTTCTCAACCGTGGCATCCGTTAACTGACCCAGGAAAGCACCTCCAAGCCCGAGCTTGCGCCCGAATAAGGAAGCCCGGCGCAGCACCCGCCGCAGCACGTACCCCCTGCCCTCGTTGCTGGGCACAACCCCGTCTGCAATGAGAAAGGTAACAGCACGGCTGTGCTCAGCAACAATCCTGATGGCCCGGTCTACCAGTGCATCTTCCCCGTACCTCTTTCCGGTCATGTCGGTCACCGTGGCCACGAGGGGCGCAAACAGATCGCTCTCGTACACTGAGCTCTTCTTCTGGAGCACCGCAGCCACCCGCTCCAGACCCATACCTGTGTCTATGTTTGGCCTCGGAAGCGGGCGTCGGTTTCCCCGCCTGTCCTGGTCATACTGGGTGAACACCAGGTTCCACATCTCCGAGAAGCGGCCACAGTCACAGGCTGGTCCACACTCGGGCCGCCCGCAGCCTGACTCGTGGCCGAAATCATACAGGATCTCGCTGCATGGTCCACACGGGCCGGAGTCACCGGCTGGCCCCCAGAAGTTGTCCTCCTCCCCAAGCCTGACAATCCTGTCACCAGGCACACCGGTCTGCTGCCAGATAGCGGCAGCCTCATCATCATCCTGAAAGACGGTTACCCACAGCCGCTCATAGGGCATCTTGATCCACTCGGTGACAAACTCCCACGCCCAGGCTATGGCCTCCTTCTTGAAATAGTCACCGACGCTGAAGTTACCCAGCATCTCAAAGAACGTAAGGTGTGTGCTGTCCCCTACCGAGTCAATATCGCTGGTGCGAAAGCACTTCTGGCAAGAGGCCAGGCGGGTGCTCGGAGGTGTGGCCAGGCCCAGGAAATATGGCTTGATCTGCACCATCCCGGCACTGGTCAGCAGCAGGGTGGGATCATTCTCCGGCACCAGGGACGAGCTAGGAATGACGGTGTGCCCCTTGCTTTCAAAGAACCGAAGAAATGCCTCTCTGATCTCGTCACCGGTCACTGGTCGTACCCAGCTTCCCATCAGTCCTCGTCGGAAGACGGCGGCAGTACCTCACCGCTGTGCCCCGACTCCGTTACATGCCTCTCAACAGGATCCGCTTGCTTCGAAGCCACCTCGACTTCTCTGGCCCTCCGGTGCTCCAGTGGTCCGCCGAAGTAGACCTTGGTATGAGGCCAGGGTATCTCGATGCCCTCCTGGTCAAAGACCCGCTTCAACCTCTTCCTGAGCTCGCCCATGATCTCCCATTGCTTGATGGGCTTAGTGTCCCCCAGTATCTTGATGTCTATGCCTGAATCCCCAAGGGCATCCACACGGAGCACCTGTGGCGGAGTAATCATCAGCGAGCCCCAGTACGGCTCCTCCGACATCTCCTTGCCCACCCGGTTGATAACCTCTATCACCCGGTCCAGGTCTTCGCCGTACCCTACACTGATATTGAGGTTCACCCGCGACCAGTCCTTGGTGTAGTTGCTGGCCACGGTGATCTCCCCATTGGGAACGCTATGTACTATGCCGTCCAGGTCTCGCAGCACAGTCCTCCTCAAGTTCACCTCTTCCACCAGACCAGCTATGCCAGCTACTTTCACCACGTCGCCCACGCTGTACTGGTCCTCCATAAGGATGAACACTCCCGCGATCAAGTCCTTTACCAGACTTTGCGCCCCGAAGCCAACAGCGATGCCCGCGATACCAAACCCGGCCAGCGCCGGGGCAATGCTTACGCCCACCTCAGCCAGGATGGTAAACACCGCCACCATCGCAATGATCACGGCCCCGGTCTTGACCAGGACGCCGGAGAGCGTGTTAACCCTCTGCGATACCTCCTCTTCGTCCCGCCCTTTCATCTGGGCAGCTACGGCCCGTCTGAGGAGCGGCGGCACCACCCGGCGAAGAGCATAGTAGGCACCGACGCACACACCAGTGATCAGCAGGATCCTCAGACCATGACTGGACAGCCAGTCTGTGACTTCGGACCAGTCCACCCGTTCTCCTCCTTTACCTCCTTCGTGCGCTCGCCAAAAGTATATTAGAAAAGGTGGGTATCAGCAAGACTGCGCAGGAATTGAGACAGATGCGGCACGAATGACGCAAACAGCAGGGCAACCCTGCGGGTCTTCCGCTGGGATGCCTTGCTCCGCGCCCGGCGCATAATGGTCAGGGGCGCTGCCCCACGTCTACGACAGCACCCTTGGTCTGTATTGTAGGGCCTCGGCCAGATGGTGGGCCTGCATGCCGGCCACACCCTCCAGGTCCGCGACGGTGCGAGCCACCTTCAGGATCCGGTGGAAGCCTCTGGCGGAAAGTGACAACTGGTTCATCGCCATCTTGAGCAACGCCTGGCCAGCGCCATCTAGCTGACAGAACTGCCTCACCTCGGCTGGAGTCATGTCTGCATTGCACATGACGCCGCTGCCTTGCAGGCGCTCCCTCTGAATATGGCGCGCCCTCTCCACCCTGGCACGTACCTTCTCCGAAGTCTCTCCACAGCCGCCGTCGGTCAGCTTCTCGTATTCCACGCGGGGCACTTCCACGAAGATGTCAATCCGGTCCATCAGCGGGCCACTTATCCTCTTCTGGTACCGAGTGACGTCTCCCGATGAACAGCGGCACTCCCTGACAGGGTCGCCATAGTACCCACAGGGACAGGGGTTCATGGCAGCCACCAGCATGAAGTTGGCCGGGAAGGCAACGCTGCCCTGGGCCCGACTGATGGTCACCACCTTGTCCTCGATCGGCTGGCGCAGCACTTCCAGAGTTGTGTGACCAAACTCGGGGAACTCATCAAGAAACAGGACGCCTCTGTGACTCAGGCTTATCTCTCCCGGCTTCGGCCAGCGCCCACCGCCGACCAGCCCCGCATGGGAAATGGTGTAGTGTGGAGAGCGAAAAGGACGCTGGCTGACAAGCGGCGTATCCGGCGGCAGCAGGCCGCTGACGCTGTATATCCGGGTCACCTCCAGCGCCTCTTCCATGCCCATGCGAGGAAGGATAGAAGACAGCGAACGGGCCAGCATTGTCTTCCCACTGCCTGGGGGGCCGATCATGATCAGGTTGTGTCCCCCAGCCGCAGCTACCTCCAGCGCCCTCTTGGCGTGCTCCTGACCCTTGACATAGGACAGGTCGGTGCTGTGCTTCGCCGGGGCCACTACCTCCTCCCACGCCGGTACGGAGTACTCCGATATGGGTCTCTCGCCCTTCAAGTGGTCAGCCAGCTCGGTCAGGGATGCGACAGGTACAACCCTTACCCCTTCGATCAAGGCAGCTTCCTTGGCATCGATAGCCGGGACCAGCACACAAGACAGCCCCTTCTCTCGCGCCAGAGCCACCATGGGCAGGATCCCCTGCGTGTGGCGCAGTGTCCCGTCGAGGGAAAGCTCTCCCAGGAAAAGGGTGTCAGATACATCTGCTACCACCTGCTGGCTGCCAAGCAACAACCCCACGGCGATCGGCAGGTCATAGGCCGGACCACCTTTCCTCAGATCGGCGGGGGCCAGGTTGACCGTTATCCGCTTGCTGGGAAAAACGAACCCCGAGTTCCGGATGGCTGCCCTGACACGTTCCCGGGCCTCCTGCACTGCCGTATCCGGCAAGCCGACGACGGTCATGGAAGGCAGCCCGGCCGAGATGTCGACTTCAACGTCGACCAATTGAGCGTCCAGACCGATTACGGCGGCAGAATAAACCTTGGCTAGCGCCAATTGACAACCCCCGGTATCTAATTCTCACCCGATTATAGCAGCGGCGCATGTTAGGCACAAACACAGCGTCTGAGGCAGCCTTTCTTCGAAGAGGCTCGGAATTCGACCCAGGAGCTCCATAGCAAGCCAGGCTGTGTCCAGCACATGCGCCGCCAGCCACGAGCCCCCGGTCGTCACATCCCGCCCCGACATCGGCGCATACTTCGGGCGGCCACGGACCTGTTGACAGCATACCGCTGAACCCATATTATGGGCACGTCTGCTGCCAGGCAATGCTCGGCCTGCTGGCCAGAGCGGGCAGCAGACCCGGTAGCCGAACCTGCCGTGCCTGGACATAGCCGCAATGTATTACTTCGCCTACGGCTCAAATCTCAGCCTGAAGCAGATGGCCGAGCGATGTCCCGGCTCCCAGCCCAGGTTCAGAGCCGTCCTGCCCAACTACACGCTTGCCTTCGCAGGCTGGTCAAGAAGGTGGCGCGGTGGCACTGCCACCATCAGGCGCTCCGCTGGAGACAGGGTGCCAGGGGCCGTATATGAAATCTCAGCAAGGGATCTCCTCTCGCTCGACGAGCACGAAGGCTATCCTGCGGTCTACGACCGGATGAACGTCAAGGTCATAACAGAGGACGACGAGTTCGTCGATGCGGTAACCTATATCAACATCAAACACGTCAGCGAGACCCCACCCTCCCCCGAGTACCTGGCCGTCATCCAGCAAGGCTACAAGGACTGGGGTATCTCCAGCCGCTTCTCCATCAAAGGCAAAAGGCCACCACGCCACACTTCCGGCTGACAGGGCAACTGCCAGTTCCTTTTCAAGTTCCCTCCCCCCTGCACCCACCCAGGCAGCGCCTAACGACACCCCAATCGGTGGATGGTTCAACGGGCTTGGCTACGCCATGGGTTGTAGCCTGCATGTCAGGTCGCGGCATCGCTTCCTCACCTTGCCGCTGCTGACTGAGTTCTCCAGCCCGGGGTATTGCACTGGTCGAAGCCCTGTAGCAAGAGTCAACCGGATTCCGGTGCTCCACGGCGCTCCCGCCAAACCCCGGCTGGCCTGCTCCCTCTGCGTGCCTAAGACTGGACATCCCTCGGCGGTAGGCCCCCCCCACGCGGCGCGCTTCCAACCTCGGCCGAAACCGCACGTTGTGCAGGGGGAATTGCCTTGACACACCCAGCACGGTCGGCTACGATTGCGCCAGCGCGCCAGGGTAGAGTTGCCTACCCGGTGCCCGGATATCCGTCAGCCAGGTCTATGGAACGGCTCCCACTATTCGAGGCTTACCCCGAACTTGATCTCAGGTTGCCGCGCGTACCCCTCGCCACCCTTCCCACCCCGGTGCAGCCACTCGCCAGGCTTGGCCAGGCCATGGGCATTCCCGGTCTCTACGTCAAGCGCGACGACCTGACATCCCCACTATATGGCGGCAACAAGGTGCGCAAGCTTGAGTTTCTGCTGGCCGAAGCCAGACGTTGCGGCGCTCGCACCGTGATCACCGCGGGGGCGGTCGGATCGAACCACTGTCTGGCAACCGCCATCCACGGCCGCCGCCTGGAGCTCCGGGTGGTGCTCGTGCTGGTGGACCAGCCGGTCGCCCAGTATGTCCGCACCAACCTGCTCCTGGACCACTTTCACCGTGCCCGCCTGTGCAAGACGTCACTGGCGGCCTTCCCCTTGCGCCTCGCGTGGCACTACCTCAGGGGCACTGACTGGCGGCGCTTACGCCCTGCCTTCTACATCCCGTTCGGCGGCAGCTCGTCTCTCGGTTGCCTGGGCTACGTCAATGCCGCCTTCGAGCTGAAGAAACAGGTGGAGGAAGGTCTCCTGCCGGAACCTGACTACACCTTCGTAGCTGCCGGCAGCCTGGGTACAGCCAGTGGCCTCGTACTGGGACTGCGGCTGGCCGGGCTGAAGACCAGAGTCGTGGGGGTACGGGTCACGCCGGTCGCGCTGTGCAGTCCGAGCAAGTGGGCCAGGATGGTGAACCGGACATCGGCCAGTCTCACTGGCAGGGCCACTACGGTACCGCCGGTCAGGGTCACGCCAGAGGAGCTTGTCCTGCTGGGGGACTTCAGCGGCCAGGGTTACGCCCGGTTTACAGAAGAGGGTATGCAGGCAGTACACCTGATGCGCGAGCACGAAGGCATACGGCTCGAAGGGACCTATACTGGCAAGGCACTGGCCGGCACCCTGGACTACATTCACAAGAACCAGCTTGAGCGACAGACCCATCTTTTCTGGAACACGTACAGCTCTGCCGACCTATCAAGCGTGGCGCAGACCATAGACTACCGAGACCTCCCGAGGGCATTTCACCGCTACTTCGAGCAGCCTTGCCAGGCACTGGACTCCGACTGACTCCAGCGCCAGCCTGCCAGCACTGGCTCGGCACCCTGGCAAAGTCACTCCAGCGTCACTCAAGGTGAGGCGACAGTAGGATGGTGATGGAGGAGTTCCGGCGCTGCGCCCCGGGCCATGGGACGGCGAAAGGAGGCACCAGTTGAAAGAAGCGACCAGTGAATTCAAGTTCGTAGACGGTGAGGCCCAGGTCTTCGAGGTCTCTATCGTGGTGAAGGACCTGGAGCAGACTATGGAGCAATGGCGGAGGCTGTTTGGCTGGGAACCATACATTGTCCAGGACATGCCCCTGCCCCGGTTCGAGCTGCATGGCAAGCCAGCCAGTGGAGCCCGGATGAAGTTCGCCTGCTACCACGCTGGCCCCATAAGATTCGAGATCGTTGAGGCCGCCGGGGGCGACAGCGTGTACTCGGAGTTCCTGGAGCAGCGCGGTGTGGGGGTGCAGCACATCGGGATCAGAGTAGCCGACCACGACAAGGAGGTGGCCGAGCTCAACAGACGAGGCGTTGAGGTGTTACAGCACCTTAACTTTCCACCAGCCAACCTCAAGATGTCCTATCTTGATACATATGACGTGGCGGGCGTAAGTTTCGAACTGGTGCAGAGTCCAACTGTACCTCTGGAGGACGCCTGACGCAAAGCCCACGTCAGGTAGACGCTACGTCCCCTGACACGTTTCGAAAGGAGAGACACCAGGCATGGAGAACAAGGGTGAAGCTGACCGGAAGGAGGCAATGAAGCAGGAAGCAGGGAGGCGGGCCTTCGAGTACGAATCGACGTATCACGGTTGCTGTCAATGCACCCTGCTGGCACTCCAGGAGGTGCTCGGCCTGGAGAACGAGTTGGTCTTCAAGGCCGCAAGCTGCCTCATGGGTATGTTCCCTGTGGAATCGAGAACATGCGGCGCCCTGACGGCGGGCGCCATGATTCTGGGGATGAAGTACGGCCGAGGGGACGTCAAGGAAGGTATCCCGAGCCTGACAAAAGGCATGCTCCAGACCGAAAAGCTGGTCAGACGCTTCAAACACGAGTTCGGCACCACCCTGTGCACTGAGCTAACCGGCGGCATGACGGATGGCGTGATGGACGAGAAGGCCATCCGTTACATGGCAAAGCACCCGGAAGTCATGGAGAAGGTCAGCATCCCCGTGATCAAGAAGTGTGCGCCTGTGGTGAGAAGAGTAGCGGAGCTGGTCATTGAGATCGTGAACGAGGAGGAGTAACGATGCCGGGCGACGGAGGAGACGTGCCCGACGGAGCGGCGGCAGGGCTGGACTGGGGTAGTTTCCTCACAGATTCGGTGAATTGGCCACATTGCGATATAATATAAAGGTGTCTGCAAGACAGACAGTATCGCGCTGGGGGGGATAATGTCTGAAACAGCCATCACGTCTATTGAGCCCAGGTCAGCTCCTGTTGGCGCCTCCATACAGGTATCAGGAACGATCAGTACCCAAGACGGGGAGTACGCTATCCACTGGGACACCACGGAGTCAAAGCCAATCGTCACAGGGAAAGCCAAGGGCCAGGAGGTCAGGCAGACGGTTACGGTACCCTCTGCGGTCGGCGGTCAGCACCAGCTATTCCTGGTCGATGTGGCCGAGAAAGCCAGTGCCAGCTCAGCGCTGACGGTGCTGGCCAAGACAGAACTAGCTCTGGTGACCGGTTCGGTAGGCACCAAGGTCCCCATAACCGGGGCCAACTTCCCGGCGGGCGTGGTCTCGATCCAGTACGATGGCGAGAAGGTAGCTGAAGCCAACGCCAACGACAAAGGAACGTTCCGCTCCAGCTTCACCGTGCCGCACAGCGCAGCCGGGCAGCACAAGGTCACCACTGACCCCCCCTCGCGGGAACATGTCTTCAGCGTGACACCCAGCCTTGTAGCCAGCCCTACGAGTGGCACGGTCAGGCAAGACGTCAAGCTGGAAGGCAGCGGTTTCCCGGCGGCCAGGAAGGTCTCCGTCAGGTATGACGGTAGCGAGGTTGCCGCGCCCACTGCAGACGCGAAAGGCAGCTTTCAGGCCAGCTTTGCCGTGCCGGCCAGCACTGCCGGAGAGCACAAGCTGTCTACCGACCCCGAGTCCACCGAGCAGGTCTTTACCGTGATGGCCAGCATCTCGGTCCGGCCAGTAAGCGGCACCGTGGGCACAGAGGCCAAGGTCGAAGGCAGCGGCTTCGCCGCCGGAAAGCGCGTCTCGATACAGTATGACGGAGAAGAGGTGGCCACGGCCGTAGCCGACGACCTGGGTGAGCTACAGTGTACCTTTACCATCCCCACTGGTGCAGGCGGGGACCACAAGGTCTCCTCCTTGCCTGCCTCAACGGAGCAGGTGTTTACTGTAATGCCTGCTGTTTCCATTGACCGGGCGAGCGGCCGCGTGGGGGCGCAGGCAGAAGTCCGCGGCACGGGGTTTCCCGCAGGCGGAGCCGTCTCCCTCAGGTATGACGACCAGGAGATGGCCCGGGCTACAGCGGGTAGCAATGGAAGCTTCCGGGCGGTCCTCGTCGCCCCCCCCAGCACCGCCGGACGGCACAAGCTCAGCACAACGCCAGCTTCAAACGAGCTCGATTTCGATATAATGCCCAGCCTGGCAACAGAGCCCGGCGGGGGTCCGGTGGGCACTGATGTGAAGATCCAAGGCACCGGCTTCGGCGCCGGGGACAAGGTGAGCCTGCTGTATGACGGTGACGAGGTGGCCGGGGCCACGGCCGATAGCACCGGCACGTTCCTGGCCTCGTTCGCTGTCCCAGACGGTACTGCCGGGAAGCACAGGCTGACCAGTGAGCCAGCCGCAACGGAGTGTGTCTTCGTAGTGGCACCGAGCCTCCACCTGGAGCCGCGCACCGGAACCGTGGGGACCGAGATGAAGGCTAGCGGCACCGGCTTTGAGCCAGAGCGGCTCATTTCCCTGAGGTACGATGACAAGGAAATAGCCACAACCAGGACGGACAAGAAGGGCAACTTCCAGGCCATCCTGGCCGCTCCTGCCAGCCCCAGAGGGGAACACACTATAGCTACGGAGCCCCCCTCAACCGAGTGCCCATTCACCGTAACCCCCAGCCTAGCCACCGGGCCTGCCAGTGGACCGGTGGGCACCCAGGTGGCGGCCAGTGGCACCGGCTTTGTCCCAGGCAAGGCAGTCTCCCTGAGGTTTGACGACACAGAGGTCGGCGCGGTGCTGGCCGACAACACCGGGAGCTTCCAGCTTGCTTTCTCGGTCCCCCCAAGCACCGCCGGGAAGCACAGGCTGACCACCGATCCTGCCTCCACCGAGCAGTCTTTCACAGTGACCCCAAGACTCTTCGTCGAGTCCTTCGGCGCCACCGTAGGCACGGAGGTGACGGCTCGGGGCACTGGCTTTGGCGCTGGCCAGCGGGTCTCCATCAGGTTCGACGACGTAGAGGCGACCACAGCAGTAGCCGACAGCACGGGGAGCTTCCAGACCTCATTTGCCATACCCTCCAGCACTGCCGGGGAGCACAAAGTGACAACCGACCCCCCCTCGACGGAGCAGGCCCTTATGGTGGCCTCTATGATCGACCTGGACTGCACCACCGGTCCCGTAGCTACCCAGGTGAGGGTCAGCGGCAGCGGCTTCGCCGCAGGCAAGAGGGTATCACTCAGGCTTGACGGCAAAGAGGTAGCCAACGCTACCACTGGCGATAGCGGTAGCTTCTCGACTACCTTTGCTATCCCTCCGTGCACTGCGGGGCGGCATAGCTTGACCACTGAGCCTCCCTCGATTGAGCTGACTTTCACCACCACACCTCGGATCGTGGCCCAGTCATTCAGCGGGCCGGTAGGCAGCGATCTCCGGCTGGAGGGGACTGGATTCGGCGCAGGCAAGCGAGTCTCCATCAGGTTCGATGACAAGGAGGTGACCACTGCCACCGCGGACAACAAAGGCAACCTGCATGCCACCTTTGCCGTGCCAGCCACCACTGCCGGAGAGCACACGCTGACCACCGAACCTCAGTCTACACGACTGACCTTCAGCGTCGTGCCACAGATCGCCGTCAGTCCGCCCAGGGGCACCGTGGGCACAGAAGTGGAGGTGAGCGGTTCCGGGTTCCCTTCAGGCAATGTGTCCATCAGGTACGATGCAGAGCCGCTGGTAAGAGCAGTCGCCGACCAGCATGGGGGGTTCCGGGCCAGCTTCACAGTCCCACCCCATACCGCGGGGGAGCACCGCGTGACCACGAGCCCCGTTTCTACCACGGAACCATTCGTGGTCACCCCGCACATCTCCATCGACAAGGCCTCCGGGACTGCCGGAACGGAGATCAAAGTTGTCGGCTCAGGGTTCCCAGCGCAGATGGTATCGATAACCTACGACGGCGACCAAGTCGCCTCAGCGGTAGCCGATGAACGGGGTAACTTCCAGGCAACCTTCCGAGTTCCATCGGGCATCGCCGGACCACACCACATCGCTACAGTACCCCGGTCGGCCGAGCAAGTGTTCAATCTCGTGCCCAGCATCGTACGGATGGAGCCCGCCTCCGGGGCGGTAGGCACCGCAGTCGTGGTGGCCGGGGAGAACTTCCTCCCCGGGAAAGCGGTGTCGCTCCGGTACGACGACGAGGAGGTAGCCACAGGCACGCCCGACAGCGAGGGAAGGTTCGAGGCAACTTTCCTGGTCCCCTCCAGCACCCTCGGCGACCACAGGATTACCACCAGGCCCACCTCGACCGAGCAGGTCTTCAAGGTAACACCCAGGGTGGCCATCGGCCCTGCAAGCGGGGCAGTGGGGACCGAGGTCACCGTCACCGGTACCGGCTTTGGCCAGGAGATGCTGGTGTCTCTCAGATACGATGACAGGGAGGTCGCCACTGCCAGGTGCGATGCCGATGGCAGTTTCCAGGCCGTGTTCGCCGTCCCTCCCAGCACCTCCGGTGAGCACAAGATAACCACAACACCTCCATCCACCGAAGAGACGTTCTCCGTAGTCCCCTGCTTCGTGCTACAGCCCCTCCAGGGGACGGTAGGCGCCCAGATCAAGGCCAGCGGTAGCGGCTTCGGCCCAGGGCGAAGGGTGTCCGTCATGCAAGACGGCAAGCCCGTAGCCACCGGCAGCGCCGACGAAACCGGCAGCTTCCAGGCGGAGTTCGCTTTGCCCGCCAGCATCCTGGGACAGCACCGCATAACCACCGATCCTCCGTCCGAGGAACGGACGGTGGAGGTCATGCCCAGCCTGGTCGCAGAGCCGTCAACCGGGCCGGTGGGAACAGAGATCGAGGTCAAGGGTGCCGGCTTCGCTCCATGGAGAAGAATTAGCCTGAGGTACGATGATAGGGAAATGACCACGACTAGCACCGACGGCGACGGGAACCTCCGAGCTGTCTTCGTTGCCCCCCCGAGCACCGCTGGAGTTCACAAGGTCACCACAAGCCAACCCGGAGCCGAGGCAACCTTCA
>Ga0180301_10003119_pt1 | contig 13009 bp, 9 predicted proteins | sample GuaBasSediGuay16_FD_121797 | JGI IMG/M metagenome (GOLD analysis project Ga0180301, IMG submission 121797) | Subseafloor sediment microbial communities from Guaymas Basin, Gulf of California, Mexico - Guay16, Core 4569-2, 12-15 cm | ecosystem: Environmental > Aquatic > Marine > Hydrothermal...
ATAATATGATTTAGAGTATTGATTTCATTCGATAGAACGTTGATAATTTTTTCAACTTCATCTTTATGCTTATTATAACTGGAAACTTTTCTTTTAAGCACATCTGCCGAAACTTTCATTATACCCAGGGGATTTCTTATTTGATGGGCTATTCCTGCAGCCATCTCTTTGACTACAGTTAAGCGGGAAGAGATAAGCAATTTTTCTAATTCTTTTATGTCTGTATCTTCCTTTTTAAGATTTGCATAATTCCTACCGTTTTCCAAAATGACGAACCTGTCTGCAATTTCAAAAACTTCAGGAGCATGGTGGGTAACAAAAATAATAGATATTCCCCGTTTCTTTACATTTTCAATTGCCCTCAAAACTTTCTGTACCGATGACTCTGATAGAGCAGAGAATGGTTCGTCAAGAATAAGTAATTTTTCTACAAAATAGCAGGCTCTTCCTATAGATAGGAGTTGTCGTTCACCCCCCGAAAGTAAACTTACCTTTTCGTCAAGTTTTATATTTCTTGTCAGGCCAATCTCTCTGAGATACTTTTCCGCAAGGTGGTGCATTTTTTTCCTGTTCTGGAATTTAAAAAATTTATTTACCAATAATAGTTCTCTTCCAATAAAAAAGTTCTGATAGATACTCAAATTTTCTGCAAGTGAGAAATCCTGAAAAACCGTTTCAATTCCTTTTGATCGTGCGTACCATGTAGAATCAAAATATATTTTTTCGCCTTCAAAATAAACTTCTCCCGAAGAAGGCTTATGAAATCCAATTAATGTTTTTATTAATGTAGATTTCCCGACTCCATTCGACCCTAATAGTCCAACTACCTCATTTTCACCCACGGAGAAATCAACTCCATCCAATGCGGTTATACTTCCAAACTTTACGCTTATATTCTTCATACAAAGAAGAGAAACTTCAGCCGGTTTCTCCATTTTCAATACCCCATCTCTCATCTACAACATTACCCAGGAAAAATAAGATAAAGGCTATTATAATTGTATATACAGAACCCCAGCTTAGCCCAAAGAAACTTGTAACAATTCCTGCAGACGCCCCGCCTACAAGAGCAAAGATTCCCGTATATCTTCCGCCTTTCCCCCAGTGGAAAAGACCGAAAAATAGGGGCACGAAGCAGAGGAGAATTTTTGAGGAAGCAACGGAAAGCTCTACCAGGTAAGCAGGCCTTGTCAAAGAAAAAATACCTACCACCGCAGTTAAAATGATGATGAATATTCTTCCCCACCAGACATTCTCTCTCTGAGATGCAACATCCCGGCTGAACATCGATGCGAGGGAGAGAATAATTGAGTTTGCCGTCGATACAGATGCAAAAACTATACTCAAAGCCAGAGGCAAAGCAATCCATGTAGTGAACCTTGACATCATTAAATCCAGCACCTCTATTATTACAGAATCACGATCTGCAATTTGTGGGAATATACCCTTTATTGTGCCATATTTAGCAGAAAATCCCATCAAAGTTACGATAAGAGTGTAGAGGAAACCAAATATACCAAAAAGAATTATCATTCTTTTAAGCGCATTTCTGTCCCTGAGAATAAAAAGCCTCTGTGACACCTGGGGATTGGTTAAAGCGAAGAAACACCAGGGAAGGGTAAGGTTGATAAATCTTGCAGGAGTCCAGAATTCGTTGGGAAAGCGGGAGATCTCTATTCCTCCCATATAATTCCCTGTCCAGAAAACGGCGAATACTGCAATCCCCAGCATAAAGAGACCCTGTAAAGCATCGGTAATTGCAACACCCCTCAATCCCCCTATAAAAGCCCAGATACAGATAACCAGAGTGGCAACAATAACCCCGGTACCGAATGTAATACGAGGTTCGCCGAACTTTGAAAGTATTTTAGCAAGCCCTATTACCTGTACGGAAGTATATGGGATAAGAGCTACAAAACAGATTATAGCTCCTATTAGGGAGGTAAGATGACCGTATCTTGCAGAGAACAGTTCCATGGGCGAAATTAGCACCTGCTCTTTACCCAGTTGCCAGATCTTCTTTCCGTAAACAGAAAGAAGAATTATGGTTGCTACCAGATAGGAGGTTTCAAAGATAAAGGCTCCTATCCCATGGGCATAAGAAAGTCCTACCAGCCCCACCATCATGAAAGCCGAATACGTGGTCGAGGCATAGGTAAGGGCTGAAAGCACGGCACCGATTTTCCTGCCCCCGATAAAATAATCTTCCTGAGATTGTTTTACCCGCATTACATAGAGAGAAATGGCAGTGCCTGCTGCGATATAAATACCCAGTAGAATAAGAAAATTCCTCATTTTCCCTTTCCCCTTCCATTATTAAGCAATTTTGTGTATTCTTTTTCTATATTTTATATGAGTCAAAGAAAAAAATCAGGATGTTGACAAAATGAAGGCACAAAAAACTTATGCAAAATGCAGGGCATTCCTTTTACTCTTGATTCTTGCTGCAGAATTTTTACCGGCACAGGAAGATTATAGCGTCTATGACAGGTTCATGTGGAATAACCCCGAAAGGGTAAAAGTTAAAGATAGTGAACTTTCTTTCTCTAAAGATGAATATCCCCATCTTAAAAATGATGGTCTTTATTTCATGTCCTACTTCAACAGAGGATGGGTTTTTATGATCAACATCTTTCACATGAAATCAAATTTATTCGATAAGTGGGGCATATATGCTCTGGTATCCGACCCTGAAGGGAACTCCCGCTGGTACACTTATGAAATGGACGGAAGGAAGATCGTTTTTGAAACAGACTATCTGTATATAACCGACGGGGAAAACACTTTCAGCGGCAGAGAGGATGTATTCAAGCTCGATTGTAATTTCGATAATTTCTCCTGCGATCTTACTTTCGAAAATGTTCTTCCTTCCTGGAAGGGAGACGATGGTTATGTCTATCTCGATAAAGAGGAAAACCTCTTCGAGTTCCGCGTAGTTATATCCCCCTGGGCAAAAGTGAAGGGGACTATCAACATGAATGGGGAAAAAATCTATATCAATGATGGATACGGTTACGGGGAGAAATCTCTTGTGATAAATCCCATAACTAAACTCAACCCGCTATTGTACGCTATTAGAGTTTACAGTACTGAAGATGTGCCATGGAAAGATCGATGGCATATTCATGTGCTTGAATCTGTAGCCCATCCCGAGTATAACTCAAAACGTATCCCCAGGATGATTGTTGCCAGAGGAGGAGAGTGGGTTTTTACTACACCCGATTATACCATCGAGCCTTTCGATTACGGCTCTCTCGAAGGTATACCCTACAGTTACCCAAAAAGGGTACGGATCGAAAGCGAGGCGAATGATTATAAACTTTCGGGTGTATATACTTCCAGGGTATTTTTCGATTATACAGATGTTTTTGCAGAAATCCCACCTATCCTGAGGGCAATAATAAAACTCTTCTTTAATCGTCCAGTATATTTTCGTAACCTGGGGGATTTCAAGGGTACACTCACCAAGCCCGACGGCGAGGTAGTGGATCTCAATCTAACAGGACCTTATGAATATATCGTTGTAAAATAACTATCTGCTTTTTGCCTCCTTTAAAGTCTTCTCCTCGATTCCGAGATACTCCTTTTCCCATATAAGTTTTGTCATCTCTTCCACCTCTCTACCGTACTTTACCATCCCTTCGTAGTATTCCCTGTCTTCCAGTGCGGTTTCTGCAGATTCATCTGCAGGTTTTGCACCGGTTTCCTCAAGAATAGCCCGCAACTCTCCGTGGTGATCTCGAATGGGACATGGAGCAAGCATATTACCCCGTTCATTTCCGTTATTGCCATGATCGTAGTAGCCATTCTGCCAATCTCTTATCTTTTTCATTAGAGGCGATAGCAGTACATCATTCAAATCGCCTCCAGAGGCATAAACCTCTTTTATGTTATGACTCGTGTAAGGGTTGAATACACAGGGCATAACATTCCCATTCCAATCTATATAGATATAGCCTCCCTTTCTTCCTGCTGAGAGGCATCCATTACAGGCGGTACCGCTGTTCCAGAAGTCTGCTATAAAAAGTTCTTTCTCATATACCCAGTAGTTCATTTTTCTGAACATTCCCACCCTCTGTTCAGGAGTAGCCATCAATTTAAGATCGTAACTTCGCCCAATCGGCATGTACTGGAAAATCCATGCATAGTACACTCCCTGCTGACCGAAGTAATAGTCTATGAACTCGGGACTGAAGACCAGTTCTGCATTTTCCGTGGTTACGGTTATGGATATACCATATAGAACACCGGCTTCGCGAAGATTGTCGAAGGCACGTAGTATTTTCTTATGCGTACCCTTGCCTCTTCTCCAGTCGGTCTCTTCCTCCAGACCCTCAACAGAGACAGAGGGAGTTATGTTTGCTTGCTCACCCATCCGTTCCGCCGTTTTTTTATCTATTAAGGTACCGTTAGTGTACATGAGGAAAAAAGTATCCGGGTTTTCTTCTACCAGGTCGAGTATGTCTTTACCCTGGCTTTTATAAACGAGAGGCTCTCCGCCGGATATTACGGTAAAGTGCGAGCCCCACAGATTCTTCTGCTCCCGTACAATCCGGTTTATGGTATCATAGTCGAGATGATTGAAACTCTCCGCATCACTCGATGCATAACAGCCTATACATTCAAGATTACACCTCTTAGTCGGACTCAAGGTTATGAAACGCGGAGTTGAGAATCCAAACTGCCTCTCAAAGTTTTCCATTATAGTTTTATTCTCTTTGCTGCCCATATTGAGAAAGCTCCTGATAAGTTTTTTAACAGATGTTCTTTTTACATTTTTATTGCCCACCCATCTGTCAAAAGCCTTGATCATATTCCTGATCATCTGTCCCTGATCCAGGATCATCCTGGGAAGCACGCCCTTTTGCTGTTCTTTAAGAAGCTTCTCCTGGATCTTTTTATCCACAAGATAGTATCCCACCCTTCGCAGAAAAGGGACGTTGATCAATGAACTGATTGCGTTAATTGCCGCTTTAGAGACAAATACTCTGGTAGGATTCATTACAACCTCCTTATTGCGAAGACTTTAATGTGAGCAAACACTTTTTTAATTATAAATTACACTTATATTTATATTAACACAAACAAATCCCTTAAGTCAATGAATATTACCTCACTATCCACTGTCAAACCATATATACTGCCTTCCGCCTCTACCGGCATCTCCAATAATTGTAATTATTGCTAACCGGTGTTAATATAATATATATAATAGAGCTACTTGAAATTTACCGAGGGAGGAGAACATCCATCAAACAACTTAAAAGGAGGAGCACAGATGGAACAAAAAGGAGGTATTGAGAAAAGAGGGATTAGCGTAAAGTGGAAACTGCGTCTGCTTTCAGTACTGACTGTAATAAGCTTTGCTGTTACAGGAGCCCTGGTATTACTCAATCTGTTGAAGATCTCCGATATTTGGGAGAGATATAAGGCCAGAGTGGATAAGAGAGAGCGGCTTCTCTCTGAAATGGAGTCTTATCTCGGTTTTAACGGAGTAATTCACCACTTTAAAAACTATATCCTGCGCCAGGATGAAGAGCTGATCGTGAAAATGCAGGAAAGCCACAGCAAATTTATGGAAACGGTAAATGAGTACATTGCCCTTCCGGATATAACGGAAGAGGAGAAGGATAACCTGGGAACTATTATCAGAACATTTTACAATTACAGTATGAATATAAGGAAGGCGAAGGACCTTTTTGCTTCGGGCAGAAGCATTCGGGAAGTGGACCGGGAAGTAGCTGTAGAGGATACAGAAGCTAATAAAGCCTTCAACCTCATTAGAGAATACATCAACGAGATTAATGTAAAGGGCAATCAGGAAATTACCAGAACCATCTCCGGAATAATGTATCAACTGGCAGGTATTTTCATCGTAGCTTTAACTTTAATTATAGTAATTTCTTTTTTAATCGGCTCTTCCATATCCCGTAAAATCGAAAAGATGATTATGATAACCGATGGTATTGCTCATGGTGATCTTACCCGTCGTGTGCTTTTAAGAGGACGGGATGAGATAGGGAAATTGGCGGATAATTTTAATACGGCAATGGGGAGTCTGGGGAAAATAGTGGAGAGCGTAAAGCAAACCTCGCAGAATAGCCGTCAGATCGGAGAAGAGCTTCTTAAAAATGTTGAAGAAGCTTCTTCGGCCCTATCCCAGATAATAGAGAAAATTAATTATTTCAGAAATCACAGTGAAGGGTTAAACGAAAGCATCTCCTCATCTTCTGCGGCTCTGGAAGAGATCCTTTCGAGCATAAAGAATCTTGTTAACCAGATAAATCACCAGGCAAGCGCCGTTGAGCAGACCTCGGCCTCGATGGAAGAGATAACCGCCTCCATAGAAAGTGTTGCCCGTATTACCGCAGAGAGGAAAAAATCCGTGGATGTGCTTCTTGAACTAACCCGCAATGGCGGGCAGAAAGTGAAAAATACAAACGAAATCATTAATAAAATTTCAAAGAATGTTGATGATATGCTGGAGATGATTTCTGTTATCAATTCTGTTGCTGCACAGACCAATCTTCTTTCCATGAATGCGGCTATTGAGGCGGCACATGCGGGAGACTATGGTAGAGGATTTGCGGTAGTTGCAGAGGAGATAAAGAAACTTGCAGAGGATACGGGTGAGAACGCAAAGCAGATTTCCTCCAAACTTAAAGGTATTATCGATGATATAAACAGTTCTCTCTTTTCGAGCGAAGAAAGCGGGCAATCTTTTGAAGAAATAAACAGGGAAGTCGGTGAAGTGGTAAATGCATTTACCGAAATAAAAAACGGCACCGATGAGCTTGCCCGAGGCGCAGAAGAAATTATGAAGGCAACTTCAACTCTCCTGTCTATCACCGAAGAAATAAAAAACGGCGCCTTTGAGATGAACACCGATGCCGATGAGATTAACATGGGCTTAACAAGAATAAAAGATATCTCCAATGAAAATCTGGAAGGTATCAATACCATAAGTTACGGAGCCGGGGAAATAAACAAAGCTGTTGAAAAAATAAAGGAATTAAGCATTACAAACAGGGAAGTTATCTTTAAACTCGGTGGGGAGGTTGACAGTTTTAAAACAGGTAATGGAATAAGTTAAGAATATTTCTCCTTTATAAGCCTATTTACCTCTTCAATACCTCGAGAAAAAGGGCTGGAGTTTTCCATTTTAAGAGTTGTAACTGCCGCTGCCCACACCACTGCTTCCTGAGGGGGTGAATTAAGCCGTGCAGACATATATGCAGCGATACAGGTATCTCCCCTGCCGCTTCTTCCGGAAAGCTGTTTTGGGTAAAACTTCTCTTCATAATAACAGCCCCTGCAATAGACGATCATGCCATCCTTATGGGTAATGAGAACTTCAGAAGGTTCATCCCTGTTTTTACCCTTTTCCGCTATAATCCGCGCCGCCTCTTTCATCCCCCACGGGGTTGCCTCAATTCCTGTTAAAAAGCTCGCCTCCACTGCGTCCGCTTTTACAACATCCACAACCGATAGTATTTCCTCTTCTTCTGGCCACTCTTCGAAAATAAGCTTTCCGTTCCGGACTACACGAAGAAATCCCTGTAAATCAACGGCAGTACGAGCTCCTTTCCGGGTAAAAAGCTCGATAACCGGCAAACCGATCTCCCCGCGAAAGGAGGCTCCGAAAACCGCTGCTTTCGCAGAGATATCCCTTACCTCTTCGGAAGAAAAAGCGCCCGCATCCGATATTACCCTGATAATTCGATTATCCACATCATCGCCGGGATACTCCAATCTTAAGCTGGTTGAGCTAGGAGTTTTAAATACGCGCACTTCTATCCCCAATTCACGTAACATCTCAACAACATGGAAATCTTCTTCTGCCAGGTGTGTAACTGCAGCAGTTTTTAGCCCCATCGCTGCAGCCACGTATGCACCATATCGGAATGCACCGCCGTCAACAGTTTTAACTTCGGAGCTGGTTACTATAGTGTCTTTTGTGTAATTGCCTATAAAAACTATATCGCAGGGATCACTCATATCTTTAAGCTGTCCCACATCCTTCTTATCCTGTGGAGCGATTCGTTAGAATCACCAAGTGGTTCATATTCGAACCCCACATAACCGTTATACCCTTTTTCGTGGAGCAATTGAAGGAGAGAAGGCCAATCGACAGAGCCTGTTCCAGGCTCATGTCTTCCGGGGATATCGGCAATATGAACATACCCGATTGAGGAAACATGCCGTCGGATAATCTCCTTAAGGTCCAGGCCCATAACACCGAGATGATATAGATCGCAGAGTACTTTAAGTTGCGGGCTACCCACTTCATTTATGATCTTTACGGCATTTTCCATATCTGTAAGAAAATAGCCCGGATGATCTATTCTTGTATTAAGTGGTTCCAGCACCAGTTTCATCTCATCCGGTACTTCTTTAAGGGCCTTACGAAGTCCTTCCTTAAGGTTTTCATTCTTTGCACTCTCACTGAGCTCAGGGTAAGGATTAAGCACCCTTCCCCCTTCTCCCAGTTCGTTGGTGAGTAACATCAGGGTTGTACAACCAAGTTTCTTTGCAGCGGAAATTGTATCTTTTAGATCGGCCAAAAATATTCCATGAGTGCCCTTGTTGATGAGGTCTCCCTTGCGATGGCCACTCATATTAACAACCTGTACCCCAAACTTTTTACAGACACTCTGGACGGTTTCCATATCCTTACCCTTAAAACCCCAGAACTCTATGTACCGGAAACCCGATCCGGCTATTTTTTCTATTTTAGTTGCTTCATCATCACCCGGAAACAGCATTTCGATACAGACAGCAGGTTGCATGTAATCTCCCTCCAAAACTATTTATCTTCTGGTGGAAGAACGTGGAGACTTCTCTCAAGAAAGGACAGAGAAACTTCCTCACCCTCTGCGAATACACGTTCATGCCCGGGATTGGCAATCTCTACACTTAATATATACTCACCCACTTCCACTTCGTAAACCATTTGAGAGCCTAAATATACCGATTGTCTTATTTTTCCAGTTGGAGCCTCCAAGCTTCCAGGACCCACCACTATCGATTCGGGTCTTATTACCATTACCACTTCATCTCCGGCCGACCATGCTCCGCGCTCCACTTTAATATTGTACGTCTTTCCCAGAACCTCCACCTGGGTCTCTCCATCGGATGTTTGCCTTAAAATTTTACCCTTAATAAAGTTTGCCTTTCCGATAAAGTCCGCCACAAATCTATTGGCAGGCTTTCCATACACCTCTCTGGGAGTACCTACCTGCTGGATTCTTCCTTCATGCATTATTACCACTCTGTCGGAGAGAGTCATCGCCTCTTCCTGATCGTGGGTAACATAAACAGAAGTTATACCAAGCCTCTGCTGGAGCTTTCTTATTTCCATCCTGGTTGCTACTCTGAGCTTCGCATCGAGGTTTGAAAGGGGTTCATCGAGAAGCAAAACCTTGGGCTCCATTACCAGAGAACGGGCCAGACTCACCCTCTGCTGTTGCCCCCCTGACAATTGAGTAGGAGAGCGCCTCTCCATTCCTGTAAGTCCCACAAGGCGCATGACCTCTTCTGTCCTTCTTTTTATCTCTTTTTCAGGCCGGCCATGTATTTTAAGACCATAGCTAATATTTTCATAAACCGTCATGTGGGGGAAAAGTGCGTAGTTTTGAAAGACCATGGTGGTAGGCCTTTTATTCGGAGGAACGTTTTTAATACGCTCTCCTTCGAGGATTATCTCTCCGGAAGTGGGATGCTCGAATCCTGCTATCATTCTCAGGGTTGTGGTTTTCCCACAACCGGACGGACCCAGGAGGGTTACCATCTCCCCTTCGTGAACTTTGAGATTGACACGATCTACGGCCACTACCTCGTTTTTATCTCCGCCGAATATTTTAACCAGCTCTCTTAACTCAAGAAAATCTTCCTTCATTCCTTATCCCTTCCGTGAGGCTTTAACCCCATCTTTTACTCCTTATCCTATTATACTCGTTATTCTTGTACCCCTGCCTATTCTGTTTACTATCATCTGTATGATGCCGAGGGCGATCAACACAATGGCAATAAGAAGAAGACTCATGGCAGCGGCGGGAGCATACTGGCTGTTATCGACAAACCCAAGAATTGCGACAGTAATAAGATTCCATCTTCCCGATACAACGAATATTACAGCACTTATGGCTGTCATTGCCTTTACAAAGCTGTAAACAAGGCCCGAGAAAAAGGCTGGTGCTATCATTGGCAGGGTTATGCGTCTGAAAGTTGTGTTACTGTCTGCACCGAGATCGGTGGAAGCTTCCTCAATCGAGGGGTCTATCTGGTGAAGCGCGGCAATTCCGGACTGAATCCCCACAGGCATATTCCTGAACACGAGCAGCAAAATGATAATCCAGGCGGTTCCGGTGAGCACAATAGGGAAAATCGGGGAAGGCCTGTTAAATGCAAGAATATATCCTATCCCCACGACCGTGCCGGGAACTGCAAAGGTAAGCATTGAGATAAAATCCATAAGACCTCTACCCATAAACTTCTTTCTTATTATGAGAAAGGCTATAAACATCCCCAGAACTCCGCTTATCGGAGTTGCCAGAGATGAAAGGGTAAGAGAGTCCAGGATATAGTCTTTACCTACCTGAAACATTTGCACGTAATTTTTTAAGGTAAGTGTGGGGTTGACCCCCCAGAGGGTCTGGAAAGAACCGTATACAATAGTACCGTAAAAAAGAAATACACCGGCTGTATACAATATGCAGATACTGTAAACTGGAAGCTTAATATACCATTCTACATTTTTTATGGTGGCCCCTGTGGGTTTTCCGGTTACAGTTACATAGGATTTTCTGGCAACCCAGTACTTCTGAAGGAAAAACGCCACTGCAGTTGGCATAAGCAAAAGGATAGCCAGTGTTGAACCTCTCGCCAGATCGTACATACCGGTTATCTGGAGAAAGGCCTGTACAGAGAGCACTCTGTAGTTTCCCGATATTACCATGGGATTACCGAAATCGGCCAGGGATTGGATAAAAACAAGAAGCCAGGCACTCGCAATTCCCGGGAAAGATAGGGGTAATGTTACAGTGCCAAATACCTTTACCCTTGATGCGCCAAGGTCCATGGAGGCCTCTTCAAGTGCAGGGTCTATGGCCATTAGCACTCCATACAAAACCAGAAATGCAGTAGGAGCATATGCGATGGTTTCTACAAGTATGAGCCCCCCAAGTCCGTAGATCGAATATTCTCCGATTACTTCTTTTACATAGGGGGTTAGACTGCCGGCTCTTCCGAAAAGAAGGATAGCTGCCAAAGAAACCACAAAGGGCGGTGAGATAATAGGAAAAGTGGCAGTTTGCCGGAAAAAAGGCTTGAAAGGCAGGGTTGTGCGGGTGAGTCCGAATGCAAAGATAAAACCAATAAAGGTACCTATACAAGCAGTACAAATACCCAGAAACATGCTGTTTAGAAATGGTTGAAAATAATAACGAGCCGAGAAGACTGCCAGATAATTGGAAAAATCAAGTTTGCCTTTGACCACCAGGCTGGTTTTTATTACCCCGAAGACGGGGTACGCCACGAATACAATCAAAAAGTAGAAAATTGCGATAATTGATGTAAAAAGAAGCGGCTCCTTCCAGATTAGCCGCAGATTTGCGATTACCTCACCGCTTTTTCTTGTTAAACTTCTCATTTTCCTCGCACATGGGGTACTCTGCCCTCAGTGAATGATACACGACCCGCGGCAATTTCCTGCCTGAGTTGGAATAGAAAACGCATGACAGTACAGAAAAATGCCGCCATCGGGTCTGTGCCCGACGGCGGCTTATCTTTTAAGCCTGTTTTTCTAATTACTTACCGATTCTATCTCTCCATGCCTCGATCAACCTATCCTTGTTTTCTCCTGCCCAGATATGATTGTAATCTATCAGTTTTACCTGGTCGAGAGTAACCGATCCTGGAGCAACTTCCGCCTTCGGATTTACAGGTAAGCGGTTATACTCCTGGAAGAGATTCTGCGCCTTGACGGTGTAACACCAGTCTATAAACTGCTTTCCCAGTTCCGGCTCAGGACCGCCCTTTATGAGAGATAGCCCTCCGACCTCATATCCGGTACCTTCCTTGGGGAAGGTCATAACCACGGGATACCCCTGTTTTACACCTTTTGATAGAATATCATGGGAGAATGCGATTCCCACTGCGGCTTCTCCCAGGCCCACCATGGGAATACAGCCGGTTCCGGATTTTGTGTACTGTAATATGCTCTGCCTGTCAAACTGCTCCCAGTAATCCAGAGTCTTTTCCAGCCCGTACATCATGACTAAAGTTGCATAGGTTGTGTAAGCGGTACCGGAAGTATAGGGATAGGCCATTGCCACATTATTCTTGAAAACAGGATCGAGAAGGTCTAGCCACGAATCGGGAGCTTCAACATTGTTCTTTTTAAGAAAATCGGTATTGGATACAAATCCTATTGCCCCGGTATAAAAACCTGTCCATGCCCAATCCTTCGCGCGAAGAACCGGAGCCAACTCGAAATCTATATTCGGATTATAAGGCTCCAGTAACCCCTTCATGGCAGCATTGATATGGGATGTATTTGAGCCTGCATGCCATACACTTGCCTGCGGATTACCGGCTTCTGCCTCTACCCTTGCAAGAACCTCTCCAGAAGACATTCTTACCCACTCCACATCTATCCCAGTTTCCTGCTCGAAAGCTTCGATATAAAGCTTTGCCTCTTCGGTGTCGAAAGCTGTATAGATGTGAAGAACCTTCTTTTCTGCTTTACCTCCCGCAAATCCAAAAAGCACAACAACTAATGCAAGAAGCAAAATAAAGAGTGTCTTTTTCATGCTTTCCTCCTCTTTTTAATTATTTACTTTATTTTTTTTGCATTCTGTTGTAACCGTTCTCAATATCAGAACGAGAAACATTGAATGCAATCAAATCTTCATATAAATTATATCAGTTTCATTCTTAATGTCAAGGTATACCGCAGAAAAGATAATCGATTCCTTGACCGAAAAAAAATATTATGATAAAATATGAG
>Ga0180301_10003120_pt1 | contig 13009 bp, 26 predicted proteins | sample GuaBasSediGuay16_FD_121797 | JGI IMG/M metagenome (GOLD analysis project Ga0180301, IMG submission 121797) | Subseafloor sediment microbial communities from Guaymas Basin, Gulf of California, Mexico - Guay16, Core 4569-2, 12-15 cm | ecosystem: Environmental > Aquatic > Marine > Hydrothermal...
TTAAACGAAAACAAATAAAAAACCTGCGGCGGAAAAAACAAAAACACTTAAATAAAAAAAAATACCCAAAACAAAAAATGAAAAACACACAAAGGGGAAAAAAATGCACACAAACATAGATGTAAGAAAAAAAGACGGAACTGAATTAAAAATGAAAACGAAGACATCTTTAGGAGATAAAGCATTTCTAGAAATAGAAGTGATTGAAGGAAACATAAGTGTTTTCAAAGACATGCTTAGGGACATGATGGTGATAAAAATAAAAGAAAAAGATGAAGAACTGCAATTACTTATGAATTGGCAAACATTTAAAGAACTGTTTAGAAAAATGTATGTGTTTATTAAAGAAAAAGAAATTACCGAATTCTTACGAAAAGGAAATTGGGGCGATGTTGAATGACAAAAGATATAGGAGAAAGAATAAGAGAACGTCTTCAAGAATGTCCAAAAGGATTAGTAATGGTGACAATTAAGTTTACCAAAGATGGAACATATTTGAGAATAGATTTTCTGAACAAGAAATGGGAAACATTAGAGGAACACAAGAAACTGAAAGAGGAAAAAATATTGAGAAAAGTATATGATGTGATATGGGAAGTTTTGCGATTAAAGAAAAGATTTCTAATGACTGCTCACGTTCAAAACGAATGATGTTATTTCTCTTTCTTTATTTTTTGAAGAAACTCTACTGTTTCTGTCAAGGCTAGTATTACTGAAAAGAATGATAGGAAAATCTCTAAAGTAATAATGATACGATTTGGTTCAATAAGCAGAAGCTCATTAAATAGAAAAATTTTGAGTGTAATGTAGAAACAAAGTATGGAGTTAGTGAGGAACATAGCTTTACTCAAAGCTCTTAACCAAACATTCATACTGAACCCTCACGAAGTTTCAAAAATGTTGAGTACAATTTTGGCATGATTAATTCTATTTGGATCGCCACAATAGACAAGGTAAAAAGTTGAAAAGTCTTTATAGTATGCTTTTGGCTCACCATATTGGAAATCTGCAATTGCTAAATCATCTCCATTAAATATTATTGATACAGTAAATCCTTCCCCTGATGGGTTATCTGAACAAATTGCATATTCCCCATCATATAACTTAAATCCTAATCCATATTTTTCCGTAGGTGATGGAGGTGGTGGACGAAGACCTCTAAAACCAAGTCCAAATTTAGATGTTGTTCCTGGAGGTTCAAGACTTATTATTCCTCTCAATATACAAAGCTTGTTAGAAAGGTCTATTCCGCTAACATCTAGAGACAATAACTCAACTTCTCCGCTCACATCTATTGGTTCGGATGTCTCATTACTTAGCGTAGTTATTTTTGCTGGGAAGCTTGATGGTTTGTCTGGAATATTATTCCAAAATGGTTCACTAAAGAAATTGTTTATAATGTTTCTTGATGCTGAAACATTCTTTAGGTTTCTACTTGAATCAATAACTTCAGTTCCTCCGATCTTTAAGCTTTTCATATCTACTGGTTCTGGAGTATAAATTCCAGCTAAACCACTATCTGCCCCGCCATAAATAAATAATCTTTCAATCCATTGCGTGTTGTCTGTATTTCCAGTCATTATAACTAGTTTTTTATCATTATGATAGAACCGTATACCCGCTGTAAATTCATTTCCAACTATATAAGGTACTTCCCCAGCTTTACTATCAAATCTAAGAATATGTGTACTGATTGATAACCATCGATTATTTTCTCCTCCAAGACTTCTAGTTAAGTCACCATCTGGTAAAATATCTTGACTAACAAAATTAAGCCCGACTAGATTTCTTGAAGAATCAATTACTTCTATATTGTTAACTTTTAGTGATGAAAAATCACCAGAACCTTCAGTTAATAGATTTCCATTCTCATCTATAGTTACTAAATTACCATTTGCTGAACCGCTTAATTTTAGTACATTATCAACACTATATATTTGTGCTCCTATATTTCTATGCATTACAAGTGAATAAAGTTTCACATTGGTATTTGGAGTGGCAGTTTTAGTTCCAGTAACAACTGCAATTGCTCCAGAAGAATTTTTAATAATGTCAGATAAAAGTTCTATATCACCATTTAATTTTACTAAGTTATTAGTAACATCAAAACTAATTCTAGATGTTCCTTCTGAATCAGCAATCTCATTACTTCCGATTTGAAGTAAACCATTTATCCATAAGTTTCCGCTTTTTTCTAGTTGTGCGAGTAAATTAAATGTTGTTGAACCAGCTGGAGCATGATAAAATTGAAATGCATTTTCATCTTCATCTAATTGGAATAAGTATGATTCTTTTGTGTCATCTATTAATGTCCATGAATTCCCGTCAAACCACGCATTAAAGGTAATTTGAACTCCGTCCCTATTGGGAATCTTCTGGAAGAATGCGAGAGACTGATTTCTAATATAATTTCCGTTTACTTCCAATACTTCATTAATAAATGCATTAGTAATATTTTTCAAATTTTTAAAACTATCAATTATTTCAGTTTCTTTTATCTTTATGCTATCTATGTCTATGTTGTTAGTTATTAATTTTCCTCCAGTTTGGATTCTGGCTAGTTCATTGAGTGATGAGTCTAGAAAGACGATTGCTGAACCGTCATTATATATTATGAATTCTTCGCCAAAGATGTCCTCTAGGAATATTTTTTGTACATAGAATTTTTTTCTTGTGATGTTTTCGAAGACCATTTATAGTTTCACCCTTATTTCTTTTTCAGTCTTTCCAATGCTTCTTTTACAAGTTTTCTAACAGTTCTCATTTTTGTCCATTTATGTACCTTGTTTAGAGCGATAAGATATACCAATCTCCTAATTTTTTTCTTCTTAGGTATTTTGTCACGCATTATTGCATTGATATAGCATTTTATTCGTCTTGTCCCTTTGAACCTTCTACAATATGGGTATTCTACATCAATTGTCATGTCTATTCCCCCTTTTATGGGGAAACTTTGAAAAATATAAACAATTTAACATCTACGCTTGAATCATTACGGAACTTGAAATATATAACATCTTCTAATTGTTGAGGATTCAGTTCAAGGTTTATCTCCAAAGTACCGATAATACTAAGTTCTTGACTTCCTTCTAATCTATCAACTAGGTTTGAAGCTTCTAGGACAAGTTCCGAATCTGTTTCGAGTTTAAACAAGATTAATTTGTTAATGTTTATACCGAAGTCGAATTGTATTTGTTTACTTGTCCCTGCTGGAATTATGTCGTAATAATATGCCAATCTCATTTCTTTTTTCACCAAACTATTTACTTACAGCTGTCCCGTAAACTAACATAAGGAAACCTATGCCAGCGATTGCTAGACCGATATATCCAGCTATTCCCCCTTTGCTGGCTAGAACCAATCCTAAAGCAATGATTCCTATGTTAATTATTAGCTTCGGGTCATCTATTCCTATCTGTTTTAGATTAAAGTTGAAGCTTAATCCTTCTATTTCTAGACCTTCTCTACTGCTCATGTTTTAACACCCAATAAACCTAGTAAAGTCTTTATCATGTTTATGAAAAACTCCAAAATTTTCTTGAAGATATCGAATAATGAATCAACTGGATTTGTTTGTTGTGAGTGTTGAAAAATGCTTTGGTTTGAGCCCGTAAATATTCCAGCTAGGAAATTCCCCGTAGTTGTCCATACATCTGGAAGGAACATGTCTAAATCACCAAAATAAAATTAAAAAGTTTAGAGTAGGAGCTTTGGATTGACTCTAGTTTCTTCCTTTGCAGATTTATCTGTACTTTCGCCAATTATGTTGAACATTAGTAATTCGATTGTCTTGTTTGCCGTAGTCTTTACTTTGAATTGAGTATTGATATCGATAGTATCATTCATTTTCATATCGAATAAGAGAACTCCCGTAGACGGTGATGTGATATCAACTAAATCGCTTGTAAGTTCTCTTAAAGTTTCATAGCTAGCGTTTATTACCTCTTTTCTCTTATGGATGAACTTTACAGTATCGATTGAATCTGTATAGTCAGAAACCTTCAAGAGTATCCATTTGGGTTTCTCGTTTATTGGGAGTGTGAATGAGTCTTCAGTAGAGTTAATCTCTTTGTCTTCTCTATGCCCCTTGATTATGAATGGTATCTTAGAAGTGTAAATCGGAAGAATCTTTACTGTGCCGCTAGTGAAAGTAATATCGCTTCCGATATTGGATAGTGTTTCAAACTCAATTTTAACGATTAAGTAGGAGTAAAGTGTCGCTGGCTGGAATACGGGAAGGGTTACTCTAAACTTATAAGTGACTGAAGCTGATGCAGTAGTATTTGGGGAATCGTATTCGACATCTTTACCAGTCATTAGCTGGGAAACATATCTTAATTGTGTTCCCTTGATTTCATAGATTGGTACAGAACCATTACCATAAACTGTTATTTTTCTTATTTGACTGAACGGGAATTCTGAATCATATGAGGGACTTGAACCGTTTGTGTAACTTGTTTCTAGATAAAGTATCATTTTTGAAACATGTGCATACATTGGTATCTTAATTTCTTTTGTATAGCCTAGCTCAACGCTTTTGCTATCAGTTTCTATGTAAAATTCTTTTGCGACTACCAATTTTATTCACCTCTTTTTATGCTGGAGGATAGGGAATTTTGATTCCTATTCTGCTTAGAACGTATTTGTTCACTAGCATTACTAGATAGAACGCTAGAATGCTGTACAGTATGTACTCTACTATTTTCTTTAGACTTATTTCAATGCTTCCAATATAAGGAAGCTTGAATGTGAAGCTGGTTTTTACCATTTTCTTTTCACCAATGCATTTTTATTTTTTGAATAGGGAAAGACAAAAAATAGATAGGAAAGTAAAAATTTTAAACTTTTTGTTTTCAAAGCATTATTTCCCAAAGTTCAAACCAATTATAAAAGAAGCAATTTTTCGAATAACCCTTTTTATGAATCTTCCAGTTTGGAATTGGAATTCCATAGTAGTTCAAATATGGGTAATCAAAACGGTTCAATGGAAACAAAATAAACCAAAATGATTGGGTCATAAAGTTGTGATTAATGTTTTGTAACCTTTGAGTAATTCCAATAAAGTTTATTCCATGTCCCAATCCTCGTGTAACTATCATTTTTAACCAAAAAGGAATTTTGAACTTTGTTGAAAATGCTTGAACTTCATCAAGTATAAAAGTCAAATTTACATATTTCGATAATCGGAACGAAAGTTTGATAATTTCGGAAAGTTCATCTTCTGGGTCTACGAAACTTTTCGGAAAATAATTTACAATTTTCGATTTCAAAAAAGCGTTTGGAATTTCGGGAACTTTTGTAACTGTTTTGAAAATGTTGAATCTTTTGTCAAATTGTGTGTTGAAAAATAAAATGAAATGGTTTTTCGGTAATGGAATATGTTTCAAAGTATTGAAAACAAATGTTGTTTTTCCGCTTTGGGTTCTTCCGAAAATCAAACCATGTTTAAAAAGAAAATTTTTGAGAAAACTAACGTTCTTCTGGAGATTTCCAAATGTCAAAACTTTGGTTTTCATTTTCTGATTCTCCTTTTGAACCAATTGAAGAACTTTCTAAAACAGTTCCCGATTTTTCCGAAGATTCTAATTGGGGAACTAATTTTTTTTTAAACGATTTTAGTTTGAGATACTTTTCTAACCCTTTAAACACTTTTCCCCCATAGTATAGAATTGCTGGAGACATCAACAAAAGCGTGGCTAATAAAAAACTTTGTTGAGGAGTTATATTTTTTCCTCGCTCTTGTAGAAAATCCATTGCGATTCTTGAGTATCGTTTAATTTGTGTTTCACTAGGTTTGAACTCGCGAATTTCTTTAGGAGAATAAACATAATCAAACACAAGACCGATAAGACTACTAATTTCGCTGGGAACTGTTTCTTCCCAATTGATTTCTTCTCCCGCTTTTCCTTTTTCTTCGAGTTCACGAAAAAATTCTTTGATTCCTTTTTTGTCTCCTTCTTCACGAAAAAATTCTTCTAAATTTTCTTCTTTTTCACTTTCTTCCTTTAACTCCAAAGGAGCGTTCTGAATTTCTTCCCCATTAATTACTAAATCGCCTTCAACGATTTCGATATTTCTTGATTTACAAAACTTACATGTTTTTCTTCTCTTTGTACCTTCAAACGTTTTTCCGCAGTCCTTACAAACGAATGTTACCATTTTATTTCCCCTCTAAAAGTTTAATTATTTTTTCAAGTTTTTGTGAAATTTCCCAAAGTAGTTCAACTTTCTTTTTCTCTAATAATGTTGCTTTTTCCGAAAATTCTTCCGCTTTTCTCAAAATTTCGAAAATGTTTTCAAAACTCATTTATCTTCCCTCTTTTTTTCTCCAAATGGGAAATTCAAACTAAAAACTGGTTTGAAAGTCATAACATCATCAAAAATTACTTTTCCAAATTCACGAATTTCATCAAGAAGTTTTCTAAGTTTCTGAATTTCATCTAAAATATCTTTAATTTGACTTTCTGAAATTGGATTCCCTTTTTGTATTTGGGAGAGTAAAAAGCTCATTTTTGTCTCAACTACTAAAATTTGAGCTTGAAGATTCGTGATTAAACTTTGGAACTGAATATATCTTTCTCTCCATTTGAAGAACGAATCCATAAATGCTTTGAACTGTTTATCGAAATATTTTTTGAAAATTGGAAACAAAATCGCTACTACACCGCCAATAATTTGGGCAATAGTAACTGAATCAATAGCCAAATTTCTTCCCCCAATCAGTTAAACTTTTATTGAATAATGAAACAAAATTAGTAAATGTTAGTTCCGAATAAAAACCTTTTCAATTCAAGATATTTCTGGAAGTGTTTCGAAATGAGTGAGGGAAAAATTGGGAAACTTGTTGAATATCTTTTTTACAAAAACGATAAAAGAACAATTCCAATAAAGAAACTTCTGAAAGATAAACTGAAAATTCACAAACTTGTGAAACTCAAAACTTTTCAGTTCAAAGGTACAAGAGTAAGGGGAAAAATAATAATGGATTACGTAGGTTACGGAAAAGACGGAACTCTCTATCTTATTGATATTAAAGCAAAACCAAAAATACATGATGAAGACAAAGCAAAACTAAAGAAAGATTCGTTTATTGTTGAAACCATTACGGGAAGAAAAGTTATTCCAATTTTCTTAGTAGTAACGAATGTAAGAACAAGTGATGAAGTCAAAAACAAAAAAGAGTTACATGGGTTTATCAAAGTTATTGGTTTACCAAAGATTGACTTCTAACGGAACACGAATTCCGTTTACTTTTTTCCTTTTTTCATCTTTTAAACTCAATTCTTTTTGAATTTCAATTACGATTGGGTTTGGAATTCTACAAAATCTCAATGTTTCTTTGAACTTTGTGAATTTTTGTCCCTTGAACTTTCCTTCAGCAATTTCTTTGAACTTTTTGGGAATTCCCTTGAACTTTCTAACTACTTTTTCTTCATCATTTTCAATAAATGTTCCAATGTAACTTTTCGGAACTAGAAAATGAACATCTTTTACTATTGCTTCAATTTTCAACTTTCCCAAAACCTTGTTTTCAACTAATCCTTCACTCATTAATATTTCGAAACCATTTTCATCTACGAAAAGAGAATCTGTATCACAATAATAAACATATTCAGATACTTTGTTTAATGCTTCAAAAAGTTTAACCCTCGCTTTACTTGTTATTTCAGCTATAATTGATGTAAAATTATAGAACGAATCAACTTCCTCTTTTGAAAACTCAAAAGTATCTTCCCCTAGAACAAGTATTCGTTTTTCTTCGCCAGTTTCATCATCATAGAAATAACCATTATAGAACCCTACTATTCCAATATTCTCAATTTGTTTAATTATGTTTACCTTTTGCCCAAACTTCCCGCTCAAACCATTCAAAATATATTTCCAAAACAGTCTGAATGCTTTGTTAGTTTCCTCATTCTTTTTCTTGAAAAAATAATCAACAAAATCCGTAAATAAGTTTGGTTCTTTTCGATAAATCAATACTTTTCCAATTTTTTGAACTATTCCTAGTTCCAAAGCTTTTTCTGTTTCAGCATGGGAATAAAATGAAACTTTCCTTCCGTTTGGAAAAATTAATTTCCCATTCATTTTTATCGGAAGTAAAGGAATGAAACTGTTTTCAATCGTGTACAGTTCTACAATTACATGATACTTTTTCATAAGTTTCTTTAACTCGTTCTCGCCAATATTCTCCAATGTTCCCAAAAACTTTGTAGGAAAAATACCATTCCTCATTACGGATGGATAGAGTGAGGTAAAATCGAGATAATAACCCTTTTTCAAATAATCACGGAAAACCTCAACTCGCCCCCCATAATATGCGGAACGTTCTATTGTTCTTACTGTTTTCGGTCTTTTAAGATAAATTGTTGTGTTTTCGGGAATAAAGTGTTTTCTCCAAATATTAAAGGCTAAAGCTGAAACCGTAGGAAGAATTTTCAAATCGTATTTCTGATGAATATGGATTAGTGTTTCAACAAGTTTTTCAAGAATTTGTAAATCTCTTTTTAAATAAATTTTCAATTCGTTATCAGAAACTTTTTTACCGATTTCATCATATTCAATTTCAAGTTTTTTCAGATTATATTTTTCCCCTATTTTTTCCAAACTAGCTTTTACGAAATTTGTTGTACTTATCCATGTAATTGGTATCTTTTTTTTCCAAATTGAAAAAACAAGAAAAACATCCGATTCGGGAATAATGTATTTTAACTCAATTGGAAGTCTAAACAAGAACGGAAGAATGACTTGAAAATCGAAACCTAAGTTATGAGCAAATATATAGCCCCCTTCCTTGTTGAACATTTCAAGCATTTTCTGAACTCCATATTTTCCGTCTTTATAGAAATAAAAATCACTTTTTTCTGGAAATACTTTTTTGAAACCAATCATGTATAGTTTTTGTACTTTTCCTTCATAAAAACTTTCCTTTTTTGTAAATTTTCTAACTCTTCTCTCTACAGAAACTGTTTCAGTATCAAAAATAACTATGTTTCGCTTTGGTCTAAACTTCCATCCTCTAAACCTAGTTATTACTGGTCTTCTTTTCCTCATTTAATCACCAATTTCAGCATTTTTTCACGCATATGAATATAGTCTAGAAACATTTTCTCAAACTTTTCCTTCCCCAATTGATTAATGTTTTCGGTAACATCAACTTCTAAGACTTGTGATGAAACAAGTATTATTTTCGCCTTAAATTTTTTTCCATATTGTTTTTCAAGAAGATATTTGTAGATATACATCTGAAAAAGTTGAGATTCATGAACACGTTTTGACGTTTTTATTTCCCAAAAAATTCCGTTCCGAATATCTAAAATATCTGGTTTGTACCGAATCACTATATCGTTTATTCTGAACTTATGTGACTTTTCACAATCCAATGTCGTGTTTCTCTCAACAATTGTTTCGATAGCAAAATGAATTAATAAACCTCTTAAAACATCAACTTCATATTTTGCATCATAGTCATAGTAAAAATTTACAATATCAGTTACAAAAACTTCATTAATTTCCTTCTCTTTGTGTTCTTGTTCAAAGAAGTTCCTCACTAATCTAAGAATCTCCATTAAGAACACCAAAAATAAAGAAAGAGAAAAAGGATTTATAAATCTTCTATTGGAGCGTCCGTATAGTACTCTCTCACAAAGTCATAATAGAAATCGCCCTCAATCACATCTTCCTCGTCTTCGTATTTCTTTTTTTCTGGCTTCATATATTTCCCCCCTCCAATTTAGATGGTACAAACACAATTTCGGTATATTTCTTTAACCAATCTATTTGAGGTTTTGTTTCTATTGAGCTTATTTCCAAATCCTCTAACCTATTCAACACTATATTTACTATTTTTTCCAATTCCTCGACTCTTTTTTCAAGTTCCCTAATCCTTCTTTCGAGCTCCAATACACTCATTTTCTTCCCCTCTTTCCTTGTGTAGAATTATCAACTTCACTTATTTTTATAAGCTCTAATTCCTTAACTATGATATCCTTATCCATGAGATTTTTGATTACCTTCTTTTCAGCTTCCTTTTGTAACCTAATAATTGACTTGTCTTTCTTCATTTTTACCGTATAAAACAAATCAAGCGTTTTCACTTTTTCACCTTCCTCATCTTCATAAAGCTTTTCAGCTTTTATTTTGAAAACGAAATTCACGCTCTTTCCCATTCTTAACACCCAATTTTTTTATTAAAAAATACATCAAGCTGAAATAAAAAATAAAGAAAATAATTGTCTTTAAAAACTGTATCTTAGTCAAGGTATCCAATTCCATCTATCCCTTCCTCGATTTCCTCAATCATTTTATCGATTTCTTCCTCAATTTCCTTCAAATCGTCACGTAGTCTTAAGAGAAAGTCTCTTAGTCTAAACAAGTCATCAACTAAGTAGTTTTGAATTGCTTCCTCAATTTCTTCTCTTAATTCGTCTAGGTTTACATAAATTTCGTTCATTACATACTTCACATCTTCCATGTTTTTCCCCCTCAAAAACTTTCAAAGAAAAAGGATAGGAAAAAACAAATAAAAATATTTCGATTGCTTTGTCATGGAACATACTTTGCAATTTCCATCAGTTCATCAAATGACAAGTTATAAAGATACTGAATTGTGTGAAAATTCACCTCAACATCTTCAAACCCGTGTTTCTTTAGTTCTTCCCTAATAATTTTCTTCAGTTCTGAAACTGCTCTCTTTTTCCCGTTCAAAGCTTGTTGAACAAGTTCTTTGTTTTTTCCCAAAACCTCTTTTACCTCAAACATCCATACTTTTTCAATCTTTGCTGGCTTCCATTTAAAACAAACACAAGAACCCTTTTCCTCGTTATAATACTTAATAACTATTCCTTCTAAATCGAAAGACTCGCTCCATGCATTAAATATTTTTGAACACAAACCAAAAAGCTCCGCCCTATTTTTTACTTGTTTGAGAATTTCCGTCCGCAGAATTATTTGGTAAAACGGTTCAAACAAATCAATTACTTCATCAAAAACGTATTGAGGATTTATCCATCTTAGAACCTCTTTTGATGGTTTTGGTTTTTCCCTAATGTTAAATATTGAATAATTCAGCAAAATTATTGAATTTGCATGTACTCCCGCGGGTGAGTTCTTTCTTCCATAAAGTTCCCCGTAATAGACCCAATCTTGTTCAGCATATTTTAGAAATTGTTTTATCCATTCTTCCGCATCCAAACCCTCATTCTCACACACATATTCTAAAGCTTCTATAAACAAATTATAGAAATCCAGTGATGCCACCGCTTTCTTCCTTGTCATTAATCGTATCTTATCACCCGTAATCGTTATTCCAATATTTGTCCCGTCTAGCTTTGGGGAAAACCAAAAATATTTCATTTCCTCAATTTCTTCATCAGTTAGTTTAAACCAATACTCATATCTAGGAAATGGAGCGAAAAGAAGTTCCGCATTAACATTTGTGAAAAAGTATTTATCCAGCATTTAATCACCATTAGGAATTTTAGAAAAAAGATTAGAAAAAAGAGTTTTAAAAATTTCTTCCAAATCACTCATCAACACTTTAAAAATTTTGATTTTTGGAGCTTCAAGAACCCATACCTCAATCCATCTCTCATTTTTATAGACCCGAATTATTGTTTTTTCCTTCTCCATAAACTAATCGCCTTCTCAAATAAAAAGCTTAGAAAATCCTCAAACTCATCTAAAGTAAACTCATACTTTTTTTCCCCAATCCTCACAATTACCTTCTCTATGTTTTCCCTATCAAAAAATAAAATAGAATAAGGAATATTGGATTTTCTCTCAAACCTTAGTTCACAAAATATTGAAACATCCTCTCTCATTTAAGCTAACCCTAATACAAGTTTTACACATTCTTTCAATGTTGTAACTTTGCTTATTTTCTCACCCCTAGGGGAATGATAACCTTTGAGAAATCCTTTGATGTAGAATTTTCCGTATGACGTCCTCACTATTTCGTATTCTTTTTCACCCGTTTTTCGGGAAACAAGTATTATCGCATTTCCTCTTACAAAGACGTGATATCTTTTTTCAAGCTTATCAACTAGTTTTTGAGGAACTCTCATTCTTCATCCCCCATATATTGTCCTAGATAAGCTTTTTCAAAAACGTTCCATGCTATGCGTTCCTCGTTTTCACTAAAATATAGAACATCTACTAGGTTACCTCTATTGTTGAATATCATTATTCTTATTTCGGGTCTTTCCTTATGCTTTACTAGATAAGCAAATGCTCTTGTGAAGTTATCTGGAGCGAATGCCATCACTTTATATCTCCTAAACCTCTTTATGTTTACTAATCCTTTTGTTAAGTCAAGAAATCGTTTTTCCGCTTTTGTTTCGTTAGAGTGTATTTCCGAATACCAAAGTGTCAAACTGTTATCTTCCAAAACCTCATGTACTTGAATCAGATAGAATTCTTTCCTTTTGTGTTTCAACAAAAAAATCCTAAACTTTGAGCCGAATTCAACTAAATCAAACTCTCTTAAAACATCATAGTTCTTAAACAAGTTTCATCACCATTTCAAGAGTTTCAAAGAAAAAGAAGGAAAAATAATATATAAAAATGTTGTGTTTTTTACCTTGTTTATTCTTCATCAATTATCGGGAATGCCCAATCGTCTTCGTCTTCCCATTCTTCATCATAGTACCAATCGTCTTCATCTTCCCACCAGTCATCTTCGTCCCAATCATAATACCAATCAGCGTCTTCATCATATGCTATTGGAAGATAGTTTAGTTCTTCGTCACTATCCGTATCATCTGTAAGACGTATGAACTTTTCTATTCTTGTGCGATTGGTGAGATATGTATAGAACTCATAGAACACAAACCATATCCAAAACCCTAAAAAAATTACGCTAAAAATTTCCAATATCATCCAAAAAACATCTATGTTTGTGTGCATTTTTTTCCCCTTTGTGTGTTTTTCATTTTTTGTTTTGGGTATTTTTTTTTATTTAAGTGTTTTTGTTTTTTCCGCCGCAGGTTTTTTATTTGTTTTCGTTTAA
>Ga0180301_10003121_pt1 | contig 13006 bp, 8 predicted proteins | sample GuaBasSediGuay16_FD_121797 | JGI IMG/M metagenome (GOLD analysis project Ga0180301, IMG submission 121797) | Subseafloor sediment microbial communities from Guaymas Basin, Gulf of California, Mexico - Guay16, Core 4569-2, 12-15 cm | ecosystem: Environmental > Aquatic > Marine > Hydrothermal...
CGGCCAGGGCGAGCTTCGCCAGGAGGGCCCCGAGCTGTATCTCAGGCCTCGCCCCCTGCGTGAGCCTGTAGTCGATCTCCCCTATCATCTCCGAGAGCCTGACCTTCCAGGACTCCGGGATCTGGAGGCGCAGGACCTGGGAGTATATCTGCCTCAGGATGTCCTCCCCGGCCAGCCCCTCCTCCAGGAGGAGCCTCCTCAGGGCCTCCCTCGCCTCGAGGAACCTCCCCTCGAGGGAGAGGAGGAGCATCTGCCTCACCTCCTTCGGGCTGACCCTTCCCAGGACGCCGAAGACGACGTCCTCATCGACGTACCCCCCCTTGGAGGCGGCGGCCGTCTGCAGGATGTTGATGGCCTTACGTAGGTCCCCCCTGGAGGCCTCGAGGATGGCGTCGAGCCCCGACTCCAGGAGCTTCACACCCTCGCAGTCCGCTATGTACCTGATCCTCTCCCTGATATCCCTCTCGCTGAGGTGCCCGAACCTAAAGACGGAGCACCTGGACTGGATGGGCTCGATGATATTCTCCGAGTAGTTCCCTATGAGGCAGAACCGACAGGTCTTCGTGTATCGCTCCATCGTCCTCCTCAGGGCGTGCTGCGCCGCGGCCGTCAGGCTATCAGCCTCGTCCATGATGAGGATCTTGAAGGGGACCTCGCTCCGCATCGGCGCGGTCCGGGCGAAGAACTTCACCTTCTCCCTGATCACGTTGATCCCCCTCTCATCGCTCGCGTTGAGCTCCAGGATGAAGTTCATGTAACCCGGCCCGTAGAGGTCCTGCGCGAGGGCCAGGATGGTCGTGGTCTTCCCGACGCCCGCCGGCCCGACGAAGAGGAGGTGGGGGATGTTCCTCTCCTCCACGAACCTCTTCAGCCTGGAGATGACCTCCTCGTGGTCGACCACTTCATCGAGGGTGCGGGGGCGGTACTTCTCCGTCCACAACTCAATGCTCATCAGGCATCACAAATATAATTTACTCCCACGTTAAAAACCCCTTCCCATGAGAGTAACCCATGACTTCTTAGCAGTTCTTAAACGGAATTCGCGCTCGAGTAAAATCAACAATGGGGAGGCAATTTGAATATTTAATAAGAATTGTAAGAGAAATAGCAGATATCTAATATATTTCGATTTAAAGTAGGGTCGAGTTCGCATAGAGAATAAGTAAAATGCTTAGGGCAGTATTCTGTCGATTCCTATCATTTTGACGCCGGTAATCATTGTTGTATCCGCTATCTGTGCCCTGAGGTCCTCTTTATTGAGGTCTTGTAAGTAGCTCTTTCCCGTTAACATCGTCAGTATTTCTAGCTCATGTGTGATCGGCTTTACATAGTTCGCGGCCACGAACGCCTTCTCTTCGATCTCCAGTTTCGCCCTGAGGACGAGGTCTTGGGTTGCAATTTCGGCTGGACATATGCGCTAGCATATTGTCCACAGTTTATGCGGCCCAAGGCTATAAGGAAGGGGGTCGATATGCCTACGACATCTGGCTCCGAGTGCTAGGGCTTTTAGCTATGTCCGCCCCATTTTTGATTCCTCCAGAGATGATCAAGATACTTCTTCATCATACCTATCTCCTCTAAACCTTCCCACCGCCTGGGATATACACGAGATCATGGAGACGCTAGCGTGTTCCGTCACGACAAGAGGAGCGGCACTTTCATACCCTGACTAATGTATCTTTGATCCTCGAACTAGCTCCTCTCAAAGAGAACTCCTCTAGCGTGTGTATTGTCTCGAGAGGATGAAGTGAATAACGACAGAAATGCTTGATCGCCTAACTGCCTATGCTTGCGAAGGAGGAAGGGTAAATAACGACGCCACCGGCAGTTTAATGTTTATAACTCTTATGTGGAAAGTATCTAAGCGGATTGAGCCCGGTCGTCTAGCGGACAAGGATCGAGGGCTTTGGACCCTCAGACGGGAGTTCGAATCTCCCCCGGGCTACCAAAATTTAGGCGATTTCTTTGGATTATATTAAGGAAAGATTAATTAATTAACCTTACACCATTTTATAATTATTATCACTTGGAACAGTAACTGGCATTAATTTATTTTTAAAGCCAATCTGCTTTTTTAGGTAGGATTTAAATAGATAATCAATAAACAACATTTATCTTATTTTATCCGAGCTAATACGATAAGAAAATCCAAACACTTTACTTGCACATCCGTAGGATTGTTCTAAGCATAAGACTTATAAATACTATCATGGGAAGTGATATGACATAAAAATTGACCGGGGGATGAAAGGTTGTCACCATCAGAAACTCGAAAGGTGCAGGGAGAATCTACCGAGATATTAATTGATTGTAAGGGCTTAACTTTCAAGGAAGTTAACTCTAAGATCAGGGATGCTGTGGATAAAGGATTAAAGGTCACCCTTCTTAACGCCGAACACCTTTATGGGCTTGCAGCTGGTCTGCAGGATGGGGAGATAACGATAAAGAGCAGTGTTGGTGATTACATTGGTTTACTAAATGCTGGTGCGAAGATCGTTATCGAAGGTGATGCAGGCGACTTTATTGGGGATAATTCTTGGAAAGGGGAAATAAGAGTCAAAGGAAATGCGGGTTATGGGGCAGGCATATACTCTTATGGAGGAAACTTAATCATCTATGGTGATGCTGGTGACGCAGCTGGGCAGCTATTCAAAGGCGGAACTTTAATTGTAAAGGGCAATGTTGGGGACGTCGTAGGTTTGTATATGGTCGGTGGAGAAATAGTGGTCGTTGGTGACGCCGGTAGAGAGCTCGGTGACTATATGATCAGAGGGACAATATACTTAAGGGGAGAATGCAAATCTCTTGGGCATAACACAAAATACGACAAGTTAGTCGGAGAGGATTTGAGCAGATTAAATTCCTTATTAGAAAAATACAGCATAGAAGCGAAGGCTGATGAATTCAAAAAGATAGTCCCACTCTCTAAGAACCCCTTCGGATAGGGTGAGCCTATGGTTGAAACAAGAGGCTCTAATCATGTCTTGGTTATTGGAGGCGGAATAGCTGGGATAACAGCGGCTCTGGACTTGGCGGATAAGGGTTTCATGGTTTACCTTGTGGAGAAATCTCCCTCCATTGGGGGGCACATGGCTCAGCTTGACAAGACTTTCCCTACACTCGATTGTTCGATCTGCATTTTGGCTCCCAAAATGGTGGAGGTCGCTCGACATCCAAACATTAGGCTCTTGACCTATTCGGAAGTAGAGAAGGTTGAACGGTCGGCTGATGGCGCCTCTTTCACGGTTAAGATCATTAAGAAGCCTAGATATGTTGATGAGACCAAGTGTGTAGGATGCGGACTGTGCACAGAGAAATGCCCAGTCAGGGTTAAAAGCGAGTTTGAAGCGGGCTTGGGGGAGAGGAAGGCGATATACATACCCTTCCCACAGGCAGTACCCAAAGTAGCCACGATCGATGAGAACGTTTGCCTGCACCTCACAAAGGGGGTATGCGGAGTCTGCGAAAAGGTTTGCCCAGCAGGGGCAGTGAATTACGATCAGAAAGCAGAGGAGCTATCAATTGAGGTTTCATCAATAATCGTAGCAACGGGTTACAACCTCCTAGATCCTTCCTCACTTGCTCAGTACGGTTTCGGCAGATTTCCCGATGTCCTCACCTCTCTACAATATGAAAGGTTGATGAACGCTGCTGGGCCGACTGGGGGCCATATAGTTAAAATTTCAGATGGCTCGAAGCCTGATAAAATCTACTTCATCCAGTGTGTTGGATCGCGGAGTGAGAAGCCGAAGCGAAAGTCCTACTGCTCACAAGTGTGTTGCATGTACGCCACAAAACAGGCCATCGTAACCAAGGAGCATGAGCCTGAGATTGATGTCAACATACTATATAACGACCTTAGGGTAGCTGGTAAAGGTTATGAAGCACTTGTTGAGAGGGCTAAAGAAGAGTTTAAAATTAACTATATTAAGGGCCTGCCCGGAGAGGTTCGGCGTGACCCCCTCACCGGTAGACTCGTCGTTCGCTACATGGATATGTCTTCAGGTGAAATAACGGAGGAACAGACCGACCTCGTGGTCCTTTGTCCAGCGATGATCCCAGCAGAGGGCTCCGAGACGCTGGCTAAAAAACTCGGGATAGATCTTAACGAATTTGGATTCTTCAATTCGTCTGATCCCTTGTCTAATGTTAAGACAAATATCCCAGGGATATTCATATGCGGTTGTTCGCAGGGACCTAAGGATATCTCACATAGTGTTATTCAAGCTCATGCGGCCGCTGCAGAAGCGATCCTCAGATCCATTCCATCCAATCCCCAGGCTGGGTTGAAGGAAAAAGGAAAAAGCGAAGTTTCAGAGGCCTTCTCGATGGCCGAGCCTAGGATAGGCGTCTTTGTTTGTCACTGCGGCCTAAACATTGCGAATGTGGTTGATGTCAAAGAAGTTACAGAGTATGCTAAAACTCTTCCAAATGTCGTCTACGCCGAAGACCTCATGTATGCATGTTCCAAAGATGGCACCGAACGCATAAAGGAAGCTATAGTAAGAGAGAAGCTCAATAGGGTGGTTGTGGCGTCCTGCACACCGACAACTCATGCTCCTCTGTTCCGTAGCATCTGCAAGGAAGCGGGATTGAACCCCTATCTCTTTGAGATGGTTAATATTCGGGAGCATGATTCTTGGGTTCACAGCAAATATCCCGAAGAGGCTACGGAGAAAGCCAAAGATCTCATAAGAATGGGGGTGGCCAAGGCAGCTCTACTGGAGCCACTCAAAGAACTTAGTACAAGTGTAACGCCCGCAGCTCTCATCGTGGGCGGATCTGTAGCTGGTCTAGTTGCTGCCAAAGTTATAGCGGATGCAGGGTATAAAGTTCTCCTCGTCGAGAAGACCAAAAAACTTGGGGGGATGTTCCTTAGTGAATATCCGAACATTCCCTTCAGTGAAGTTGATGTGAGACCCGAACTTGAAAAGCTGGTTGAAGCAGTAGAGGGGCATAAGAACATCGAGGTGTTCCTCTCATCAACGCCCACCGAGTTTAAAGGATCAATAGGAAACTTTGAAGTCTTGATAAAGAGCAACTCTGGTGAGAATAGGCAAGTAAAGGTAGGTGTTATAATCCTTTCGCCTGATGCATCGGAGGTATCCCCCGAGGAAGTATATGGTTATGGAAAAGAAGATTCAGTTTATTCAGTGCATGAATTCAGGAGAATGATAGAGCCCGGGAGCTTCAAGGAAGGCGAGACGATAGGTTATATAATTTATGGCGGCTCTGAGCGGTGTTGTGCGGAGGCGTTAGACTCAGCACTTGAGGTTAAGAAGTCGAATCCGTCTACTAACGTTTATGTATTTTATGAAGACATTAGACTTCCCTTAGAGGGGGAGAAGTTTTACAGAGAAGCCCGGGAGCAGGGAATAGTCTTCATAAGATTTGACGGAAGGTCCAAGCCAAGAATCTACACTGAGAAGGGGAGAAAGTTCGTCGAGGCTTATGATCTTACCCTCCACCAGCGATTTAGTTTCCCCGTGGACAAGATAGTCCTCTCACTTCCTTTAGTAGCGCCCGAGGAAAATAGGGAGCTCTCCTCCACGTTCAAGGTTCCTCTTAACGATGAGGGCTTCTTCCTAGAGGTCCATCCAAAGATGAGACCGATAGACTTCTCCTCTGATGGCTTGTTCATGGCTGGAACAGCCCACAGCCCTCAGTCTCTCACAGAGGCCTATGTGCAGGGTTTGGCCGCGGCTTCGAGGGCTCTTACACCCCTGATCCTCAAGGAACTCACGGTTGAGCCTCTCATAGCTGTCGTAGATGATGAAAGATGCGTAGGATGCGGTACGTGCGTCTCCCTCTGCGAGTATAACGCTCCAAGGATGGTTCAATCAACCTCTGGAAGAATTGTCGCTGAGATAGACCCTATGCTGTGCAAGGGTTGTGGCATTTGCGCCGCGCGATGCCCAGCTAGAGCAATAGAAGTGAAGGGCTTCACGAGAGCTCAGACGATGGCGATGATAAGGGCGGCCCTAGCCACGCCTAGTCCGCCGGATATCCCTAAAGTTATAGCATTTCTGTGCAACTGGTGCGCCTATGCAGGGGCGAATACGGCTGGGGTGAGTCGATTCCAGTACCCTCCCTCGATAAGGATTATTAGAATGATGTGCAGTGGGATGGTTGACCCCCTCTACGTTCTTTACGCGTTTATGCAGGGAGCCGACGGAGTTATGATAGGAGGTTGCAAGGAAGCAGACTGCCATTATGTATCTGGAAATCTAGAGGCTGAGAAGACAATGGATAAAATAAGAGAGATGCTGAAAACTACTATGATAGATCCAGAAAGGCTCTTGAATATATGGATTAGCGCAGGTGAGGGGAACATCTTCGCGGAGAAAGTCAAGGAGTTCACGGAGAAGTTAAAGTCGCTTGGGCCTAGTCCCTACAAAAGGAGGTGAGAATCATGGAGAGGGCTCTTAATCTGAGTAAAGTCAACAGGGTGTTTTTAGAAGAAGTAAAGAGTTCCCACACTGGAAGAACAGTGCCTTATTGTTACCAGTGTGGGACATGCTCCTCTTCATGCCCTGTAGCGGAGGAGATGGATATTAAGCCGCATGAAATGGTTGAGATGATAAAGCTGGGGCTAACGGACGCTCTTATTCGGTGTAAGGCCATATGGCAGTGCACAACATGTTATATGTGCACTGAAAGATGCCCCCAAGAGGTTCAATTGACCCTTATTATCTTAGGCCTGAGAAATATTGCCATGAGAGAAGGGGCCGTGATCCCTGAAGCAGTTAAAGAAAGCTGTAAGAACCTCTATGAGACCGGCAGGTTGGTCACACCGAGCCGATTCCAGAGGCAACAGAGGGAGAAACTCAAACTACCTGAAGTGCTCCAAGTCGATACCGAACCAATCAAAGGAATGATGAAAAAGACAGCGGTCGCTGGCATCCTCGAGGTGAAGTAAGAATGAGGTATGGATATTTCCCCGGATGCTATGTGCTGAGTAGAAAGCTGCAATACGACTTGTCAGCGAGGAACGTCATGAAGAAACTCGGCGTTGAAATTGTAGAAATGACCGACGCCCCTTGTTGTGGGCCTGCGATAGTCAAATCTGTGGACTACAGCGTGGCATCGGCGTTATCGGCACGGATACTGGCTATGACGAAGGAGAGAGGTCTAAATACCCTCGTCACGCTCTGCCCCGAGTGTTTCTCATCATTCATAAAGGTAAACACAGGATTCAAGGAGGATGTCAAATTCAAGGAGGAGGTAAACCACATACTCTCCTCAACGGCGGGCTTAAAATATAATGGGGATGTTGAGCCGAAGCACATACTTCAGGTGGTTTATGAGGATATAGGCCTAAAAGGGCTGAGTGAACACATTATCAAAAGATTCAATGGAGTGAAGGTTGCGGTACAGCCGGGCTGTCATTTTCTTAGAGCCTCAACATCGTATTATGCGGACGACCCTGAAGATCCTAGGATGCTGGATGAAGTCGTTGAGAGCCTGGGGATGGAGAGCGTGTATTGGCCTCTTAAGCTATGGTGTTGTGGCGCCCCAACTCTGGCTTTTGATAGAGAACTAAGCCTTAAACTCGCCGGGAGGAAGCTCAGAAGCATAAAGGCGTCTGGGGCGGATTGTATAGTGACCGCGTGTCCATACTGTCATACGCAATTAGATCAATATCAGCCGATGGTTGAGAGGAGACTTAATGAGAAGTTTGGAATACCCACATTTTTGTTCACCCAGATACTGGGTCTGTGTATGGGGTTAAGCCCAGAAGAGGTGGGTCTTCACATGAACAGGGTCAGTCCAAGTAAAATACTCGATTTCATAGGATAACTATGGTGAGGAAGATATGAGTGAAAAACTAAAGGAAGAGGTCTGGGACCTAGAAAGATGTACAGGCTGCGGCCTCTGCGTGGCTGTATGTAACAAGGGAGTGCTGGAGTTCGACGAAAGCGTAGATCGACATCCAACCATTAAAGAGTTCAGAAGGATGGTCGGCTATAGAGAGGTGAAGATCGATCCTTGCAAGCTGTGCAAGGAACCAGGCATTGAGGTCTGTCCAAGACTAGTTGATTGGGAGCCAGAGAAGCTTGGGAAGATCGTCTCTCTGAGGTCCAAGGTGTCAGGCGACGTGATAAAGGACCTCCTGCTCTGTGGCTTGGAACTAGGCGCCATCGATGGGGTCATCGCCGTGGACTTGGATAAGTGGAATAAAAAGCCGGTGCCCAAAGTCTTCTCGCATGCAGAGGACTTGAAAAATGTGCCCCTGTTGGTGCCCCTATTTTCGGCAGGACTAAAGCTTATAAATAGGGTCAGGAGAAAAAAGAGAGTGGCTGTCGTTGGTCCTCCTTGTTGGGCTCAAGGACTTAAAAGATTAGAAACCTCGACCATGGATGTCTTGGAACCCTTCCAGAGACCGGAGTATCTGAAGATAAGCTCCTTCTGCTCCGGGGTCTTTTATCCAGAGGTCCTCTCAAAGATCGAAAAGGAGTTGAACGTCCCTCTGTGGAGCATTTCTGATGTCAAGGTTAATGAAAAGGAATCAGAGATAGTACTTCGAACACAGAGCGGAGAAGCGACCATATCTCTGAAAGAGTTGGCAGGATTCATGGCGAAAGGCTGTGCTAGGTGCACCGATTTCGCGGGAGAACAGGCTGACATCGCCATAGGGAGCATAGGCTCTGAACCAGGTTCGAAGACAGCGATCATCAGGAGCCAGCTGGGGGAGGAACTAGTCATGGCGGCTATTAAACTGAACTACGTAGAGCAAAGAGAGCCTAAGTTGCGCGCTCGAGAGGAGATCAGGGACTTCATAGAGGCAAAGAAGAAGAGGGAATCGGCCGTGGAAGTAGACAAAGCTTTCTTGGCTCTCATCAAGGGCCTGAAGAAACCCGTAGTCGATGAGGAGGCTCTCAAAAAATTGGAGAGTTTATCCGGATTAAAGAAGAGGGAGGATTGAAAATGCCTGTTATAGGTTCCTACGCGGTGGAAATAAATAAAATGAGATGTCTAAGCCAGAGGGAGCCGGGAAAATGCGCCACGTGCTTCGAGATATGCCCCCACTCCGTCTTTGCTCTGGATGAGGATGGAAGAGCCTACGTGTCCAACGAGATCGCCTGCGTCGGTTGTAGACTCTGCGTCGAAAATTGCCCCCAGAACGCGATCCGGGTGAGGGCGACTATCCCTGAGATATACTCGAGAGGGTTGTGGACAAGCCGAGTTGTCGAGGAGATACGAACCAAAGCCGAGCTAGGCAAATATTTCATCAGGGGATTCGGAGCCCTGAAACCGCTACCTCATTTCGACGACTTCCAAATAGTTCCAGCCCAACTAGCCGAACCAGCCCCGCTCGACAAATACAGGGAGGAGTGCGATGTTGGAGTAGTGATAGGCGAAGGCAGGGTTAAGAAGCCAATAAGGATGGAACTCCCCGTTATGATAGCCGCTATGTCCTATGGAGCCCTATCTTTGCCAGCCAAGATTGCGACTGACCTAGCAGCAGCGAAAGCAGGAACCTTGATCAGTAGTGGTGAAGGAGGCTCCTTCCCTGATGAGGAACTATTGGTTCACGGATACCGGACTCGGGAAGATTTTGAGAAAGGTGTAAAGACATGGGGGCCTGGTGGATATCTGGCCGTGCAGTGGTCCACTGGAAGATGGGGCGTCGATCTAAACTATATTCTTAAGGCAGATGCCATCGAGATCAAGATAGGACAGGGCGCTAAACCAGGAATGGGGGGACATCTCCTAGGAGCGAAGGTGTTAGAGAACATAGCGAAAGTAAGGGGAATCCCTGTGGGTACTGATTGTCTCAGCCCTGCTAGGCATATGGACATCCTAGATGTAAGGAAACACTTGAAGAAGCAGATTGACGTGCTAAAAGATATAACGAATTATGAAAAGCCGGTAATAGTCAAATTGGGGCCTGGAAGAGTGTATAAGGATGTGAAGCTGGCTGTCGAGGCTGGCGCCGATGCTGTGGAGATAGATGGAAAATACGGAGGCACAGGCGCTTCTCCCGAACAGACGACACAGCATGCGGGCCTTCCGACAGTAGCATGCATACCTCCCGCCGTTAAGGCGTTGAAGGAGTTGGGCGTTTACCATGATGTCAAGCTGATAATCATGGGTGGTGTAACCTCGGGGGCCGATGTCGTGAAGGCCATAGCCCTTGGAGCCGATGCAGTCGGCATGGCTTCGGCGATACTTATAGCTATGGGATGTCACACGTGCTTCTCATGCCAGACAGGTAAGTGCCCGATGGGGATAACTACACAGGATCCAGAACTCACAGCGAGGCTTATACCGGATGAAGCGGCTCAGAGAGTCGCGAACTTCCTTGCGGTAATCAAAGAGGAGGTAAGAACTCTCACGATGTTGTCAGGTCACAGCAGCATAAAGGAGTTAAGCAAAGAGGATCTCAGAGCACTTTCAATGGATGCAGCAGCGATTGCAGGGGTCAAACTAGCGGGGTTAGACGATTACATACCCCCCCTAAAGAGGGACGAATAAGATAAGCACACCACAACCAGCATCCGTATATCCAATAAACATGAATATCAGTCAACGCCTATCCCTTAGTTTTGTAGTTTGCTCCCCTTAGGATCAGGAGCCTGGGCGTCTAGTGGACAAGGATCAAGGGCTTTGGGCCCTTAGATGGAAGTTCGAATCTTCCCAGGGCTCGGAGGTCCCGTGGGTAACTTTTATGGACCTTTGGGGCGGGAAAGACCTATCTCCTGGGTGACGTGGAAGGCTAAGGTGAAGATTTAGGAGGTTCTCCCAAGGCGGGGAGCCCTCGACGAAAACTCGATGCACTTTCACGATGATCTCCAAGTTCCTCTAACTCCCCCGCGCTTGAAGTTGGACGGTCCTCCTCTCAGCTTCCTCCGATGTTGGGTATCCAGTCTCCTCCCAGATCCTCTCCGCCTCCTCCAACACTTCTTCCAGCCGGGTGTAGGTTCTGTCCCTGAACCTCTGGAGGATCGTCCCCAGCTCCACAGACCTATCCGGCTCCACCCAACACCTCCATCGGCCACATCGACTTAGCAGTTGCTCCTTGGTGGACGGCCACTCCTCGAGGACGCGTAGAGTCCACCAGACGGAGCGGGGCCCGAAGGGAGTGGGCGGTAGTTCTCCTTCTCTATGTAAAGCCTGGAGCCTCTCCGCGTCCCTGTACATCGCGTAGTTGTTGAAGAGGACGTAGACTCGCCCCGTCTTCCTCTCATAACCCTTTAGGAGATTGTAGAGGTGTAGGAGTTGGCCGTTGGTGTAGGTGTATCGCAGGTTGTAGTCCGGGAGGCCGTGGAGCCTGAAGTAGGTGAACTCCCCCAGGGCCACGGGCTCGATCTTGAAGGGGTCAGTGACATGGACGATGCCATATCGCTCCAACAACTCTCTCAGCGCCCTCCTCGCCTCCTCCCCCTCCCAACTCTCTCCACGCGTCTCCCAGGCGAGGGAGGTCCCTCCTCGCTCAACCCTCTCAAAGAACCTCTCTGCCTCCCTTAGGGTCTCCTCCTCTGCCCTGAGGCTCGCGGGCGTCTGCAGGACCAGGGCCTCGGCTCCACAGGCCTCGGCCGCCTCCGCCATCTTCTGCATGTTCCCCAGGGCCGTCTCCGTCGCCCTCAGCCTCTCCTCATGGGTTATGCTCCTGTGGCACTTGATCGTGAACTCGAAGCTCTCGGGGACCTCCTCCCTCCACCTCCGGTAGGTCTCAACCCTATGGAATCTGTAGAAGCTGCTGTTCACCTCTGCGACGGGGAAGAGGTCGGCGTAGGCCTGTAGGACGCTTCTCCCCCTCCGCCTTGAGGGGGGGAGAGCCTGGTAGAGCCTCGACCATCCGCAGGTCCCGATGAGTATCAATCCCCGCAACACCCCGCTAATGATCGGTCATGAGACTACTCAGCCTGATTGCTCTACATCCGTCCATACTTCTCCATGATCTCCCTCACGCGGTCGAGGGGTATCGCTTCTCGCGTGTTTCCATCCCTCCCCACCATCGTCTCCGCCATGAAGAGGGCGTTGAGCACCGCCTCCTCCGTCGCCTCTACAGCCGCCCTATAGACCAGACTCAGGTACCCTTCATTCAGGGAGAGTCGGCGACTCCCACCCGGATACTTACTTCCCAGGCCCTCCACCATCTCCTCGACGCTCCTCTTCCCCGTCGTGAAGGCTATGGTGAAGTCGCCGCTCCCGACGCCCCCGTAGTGCCCGACCCTCGCCACGCCGAGGATCGCCCTCTTCGCCACCTTCCAGAGCTGGCGGGAGGTGAGGCTCAGGTCCGTAGCGACGACGATCATGATGGAGTTCCCCTCCTTCACGCCCCTCGGCCTCGGCTCAGAGAGCTCCCTCCCCACCGGGACGCTGTCTATCCGGAGGTCCTCCCGCCGTCCACAATTCAGTTGGACGAGGACACCGAGGGTGAAGTACTCCGTCTCCCTCGAGGCGGTCCCTATCCCGCCCTTGAACCCGAAGCCCGACATCGGCGTACCTCCGCCGACGTTTCCCTCCTCCACGAGGCCTCGCCCCTCAGGGCTCCTTGCCCTATCCAGGGCCTCGAAGACCTGAGGCCTCCTGACGTGCCGCCCCCACGAGTCGTTCAGGAAACCGCCATTCGTCTCACCCACCACGGGGTTGATCGACATGGCCTCAACGCCATATCTTTCACGCATATAGTCGATGAGGGCGTCGGCGACGACCCAGGTGTTGAGGGTATCTGTGAGGAGGATCGGCGTCTCAAGGACCCCCATATGCATGACCTGGGGGAGGCCCACCGACTTCCCATAGGCGTTGTAGACGTCCACCGCCGCCACCACCTTCTCATAGTAGGGGTTCCCCTGATGGGGGACGATCGCCGTCACTCCAGCCCTCACCGGCCCCTCACCAACCCTCAGAGGCCCCTCACCCCGGATGATCGTGGAATGCCCCACGCCGACACCCTCCACATCCGTTATCGCGTTGAACCTCCCCGGCTCCATCCGACCCACCTTAACACCAAACTCACGTACCCTTATACGATTCACTTCAACTTCCTCCCAAGATC
>Ga0180301_10003122_pt1 | contig 13006 bp, 4 predicted proteins | sample GuaBasSediGuay16_FD_121797 | JGI IMG/M metagenome (GOLD analysis project Ga0180301, IMG submission 121797) | Subseafloor sediment microbial communities from Guaymas Basin, Gulf of California, Mexico - Guay16, Core 4569-2, 12-15 cm | ecosystem: Environmental > Aquatic > Marine > Hydrothermal...
CTCGTGGGCCATATGCCATAGCGGACTAGCAGATGGTTCCCCACGAAATAAGCCCCATAGGCAGCTCCTAATATCGCGAGCACTATCTTCAGATCCAGAAGCAATCCTACGACAAAGGTCAGGGGGTCGAAGTAAAAGCCCAAGGAAGCCCCGGGCATAAACTGCTCCAAGGTCCAGTTTAACGATATAGGAGCAGCAACAGCAGTTGAAGTTACTCCTGACACCATGGGGAAGAACGGGCCGAGGAAGCCCATTATCAAGCCCAACGCCGTAGCCACCATGAATAGCCTGTGCTCCCTTCCTCGCTCAGTCACAACAGTCACGCCTAAAGCCGTAGCTGTCTGCATTGGGAACTCCATCCTCTGAGCTACGACGAAGACCTGATATAGCAGAAGGCCGAGAGAGAGGCTCATGATCCATGAGAGGAGGAATATCACTATTTCAGTCAATATGGGGAGGGTCCAAGAGGGATGGAATAAGGTCCTCAACTGCCCAGTCATCACAGGGGAATCTATTGGAGGGACCCACCACGAAGGCAACTTGTTCCAGAAGCCAAAGCGGTATGCCACATCGCTCTTAGCGTAGAAGACTCGCCATAAGAAGCCATATCTACCACCATAACCGGGTATCAGGAACATGGACGCCGTGAGCAGGACAGGTGTCTGGAAGTTCTGAACTATTAACGCCTCCTGCGGGGTGAGCTTTTGACGAAATAGGTGTGCGATTTCAGCCCAGAGAATTACTATTAACCATGTGGAAATAGCGAAGATACCTCCTATTGTTAGGTTAGCGAAGAACATAGCTGGTACGACTAGGATAGCCGAGATAACGAGTGCTAAGAGGCTTCTCCAAGTTAAACAGGGCTGGTATATCCCCCTACTCATTATTGAACATCCTCCATATTAGGTATATGTAAACGACATAGGCTATAAAAAATTAGTGACTAATGAGCGTTAGCTAGCGTTTTTTCTCTGTGAATACGATTTTTGAACTAAAGATAAACCTCTTCGTACGTATTCTGAACGTTGCTCCGGTGAAAGGCCTCGCCATAGCAGGAGCTGCTGCCTTATCCTATCTACGAACGCGTAGTTCGTGCTCTCCCATACGTACCTATAGCCCTCTAATCTCCTTATGTAGACGGAGTACGTCCACCTCTTGCCAGCCGCCTCGGAGCGCCTAGCCACTAGCCTAGTGAGCTGTACTATACCCGCATCCCAAGGAGCCATGTTAGCCTTCATCTCGAGTATTATTATGTTTTTGGACGGATATGCGTTTAAGTGGACTTCTCTCGCGAGGAAGAGCCCAGCCCTCTCAGTTGAATGGAGCATGAAGTACTCCCTCATGAACTCCATGACGCCTATCGCCTCTTCTATGCTCACTGAGATGAATGGAAGCGGTACCTCCCATTCATCGCCCTTAGGCTTAGTAGGCGGCTTCCAGCTACGTTCCACTGAAGGCGTTACAACCCTAGATGCCTTATAGGCCGGGTAGAGTGTGGACACTATTACGGAGAAGCAGGAGACACCTATGGAGAGCAGTACGTAGAATGAAACATAGCTTGGGTAAAAGCCCTTAGGACGCAGGCCAAGGATATCTATGATCCTGACGCCAGCGATCCCTAGGAGGTAGCCCAGCACGGAGCTGAAAATGGCGTAGAGGATCGATTCAGCTAAGAACATACCGGCTACGTGAGTAGGAGCTAGGCCAACAGCGCTTAGCACGCCTATCTCCCTAGTCCTCTCCTGAATGTTCCCTAACATCGTCACGAATATGTTAAGAGCGAGCACTAGGATCGGGATTACCATGTTCTCGAAGCCCACGAGCTCATAGCCCATCACCATTGAGTACATCTTCACGTAGTCCTTAACGCCCGCATATACCAGTGCGTTGAGCCTAAGCGCTAATACAGAGGCCTCCCTTTCTATGACACATGATGGACAAGCACCGCTTACGTTCTTAGGCATTATGGCTATGCTGGCTATACTACCGCCCAGATCCATCACGAGGTTAAACGGCAGTATTATCACCTGGCTTGAATCCATGTATATAGTCCTCTGAGATGTCGAGCTCTCTATCTGATCTATAGGAGTCAGAGGGGAGTTATCCAGATCGAGCTTATCATTCATCAATAAGCCGTTAAATATCCCGATTATCTTGACCTCTACGCCCCATATGTTTATGGTAGACCCTATGCTGGCGTTCAAGCGCTTCGCGACATCACTACTGATTATGCACACCTTATAATCGTTCTCATCGAACCAACGGCCGGATACCAGCACATCCTTAAGGTTGAAGACCTTGTATTCATCCGGTGATAGGCCCAACAACGCCTGTACGACGACATGCGGGGATATCCAGAGTTCCTGATTAGGAGCATATAACCATGCTCGAGGAGCCACCAGCCAGCCCATCTCCTTGTAATGCGAGAATACGTATGTGAGCGCTGGCTCAGGTAACATCTGCCTGGTCGTATAACCTAGCTCGGGTAATCTGATCAGAATGCCTTCATAGCTGGGCTTCGTCGGCAACTTCTGCTCGACAACCCAGTTGATGAACGCAGCGGACGTAAACGTGACCATGGCGAAGACTAAGACTATCAGCGACATGAGAGTTAGGATGGTCCTTAGCTTACGCCTCTTCATGTTCTCTATTCCCGTTATGAATGCCATTACCGTCGCGCCTAAACGGCCTATTTCCGCGAAGTGCAGGCCCAATATTCTCTTCTTGACCTCGGAGAGGAAGCTTGCGAATTCTCCGAAGACCAAGAAGCAAGCCGGAAGCGAGAGGGCACCCACTATGGTGAACGCTATCAGGACTATGAAGAAGTTCGTTGCCAATTGCGTTCCGGGATGTAGGAGGCTGAATATGAACGCGCAGATAGAGAATATGGCTATCAAGGCCATTAGCCTTCTAGGTCCTTCAAGCGTCACGGTTAGCCTCTCGAAGAGCAAGCAGAACGGGATGATTAGTAGGAAGAAGAACACAGCGGTGTTCATAACGTCCCTATAGAACTCCATGGTCCCATCATAAGCTATCACCAGATAAGATAAGCCAGCGTATATCTCGTTATAGGCTAAACTGTACTTCTTCTCCTTCAGGTACTTCACGGCCTTAGCATATCTCTCTTTAGCCATCTCGAAGAACAGGTCGGCCTTAGGGCTATAGGCATGATACCTATGCAACCTCTCGAGCCTAGAGGATATCAAGCATAGGAACTCGGAGAATACTTTGAATGGACCGTTCGTGATCCTTAAAACAGCACCCTTCTTGAGGAGATATCCCCTGCCTTCAGGATATTGGCTCGTAGCATTATTTAGGACACCGATAGTCATGCCCTTCAGCCTTATCAAAATCTCAACTGGGACGTCGCTAGGGACAAAGAATATCGTATCCTGACGGTCCACCAGAACTGGCCCTACTGAAAGCGGCGCTAAGAGTGGCGTATGAGTGCGGAAGTCGAATATCCAGAACACAGGGCCCGTACCCGGCGTAGCCGTTGGCCTAGGAGCAGCTCCTAATGCCTGACCCGCCCAATATACCTGAAGCGGCTCTAAGGATCTGGGGCTTATAGTCCCCAACAATACTATGGAGGAGCACTTGAATACCCTGACCCATACGAACATATCAGGCCTATATACGGTAACTCCGAAGAGGTATGGGCGTGGAGGACCATATCCTCCATACTCGTTCGCGTACTCCACATTACCAGAGGTATAATTCATTACATACCCGTCAAACTGATATGTCAGCTGTACAGGGGTCTGCATTATGGTTAAGGCCCCAGAAGGTCTTATTCCATGGAACACGAAGGTACCATTGGCATCTGCCTGTATCACCACATTAGGCGACTGGACGTAGGCAGTGTGTATCGTCGAGACGTAGACCAACGCATAAGGCACTGGTTCATACCAGCCCTTCGTCAGGTTATATATTAACACCTGACCCCTCACTGAGGTGAAGCCCCAGCCGGATTCATATTTAGAGGGATAGAGCGTTATCCCGGGTGCCAGATAGTCCTCCTGGGAGAAGCCGTATAATACACAGAGGATGAACTCGAGCTGTGGGAGCACGTTCTCGAAGTTTACCCTATCTGGGGTGTCAAATGGCGTATAGACATATCTCAATACCACGTTCGTGGTGCGGAATATGACGCCTAGTCCTCCCGCTAGCTCGAAGGCCTCGAACTCATAGGATAATGGGTAATCCGGCGGCTCCATGATCCCTGGGGGGACGGGCGAATAGCCCTGCTCAGGGGAGTAGAACAGCGTCGAGACGTAGTAGCTGTCGAAGACCGTATATTCCTTATCGATCCCAGGTAGCCTAGCCTTACCCCTGCTGGGATCATAGAAGGAGACATATCTGCTGAATATCGTGCTGCTTATCCACTTGAACCTCTCCTCAAAGCCGGGCACCGCCAAGTTAAGCCTATAGAACGAACCCCATGTGCTTACGGCTAGATTGTCGGACTCGGAAGAGAGGAAGATCTGGAACATTATCTTATACTTCACGCCTACTTCATTGAAGTGCTGCCACGTGAACTCCCTACCTCCTGCTAAAGCCTGACTATGTCCCGAGAACGCAACGAATAGCACCGGCCTCCGTGATGGATGCGAGGCGAAGTACCTGGCTATCTCGAGGAGGGCGGCGACACCTAGGGCCTCCGTAGCACCAGGGGCTAAGGAGGGAACCACGGAATAGGAATCATAATAGGCGGAGATTATCATCCTATCCTCGTCTAGGTCTGGATCCGTGCCGTTTACGAGCCCTATTACATTAGGAACAAGCCTGGTCTCCCACTTCATGAATGAGCGTATGCGTACGAGCACATCCCCACGCTTAGCCAGCCTCATCAGATAGAGGCCGTCCTCATAGGATACCCAGAGGCGAGGTATGTTGACCGGTATGTAAAGCACCTTCATCATGGCGTCCATTCTCAAGCTTGGATCCTTCGGCTCAATGAAGATCACGGCCTTAGCCCCTAAGTTGATGGCATTCCTCCAGTACCACCTACAGTTGAAGTGCATGAGGACGATACTGCCTTCAACATCCTTTCCATCGAAGTCCTCTAGCCTACCATAATCACCCCAGATGAGCTTACCGGTTAGTCCTCCTGGAGGCGTCGGGCAGGTATTGACATGGTTCGGCAACAATGGATATGCCTTAATGACCTTACGCTCAGGACCGAGGATCGTTATGTTGGCCCCGTAGTCCACAGGGATGGTAACGTTGAAGTACTCATAGTGGACATCCTGCAACCCATATTCCTTGAACTTATTGTATATGTACTCCGCGGCTTTGAAGCTACCGGGATATCCGCTCATCCTGGATCCAAACGAAGAAAGGACATAAACATGCCTCCTAACATTAGTCATGTTTATCTCATTTATGATGGACTTAAAGTCAACAGATGATTGAGTAACATCATGAGTTATGCTCATGGAGCTTCTAGCGGGTAAGATGATGAGGGATAATGAGGAGAATATGAGGAGGAAAGTCAATATTAGGTAAAAAAGTTTTCTATACATTAACCTCACCTCCTATGGTCCTCTCCTCTTCCTCAGAACAACCACAACGACTATTATTATTACAATAGCCACCACACCGCCGATGAGGGGTAGTGATCCGAGGCCACCTCCACCGCCTTTACCCTTCGGGGCTTCAGCCCGTGCTAGAGGCGAAGTAACTAAGTATTGCGCGAAGGAGTCCAGATGCTGACCCAGAGCTATAACCTCAACTATTACCGGCTTATTAGAGGATATGGTATGATGACCTGGGGAGACCTTATAATACTCATCCGCACTTAAGGACACCGAACTCCCATCCACCTTAACTTGCGTATCATCAAGAAGCGCGAATACTATCGCCCCATTGGGACCGAATATGTTGAATTCCTTACCTCCCACTCCCCCGGCGAACCATAGGTCATCGCCCATCGCGAATATGTCCGTCTCGCATGAATACACGGTGCACTTGAAGGTCCCTCCGATCCATATCGATACAAGGCCAGTGCTCACGAACTTCAAGTCCCTACAGGGAACCCCATAGTAGTATACGAACTCGCCTGAAGAGTTCAGCTTATGTGAAGCGATTAGGCGATTTAGGGATAGATCATAGACCTTTACCTCAGCTGGTTCGTAGGCAAATATAACATAAGATCCCGTGCTATTAAAGACCCTAGAGTTAGGGATTACGTTCCCCTGAGGATCCCTCGTAACGCTCCACGACTGCGCCGGGGATCCCATGAAGACCTTACCCACAAGCTCGCCGGAGTTCACGTCTACAAGTGCCGTAGCGGCATCGGATGCGGGACCACGGTATACCAGTATCTTACCTGTCGATACGATCCTATAGACCTGCCTCTGCTTGAGCTTAATGCTACTCGCCCAATTCGCAGGGATCGTGAAGGATTGAACCTTAATGCCCTTCGAGTCGTATATCTCGACCTTCGCCTTCTCAACACTATATATCGTGACAGTGGGGTATAGATTATAGAATATGAACTCCTTACCTACCCCCTTACCATCGGTGCTCGGGTAAAACGTGAGGCCATAACCCCAATAGTTAACGAGCCTCTTGGGCCCACATGGCGGTGAAGTACAGGTGTCCATACACTCATTACCGGGTACGTTCGACTTAGGCTGACCCCCAGTCATAAAGGCGGCCACGGGCTTCGAGGCGACTATTTTGAAGTATATATCACCCTTCGTCACGTTATACTCAAGTACCTGAAGCTTGTTAAGGGTAGCTTCTTTTAGGACACTTCCCCCAGCGAGATCATAGATTGTGACCTTAGTGTTATCCTCAAGGGCTACAACGCCTATTGTAGCATGACTTACATGTCCTGCTATTTCAGGGATATACCCATAGAAGGCCGTGTGAACCATTATATCGTGATGTTCCTCTTGTGCTGCACAATAACAATTAGGCAACAGTGCAATTAATAAGATCGCAAATAATACTAAATAATATCTTCTACGCATGTACATATGAAACCCCAGAGGAAGCTCTTCTCATCATATTAAAGAAATTGGTGAGCTTAAATATTTATCTACCATGCGTTATAACTAGTCAGCGATTGAGAACTCATTCAGGCCAGGCTCTGAAGTATAAGAAAGCCTTTTACCTTCACACGTAATGGTAATCTTTACTTGAGCTGGGGAATATACGCGAATTACTCTGTCTCGTAAGCTCAATTCGAAGCCTGGGATTTTGTTTGAGAATTCTATTGATAGTCCTTTTATAGCTACATTACTTACATTCGAGGCAGCTATATATTCGCCCTTCACTAGTAAAGCCATCATAGCATCGCTCCTAATGTCATTAAATTTCAATGTCTTCTCTCCATAATTGATCAATCCTATATGCATTTTACCTTTAAAGTTAAGGCTGATTACCATTCCTCCATTTATCGGATGGCCCTTAAAGCTGATCTGAGGTTCACTCCCCTTGAACGGAACGAGCAGGACGACATAGCTTACCTTACCTGGGCCTCTTACCTTATCCCAACGTATGTATTTAGAAGGCGGCACCTTCTTATACCTGCCATAAACGTATGGCGTGATCTTAGGGCCTTCTAGGAGCTCTACCTCTCCCTCATCCGAATCCTTAGCTAACATCACCATTATGGACCTACCATCTTCATCGGAAAATACGTAGCCAGTGTCGAGCTGTCTTACCTTAGCCAGTAGTGGGCTCAGATGCAGTAGCCAGGAGTATTTGTGCCCTGAGCGCGCTTCCAATAGGTCATGTATTATGAAGTATTCGCCCCTACGATAGATCACGGAACGCGTATGGGTCACATCTGGATACGTGTTCGCAACAGCCTGAACGAAGTCCGTCTGAGCCATATGTTGGAACAGCCTTAATTCGCCTTTAGTAAAACGTTGGACTTCTTCATCCACCATGACCGTGTTATGAGCACGCGTGTGTTTATTCCACGTCCTGTGAAGCGTGCTTTCGTAGAGGGCGCTACCCGCATCAATGACCAGTGGCATCTTAAATGCGTGGAGTTCGAAACTCAGCTTATCCGGATGACCATGACCACCACCATGAGGGCCATAATCCAGGATGAAGTAATGGCTATCCTCCTCATGACCTGACCTTAGAATCACCCGACCCGTCCCAGCTAAAACCTGCGAGAGAGGCAGGCTTGGGTGCTCCGGAGCTAGATCGAATGGGTAATTTAGCAACGCAAGAGGCTCCCTTGGCATTAAGCCCTTACTAGATAGCTCATGGACTAGCCATAGGTACTTGGGCTCCTTATAACGATTCGCCGCTATGACGAACATGTTCGGATCAGGCGGGCCACGACCGCTATCCTCTAATGCAGGCAGTGTTAGGTAGGGCGTACACATGGCGAGGACCCAATCCAGCATATCCTTTATCGATTTGCCGGTCGGGGATTTGACCGCGTACAGGTCTATACCTAGCTTCCTCAGCGCCTCCGCTGCATAGATGAAGTTACGCAACGTAAGCATGTGATAGCCTGGGGATTCCTCGGTCCATCCGCCATCCTCCCTTATGAAGCTGAGCTGTGCCTCTAGGACGTTTAACGCCCTCCGCACCTTCCTGTTCGCGTTGGGGACGTAATTAAAGCGTACTGCGAGCCATAGAAGGCCAGCCGCTTCTACGACATCCCAGTTTATCCCAGTAACATCCACGTAATCCTCCAAGAGATCTAGGAGCCAGAAGAACATCTTGAGCAATTTGGCATGTTGCTCTGGCGACAGGAGGTCATGCACGAAGTCATATGCCATGATAAGAGGTATCGATATGACGGCTAGGTGCAACGTCTCGCCTAGGCAGTTCTTATACTTGCTGTAATTATCCGCGAACTTCATTAGAATCTCCACTGCCTTCTCGCCGTACCTCTTATCGCCAGTATAGAAGTAGCAGAGACCTAGACCTTGGGCCTTGTTAGCGTACTCAAAGGGGCTCCTTATACCCACCCACCTGAGCCTAGGATAGCCTATCTTCACTTCCTCATCCAGAGCCCTCTCAGCCTCTGCAATTAACCGTTCGATCCACGCCTTAACTGGTTGCTTCCTCAACGCGCTTCTCTTATCCTCGGACACGATGAGTTTCCATGCATGGGCTTCCTTACTAACGAAATTCCTTATGATCTCCTCGGATCTGTTTAATATCTCGTACATGGCGCGCCTACGCTTATGTGTACCACTGGTCAATAGATCCCTTTCAAGCGGTTCCCTAATGACCTCCTTAATCATCTCCCTTAGGGCAAGCATGGCACCGAGTAGTTCCGCTGAGACCTTACCCTCAGCATATAGTCTTTCGGCATTCCTGACGTTCTGATCTATTCTCTCCAATATGCCGGAAGGCTCAGGGGTGAAGACGAACATCCTCATGATATTGCACGTGTTTCCGAGCCTGATATCAACCAAGTAAGGCCCCAGGACGTAGATTTCCGGCCGCATAACAAATGCATCAGTCTTGAATTTTGATTCGGAGATCTTCATTAAGTGGAGATCCACGGAGAACTCTTCCTTGATTCCCCACTCAAAACCATCTTCCCAAGGCCTCAGTGGCCTTACGGTAATGGCGCCTTTAACGGATTTGTCCTTAAGCCCTAAAACCCTTAACTCTATCTCCTGGGCATCACCTGGCAAAAGCATGGGATTGAGTGTCACCGCAGCTATGAAATCTTCATCTACATGATCCACTCTGCTTAGCCCATCGAATATTACCACCTCATAGCTGTAATTCAATTCAGCTCCTGGCGATAGCGGAACCTGAGGTGAGGACGCGGAGATGTATATGGGGTGGTACTCATACACGACCCTAACGGTGGGAGTGGGCGTAAGGAAGCGCAAGGCTACACCTTCTTTTTTAATGGTATCCAAGACGGCAATCCAATCACAGTCCTCCCACACGTATTCCTGGTAATTACCCCAGCCCACGGTGAACTTCTCGTTTTGTTGCTCGATGAGCGCACCTCCTCTGATCGGTACGCCTCTCGTATGAACGAAGACCCTCTGCCCGAAGTGGGATGTATGGGCATATCCGTGAACGCCCCCACCTCCTATCACGAACCGATAAGAGGCCCTGTTCCTGGCCCATATAGTAGACTCGGATACGTTCCTCAGCGTAGTGGAGACCAGTATCTTCGGAACCCCCCGCCTCACCCGGAGCTCCTTGATGTACTCCAGCTTACCATCGCTAGATCTAAGAGTTACTATAGCCTCTTCAGGCGCCTCACTAACGCTGTAGCTACATCCCCTCCTCGTAACCCATTCGGGCTCTTCATCGTAGGCCCCCCAGCCCACCCTACCTTCCTCTATGGTAGAAAGGGTCAGTAAGTGATTGCTCCCCGTTCTCTTAGAACACAGCTCCACTACCTGGCTTAATTCAGGGATGACTGTGATCTTGAGGAACTCGTTCTCTATAGTTACCGCTTTCTTACCTAAGTACTCGGCCTCCGAGATCATACATTTCGACATACAAAGTCTTGTCTAGATCCAAAGTATTTATACTTTTCCATTTTTATAAGATAGATTCTATAAAATAGTAAATTTATTCAGAAAAATGATTATTAAGATTTTTCTTTAAGTGACGCGTAACCACGGCGCTACGTAGAGTATTACATTGACCAGATATCCAGTGAAATACTTTAGGAGCCAGCCGACTATGAGGCCCGTGGCCACAGGAACACCGTAGTTCTCGTAGACCTTTGTGCCTCCTATCTTGAACGTCAGCCACTTCCCTATGGTAGCTATAAGCACGCATATCGGCATGACGTTCTGCCCTAAGATGAAGGAAGTCCCGAAGACGGCGCCAGCAGGGTTCAGTATAAACCATGGATACCTAAGCCTAGCCCAAAACATAGCCGCAATTATCAAGAAGCCGATAGGCGGTAAATGCCAGTAGGGCTCAGCAGGTGCTCCGTCAGCACTGGGCCTTACAGCATAGGCCACAGAGGAGAACCAGAACCTATAGCCTGGCGCATTCATTATCCCTACTGTATAGGCTAAGTGGTATGTCAGGAATAAGGTGGTGAATATCGTGATCAACATAGCAACGGTGTTGGCTATGAACTGATGACGTAGGTGCATACCAGTTAAGTCAGCGACCTTCATGCTCTCCAAGGTCATAGCTGGGAAGTTCAGCGTAGTCGAGCAGCCTGGCTGACCAACGGTAACATAGGCCAAGTGCATATTCGTATAGAATGCCTGTCCCATCTGAGTCGGTGGCGTCTCGGGTGTTATTCCTGGGAAGACAAATGCCTTACCTATGTCTATAGAGAGGCCGTACGCGAAGTTGGGCGAGGTTATAATAGAAGCTGTGAAGCCAGCTTCTCCTCTAATCCTAGAAGAACCTAATGTATAGAAGCAACCCACGATGAGAATTAGGAAGCCTAAAAGCACATTAGCTCCTGCTACACCCCAGAGTATTAAGAGTAATATTAAGCCTCCTATGAACATTCCATATGCATACCTATAAGGTATGGGTTCCCTCTGCTCTATAGCGCTCGGCTTAGTTATACAACGGAAGGAGGCTACGATGTCCTTCCAGCCTAACGCCATTGGCATCAGGAATAGAGCGGCTAACCCTCCTAAGCCGAACATGACCCATGGCATTAGTGGGTTCCAATACGCTGGGTTAGACCCGTTGTTCTGAAGCCATATCCTCTGGTGATAGTAGGGGTGATCCACTGGCGGTGCTACCGGTAGCCACCCAGCCCAGACACAGACCATCGGGTAGATGACATCGAATATGAAGAAGAAAAGCAACGCCGTGTACAACACGTCAAGAGGGACTAGGTAGAGTATTGCGACCCAGGATTGTAATGGTATGGGACCGAAGCATAGAGGAACACGGGGGAGTGCGTAAGTCCACCAGCCCGCGTACCTGTTGAGGTTCCAAGGTATGGCAAAGCTACCCCAGGATAGATTCAGGAAGTTCCATATGCCGAAGTCAGGTATCGGCCCGGGAGGTATGACTATCGTGCCTGGGCGGAAGGAGTTTATGATCGTTATGGGCTCCACAAGGAGCCACATTATACCAGCTATCCCGAAGACTATCTTCCATCGCCTCTTATCCTCAACACCCGTGCCAGCGGCCGAGCTCACGGCCACGGCAACGACTTGTCCTAGTGGGAATGTCAGTCTCTCTACGTCCAGCCACCTCCTCCTGACTATCAAAGCGAGCGACGTCGTTAGGGCATAGAGGCCTATCACGTACAAGCTCCAGTAGACTATGGGTCCCATTAAAGCACCCCATGGAGGACTCGCGCCTCCGTAGAGTGCTGGGGATATCAGGTCAGGGGGAAGCGTCCACATGTACCAATGCTTCTTGATATAGGGCGCGACCCAGTCCTTCCATGGAGGCCTGAACTGAGTACCCCAGAGGGGAGCTAGGTTCATCCTATGGAACCACACCCCTCCTACAGGAAGGCCTACGGAGAGCGCACCGTATAGCAAGGCCAAGTCCGCGCTATTCAAGGAGTACCTTCTATCTATGTACTGAACCAGCTTATTTATCAAGGCCACTACCATGGTTATTCCGAAGGCCATGGGGACAAAGTTGAACTCCCAGCCCATGGCGAAAGCGAAGCCTCCCCAGGCGATATAGAAGTTACAGAGAGTACCGAATACTGCTGAGAATATTATTACTACTAAGTAGACGATCCATTTGATCAGAGAAGGCGTATATACTTTCTCAGTTTCGCCTCCCATAATCCAGATCCCTGGTAATGTGTTATGATCTATGAAAGTATATAAGTGTTAATCTTCTTATTTCCTGTTTTTTCGATCCTTAAATGCTGTAGCTCTGCCTACAAGAATGCGTTCGATGTATCACCCCAAGTATTAACCCGTCTGACCCTCTGGCAATTACACATTTATCCTAAACTAGGGTAAATTCTACATCAAATACGTTTCTACTAGACTCGAATAGTAATGCAGAGAGTGAAAATTCTCAGAGAAGTAGGATCAGGGAACGTGTATAGCATCCTTGAGTAATTAAGATAATATCTTTTTAATGATCTCAC